>CAJHYK010000015.1_pt1 | contig 31520 bp, 31 predicted proteins | sample 9198691 | NCBI WGS metagenome assembly CAJHYK01 (sample SAMEA7708355, study PRJEB35096) | sediment metagenome | biome: marine neritic benthic zone biome [ENVO:01000025]; feature: sediment [ENVO:00002007]; material: shallow marine sediment [ENVO:03000034] sea grass bed [ENVO_01000059] ...
CAGGCGGTCGATGCCGCCGGCTTTCATCAGCTTGAACTTGATATAGCGGGCGGCCCCCAGTTCTGCGGCGCGCTCCACATCGGCGATGCCGAATATCGATTCGTCCAGCATCATGGGAACCTGGGCGACCCTGGCAAGGTCGGCGGCCGTATCCCAGTCGCGCGCATCCGCCGGCTGTTCCAGCAGCTCGATCCCTTCGGGCTCCAGCGCGGCGGCGAAGCGCAGGGCGTCGTCGCGGCTGTAACCCTGGTTGCCGTCCACCCGGATCGCGGCGCGCCCGGCAATGAACCGCCTGATGCGGTCTACCCGGGCGAGGTCGGGCTCCAGGTCGAAGCCGACCTTGACCTTGAGCGTGCGGTAGCCCGTTGTCAGATGGGCCTCGATCTCCGCCTCGTATCCGGCGGGCTCGTCCGAATTGACGATCGCCAGCAGCGGTACGGTGGTGGTCTGTCGCGGCGCCAGCATCGAATGGCCGGACAGCATCTCGCAGGCGGTGGTGAAGGCCGTCGAGGTGAAGGGGCCTCCATGCAGCAGTGCGGCGGCCAATGCGATGATTTCGCCAGTTGGCCGGCCCATTGACCGCTCCGCCAGCGCGGCGGCGCGGCCCCAGGACCCTTCCATCGTCTCCTCGGAATAGCCGGGCAGGAAGGTCGCCTCGCCGAACCCGGCGCGGCCGTCCTCGCCAGTGATTTCCACCAGGATCGTGTCGAAGGCTTCGACCGGACCGAAGGACAGCTTGTAGGGAACCCGCAAGGGGATGCGCAGCCGATGCAGGGTAACGCCTGTCACATGCTGGCCCACAGCGGCTTCATGCACTATGTCGCCGGCCATTCCCGCCCTTCCTCCCCGCAAGCTTCCTCAAGGGCCGATTCCATGCGCGCCGCGGCTTCGCGTAGCGCCGGCAGGTGACCGCGCATGCCTTCAATATCCAGCCGGGGCAGGGGGCCATGCGTGGCCAGTCCGGCAATAACGCGGCCCGCACCGTCGCGAATCGGCACGGCCAGGCCGATCAGGCCGAGGTGATATTCCTGATTGTTGACGGCATAACCGTCGCGGCGGATGGACCGGCATTCCTCTTCTAGCTGGACCGGGTCGGTGATGGTGTTTTCCGTGAACCGCGTCAGCGCCAGGCCGGCGATCAGCTTATCGCGGGTCTTGCGGTCAAGGAAAGCCAACAGCAGTTTGCCGTTGGCGGTGCAATGGGCGGGCACGCGGCTGTTCGGCGCCAGTTGCAGCCGAAGCGGCCAGTCGCACTCCACTCGGTCGACATAGACGACTTCCACGCGTTCAAGCACGCCGACATTGCAGGTCTCGCCGATCCTGGCGACCAGGTCCGCCAGAATCGCATGCACCGCGCCGCCCTGGACCGCACTGGAAAGCGCGTTGATCGACAGGGCACAGAGGCGCGGGCCGACGCCGTAGCGGTCGCGCAAGGGCTCGCGGCGCAACAGTCCCTCGTCCTCCAGTTGGCGCATGATGCGGTGGACCGTCGGCTTGGACAGGCCCAGCCGTTCGGTAACCTCCACCAGGCCCAGCGGCCGGCCCTCCGCCGCGACGAGGTCGAGAACCGCCATGCTCTTGGCGAGCGCCGAGCCGTGCGCGCGCTCGTCCTCCGGGGATGCGGGCCGCGGCTTGCCGGGTTCCTGCAAGCGTTTCATCGCGTTCCATACCCTCCGCATGATTTGGTATCATTGCCAAAACCGGGGTGTGGCGTTATGCAATTCCAGCGCCCGGCCGATTCAGCACAACGAAATCTCATACATTATATCTCGTTTTTTGCCAAATATCGGTGAGGCGGCGGGCACCCGCTGGAAGGAAACGCGTTGGAAGACCTTACCCTCATAACATTGCTCGCCATTGCCGGCGGGCTGGCCGCCGGCGGGCTGGTCAAGGGGGTGACCGGGATGGGGCTGCCGCTGGTCGCGGTTCCGGTCATGACGCTGTTCGTGCCGGTGCCGGTCGCCGTCTCCGTCATGTCCGTCCCGATCATCGCCTCGAACCTGTGGCAGGGCTGGCAGGGCGGTCGCTGGCGCCAGGTGGTGCGCCGCGCCTGGCCGCTGCTTGCGGCCCTGCCTTTCGGTATGGTCGCCGGTGTAGCCGTGCTGGCCTGGGCGGAGCCGCGGGTCGTCATCGGCATGCTCGGCGCCCTTACCATGTTGTTCGTCGCCATGGTCCACTACCAGCCGGGCAGCGTCATGTCGGCCGCCCAGGAACGCTGGGTCGCGCCGACCATGGGCCTGTGTTCCGGTTTTTCCGGCGGGGTATCCAGCTTCTTCGGCACGCCGATCGCCATTTACCTGTTCTTGCTGGGGCTGGAGAAGGACGAGTTCGTCGCGGCGATCGGGGTGACCTACGCCTATGGCGGCATCGTCCTGCTGGTCACGCTGTGGGCCTTCGGCGTGCTGGGGCTGGAGCTGACCGGCTGGTCGCTGGTGGCGACGCCCGCCGTATTCGCGGGCATGTGGCTGGGTCAGCAGCTTCGCCGGAAGCTCAACGCCGATACCTTCCGCACGGTGGTATTGGTTGTGCTGTTCATCGCCGGGGTCAACATGCTGCGCCGCGCCGTCATGGGGTAACGGGTTCGCCCGTCATCAGGGCGGCCTCTTCCTGCAGCCAGGCGGCGAAGGCCGCGACCTTGGGGTTGTCTGCCTTTTCCCTGGGGCAGACGATGTAGTAGCCGAAATCGACCGGCACCGAGAGTTCGAACGGCCTGACCAGCCGGCCGGCGGCGAGGTCGTCGGCCGCCAGAACGTCCGTGGCCAGCGCCACTCCCTGGCCGGCCAGGGCGGTCTGCAGCACCAGGCCGGCATCGTTGAAGCGTGGGCCGCGTTCGGCGTCCACGCCCTTCGCACCGGCCGCCAGGAGCCACATGCGCCAGTTGGGCCAGGTGACATGCTGGGATGTCCAATCGACATGCAGCAGCGTGTGGTGGGCCAGGTCTCCGGGCTCTTTAAGCGGCGGCGACTTGTCGAACAGCGCCGGACTGCAGACCGGGAAAACGGCGGTCGCGAACAGGGGTTCCACATGCAGGCCGGCATAGTTTCCGCCGCCGTAGCGAATCACCAGATCCACGCCGTCACGCTCGAAATCGGTGAGCCGGTCCGTGGCGTCCAGCCGCACGTCGATTTCCGGATGCCGCGCACGAAACCGTTCCAGCCGCGTGACCAGCCATTTCCCCGCAATCGAGGGAGCGGCGCTGACCGTCAGGATATTGTCGTCCCGAGGCAGGGAGAGCTGATGCGAGGCCGCGGCCAGCATGTCGAATCCTTCACGCAGGGCCGGCAACGCCGCCTGCCCCTGGTCGGTCAGCAGCAGTGCGCGCGTCAGGCGGCGGAACAGTGGCGCACCGCAGTAATCCTCGAGCGCCTTGATCTGGTGGCTGATGGCGGCAGGAGTCACATGCAGCTCCTCCGCCGCCTTCGTAAAGCTTAAATGCCGGGCCGCCGCCTCGAAGGCGCGCAGGGCGTTGAGTGGGGCGACGCGGCGGGACATTTTTCTCCGATATATTAGAAAAACTAATTCATTCTATGAAATATTGTCGTTTGTGAAAAGCGGAAAAACGGCGAATAAAGGATGTAAGAGAGATGACAAGCTGAACTGGTCTATTAGGAGAACTCAATCATGTTGGATATTCTTACACGCAGCATCGCCCGCGCCGCCGGCGTCGAAGTTCCCGATCATGCGCGGATCGTCGAGAAATCCCCGACGCAACCCTCCGTCCTCAAACGCTTCGCCGCCGCGTTCGAGCGGTGGAATGTCCGGCGATCGACCTATCTGACCCTGCGGCAACTGGACGACAGGACTCTGAAGGATATCGGCCTCCATCGCAGCATGTTGTATGGCGTGGCCGATGACATCAGCCGGCTGTCGGCGGCGAATGACAACGTACTTCCCGTCGCGCTTTCGGAACTTGCCGCCAACGACAACGACGTGCGCGGTTGCGCAGACTGCGTCTGAAGCGTTCGAGTCGGTGGTGCGATAGCGGTCGCCGGGAAAACCGAATCGTCAAGGGGTTCCGTTTCAGCCTTCCGGGCGCCGGCGCATGGACCGGCGCCCGGTTCGCGGCAGGAGTGGCCCCTTGGCATTTCCGACAACGTCCAACGATGTCGTCATTGGCGCCAGCAGTCACTGTCGTTCCGCATTTCGAGCCGAATGAGGTCCTGAATTCTTGATTTGAGTCAAAGCCGCCCCAGGCGGAGTAGCCTATTGTCGCCGCGTTGCGCATTTGCGCGTCCATTTCGCTGGAGGCGGTTGCTCATGTCCCAGTCCGGCCGAACGGCGCCGGCCCTTTCTCCTGTCCTGCTGCTTGGATTCGCCCTGCGCCCGGCGCCGAAACCGGCGCTGCAGGCGGCCGCGTCATTGGCCATGGCCGCCTTGCTGCGCAGCCATCGCGGCGTGTTCGAACGGCTGGCAGACCTGGCCAATCTCGATTTCCTGATCGACCCGGTGGATCTGCCGTTTCGCTTTCACCTCTCTGCGGCCCTGCCGTCGCCACGCCTTCATGTCCTTGGTGAGGATCAAGAGCCCGAACCGCCGGTCGCCGCTACGATCAGAGGTCCGTTGCCCGCGCTGATCGATTTGCTGGAAGGACGGATCGACGGGGATGCGCTGTTCTTCTCGCGCGCGCTGGCCGTCGAGGGCGACATAGCCGCGGTGGTCGCCTTGCGCAACGCGGTCGATGGCGCCGATATTTCGCTGGTCGAGGACCTGCTGCGGCCGCTGGGCCTGATCGGCGCTCCCGCGCGTGCGCTGCTGAGGGCCGGCGGTGCGCTGTATCGGCGCGCGGAACGGGATCTTGAAACCCTGCGGGCTGCACTGATCGCCCCGGTCCAGCGGCGCTGCGACGCGCAGGAGGCGCAACTGCACGACCTCGACGAAACCGTCGCCGGCATGCCGACACGTCGCCGGGAGCGCCAGCCATGAGTTCGCGAGCCCTGGAACTGGTTTGCCCGGCGGGCACGCCGGCCTCGTTGCGCGCGGCGGTAGATGCGGGCGCGGATGCCATCTATCTTGGTTTTCGAGACGAGACCAATGCCCGCAATTTCCCCGGCCTGAACTTCAGCCGTGAGGAACTGGCTGAAGGCATCGCCTACGCCGGATCGAGAGGTGCGAAGGTGCTGGTCGCCATCAATACCTACCCCCGGGCCGGCAATCCCGGCCCCTGGACGAAGGCCGTGGACGACGCGGCCGAGCTGGGCGCCTGGGCAGTGATCCTGGCCGATATCGGGCTGTTGGACTATGCGCGGCAGAACCATCCCGACCTCAGGCGGCATCTTTCGGTCCAGGCGTCGGCCGCCAACGCGCAGGCCATCCGATTCTATTGCGACGAGTTCGGGGTGAAGCGCGTCGTGCTGCCCCGCGTGCTGACAGTCGACGAGATCGCGCGCATCAATGACGCGGTCGAGGTGGAGACCGAGGTCTTCGCCTTCGGCGGCATGTGCGTGATGGCCGAGGGGCGCTGCCTGCTGTCTTCCTACGCAACCGGCGAGTCGCCCAACATGAACGGCGTCTGCTCGCCGGCCGAACATGTACATTATGAAGAGCGCAACGGGCAACTGGTCTCCCGGCTCGGCAATTTCACCATCAACAGGTTCCGCGAAGGCGAGCCCGCCGGTTATCCCACCCTGTGCAAGGGACGTTTCCGGGCCTGCAAGCGCGACTCATATCTCTTCGAGGAACCGGTCTCGCTGGATGTCTCCAATATCTTGCCTTCGCTGATGTATGCCGGGGTTACCGCGCTGAAGATCGAGGGTCGCCAGCGCGGCAAGGCCTATGTCGCGCAGGTGGTTTCTGCCTTTCGCCGGGCGGTCGATGCGGCGGCGCGCGGCGAACGGCCCGACACCGCCGACCTGTCTTCGATCACCGAAGGCGGCCGGCAATCCACCGGCGCCTACGAGAAGGCCTGGAGATGAACAACGGCCCCAAACTGACCCTCGGTCCCCTGCTGTTCAACTGGCCGGTCGAACAGGTCGCCGAATTCTACGGCCGAATTGCCAAACTGGCGCCGGTCGATACCGTCTGCCTGGGCGAGGTCGTCTGCCCCAAACGCGAACCCCTGCTGGGAGAGGCCGTGGCCGAAGCCGCCGGCACATTGGCGGATGCTGGCAAGGAAATCGTCTGGTCCAGCTATGGCCTGATCGCCGATGAAAAGGAATTGGCCGCGACCCGGGAACTGACCGAATCCTGTGATGGCCTCGTAGAGGCCAACGACATTACAGCCCTGCCTCTGCTGCAGGGTCGGCCGCACGCCATCGGACCGCTGGTCAATGTCTATAACGAGGGCACGCTGCAATGGCTGGTGCGGCGGGGGGCCACGAGAATTTGCCTGCCGCCGGAACTGCCGCGCGAGGCGATCGCCCGGCTGTCCGATTCGGCCGGCAGCGCGGAACTGGAAGTCCAGGTGTTCGGGCGTATGCCTCTGGCGTTGTCGGCGCGTTGCTATCATGCGCGGGCGCATGGACTGCACAAGGACGGCTGCCAGTATGTCTGCGATAAAGATCCCGACGGCATGCCGGTGGATACGTTGGATAGCGAGCATTTTCTGGCCGTCAACGGCATCCAGACCCTTTCGCATTCCATCGTGGACCTGAGTGCCGACATTGACGAACTGCTTGAGATAGGCATAACCCGCTTCCGGCTTTCGCCCCACAAGGTTGATATGGTGGCGATCGCCCATGTCTGGCGTGATTTGCTCGATGGCAAGCGCGACCTGCCGCGGGCGCGCCGCATGATCGAGGCGGTCGCTTCCTTCGCGCCACCATCCAACGGCTATTTCCATGGCCGCCCGGGGGCGGCTGAGATAGTGTAGGAATACCAGATGGCCGGACGGGGCTCTAACTCAGCAAAACCGATTTGAGTGCCTTCGCCGTTCTTGGCGTTACGTAATAGACACCGTCCTCGATTTCCTTGTGGTCTTTGTCCCAGACCGTGGAGTCGTAGTCCCAGCCGATCAGATGCGCTTTCTTCTCGACGTCGCCGATCAGGCGGCGCAGGCGCCGGGTCATGGCGCCCTCGAACAGCGACAATGCCCGCCAGTGGCTGTCGCCGGTCACCGCCAGCAGCTCGGTCATCCGGGCGCGGCCATTGTTGCGGGCGAAAATCTCCAGCCGCTTGCGGTGGTTTTCCGACAGGCCATGCACCAGGCGCTGTGCCAGGTCCTTGTTCAGGTTCACCGGTTTCTTCCAGGTGGTCTCGGCGGGGCGTATGGTCCGCCTCTGCTGCAGCAATTTAGGGTCTGCGAATTTGGCGATCAGCTCGCGCTGGGTTTCAGGGGTGAGTTTTCGGAAATCCTTCGGTTCGATAACGATCTGCATTTATGCCTCCTCGATAGGGACAGGGTAACGGATTCCACGACGAACCGCCAGAAACCTGCCGAACCGCGCCGCCGGCTTGCCTCTGCGAGGCAATTTCTGCCGCTATTTCCGCCGGTAAAGCTTCCCTTAGCTTTTCCCGGCTAGCCTGCGCCCCTATATGTCAACGGGATAACGGCGGAGAACTGACATGGCTTTGGGCTGGAATGTGTTCATTCGGGTGGAGCGCGGAAAACCCGCGCTCATTTCGCTCGATCTGGGCGCTCGCCCGTCGGGCAAGGGTGACGACACGTATCTCTGCCTGCTGGCCATGCAGCTTCGCCAGGCGGATGCCGACGGTTTTCCCAGCCGCAAGGAACTGGACGGGCCGATCGTCGGCGTCGAGGATGCACTGGAACGAATCGCCGGCAAGGAATTGGGTGGGCGCTATGTGGGCCGCATCACCAGCGGCGGCATGGTGGTGTTCTTCTGTTACGTTCCCAATGCGACGATCGCCAAGGAACGGATCAACGCGGCCCTGCCGGCATTCAACGATTACCGCTTCCAGTTCAACGCCAAGGCCGACCCCGAATGGAAGGACTATTTCAAGATCCTTTATCCGACGCCTGAAGAACTGCAAGGCCTGATGAATGACGGAGTCCTGCGGAATCTTGAAGAACATGGCGACCAGCATTCCGTCCCGCGCGAGGTGGATTTCCAGATTAATTTCGCCGATGAATCTTCGAGGGCGCGTTTCAGGAAGGCCGTCGAAGCCGCCGGCTATTCTGTCCGCGATGAGAGTCATTGCGGGGATTCGGGCGAACGTCCCTACAAGCTGAAGATCTGGCTCGATATGCCGGTGGACAAGGAAACCATCGACGAAACCTGCCTGGACCTGATGGACCTCGCCGAAGCCTGCAACGCCAAATTCGACGGCTGGGAAACCAGCATCGTCAAGGCGCTGTAGGGTTCGATCTCTCAGGCCGCTGGCAGGTCCGAGCCGTCGTCGCGGAAGACGATGTAGATCGCGGGGATCACCAGCAGGGTCAGCGCAGTCGACGAGGCCAGCCCGAACACCAGTGAAATCGCCAGCCCCTGGAATATCGGGTCGGCCAGGATGAAGGCCGCACCGATCATTGCCGCCGCAGCGGTCAGGAAGATCGGCTGGAAGCGGATGGCGCCGGCCTCGATCAGGGCGGGACGCAAGGGCGTGCCCTTCGCGCGCTCGGTACGGATGAAGTCGACCAGCAGGATCGAGTTGCGCACGATGATGCCGGCAAGCGCAATGAAGCCGATCATCGAGGTCGCGCTGAAGGGCGCGTTGAACAGCCAGTGCCCGATAACGATGCCGATGAGGGTCAGCGGCACCGGCGTGAGGATCACCAGCGGCAACTTGAAGCTGCGGAACTGACCGACCACCAGCAGATAGATGCCGAGCAGCGCCACGATGAATGCCCCGCCCATGTCGCGGAAGGTGGTCCAGGTGATTTCCCACTCGCCATCCCACAGCAGCGATACGTGGGACTCGTCGTTCGGCTGGCCGCGATAGCGAATTTCCGGCGGACCGGCTTCGCCCCAGTCCATCGCGGCTATGGCGTCCTCGATGGCAAACATACCGTATATCGGCGCTTCGAAGCGGCCCGCCAGTTCCGCCGTCAGCATCTCGGTGAAACGGCCGTTGTGACGGAACAGCGGGTATGAGGCTTCCTCGTATTTCCATTCCACCACGTCACCCAGCTCGACGATGCCCTCGCGGCCCGGCACCGGGGTGCTGAGCAGCCGCTCGCCGGGGCCGAGATCGGCCTTCGCCAGGCGGATGGCGATCTCCACCGGATTGGCGCCGCTGCCGCGATGGGAATAGCCGACACTGATGCCACCGAAAAGGGCCGCGATGGTGTCGTAGACCGCTTCTTCCTCGACACCGTGGAATTCCAGGTTGTCCTGGTCGATCGCCAGGCGCAATCGGCGGGTCGGGTGGCCGAAACTGTCGTCGGTATCGACCACGAAATCGACCGTCTCGAAGGCTTGGCGGACCTGGGCGGCGTAATCGCGGCGCGTTTCGGCATCCGGTCCATAGATTTCCGCCAGCAGGGTCGACAGTACCGGCGGCCCCGGCGGCACCTCGACCACCTTGATCGAGGCGCCTTTCGGAATTTCCAGCTTTGCCAGACGCGCGCGGATATCCAGCGCGATGATGTGGCTGGCCCGGTCGCGGTCGTCCTTGGGTGTGAGATTTATCTGCAAGTCGCCCAATTCCGGCGCGGCGCGCAGGTAGTAGTGACGTACCAGGCCGTTGAAATTAAATGGCGCCGCCGTGCCGGCATAGGCCTGGATATGGGACAGTTCCGGCAGGTCGGCCAGTTCGCGCGCCGCCGCAAGCAGGAGGCGCTGGGTGGCCTCGAGACTGGATCCTTCCGGCAGGTCGACGACAACCTGCAGTTCCGACTTATTATCGAAGGGCAACAGTTTCACGGTCACCGCGCGGGTGGCGAACAGGATTGTTACCGCGAGCGTGGCGACGCCGACGATCAGCAGAAAGATCCAGGACCGAGCCTTGCTTTTCAATACCGGACGCGCCGCCCTGCGGTACAGCCGGCTCATCCGGCTTTCATGGCCGTGGCCGTTTTCGCCAGCTGCCGCATGTTTGCCGCCGCCGAGCTTTAGCAGCAGCCAGGGTGCGATCATCACCGCGATGAAGAAACTGAACAACATCGCCGCGCTGGCATTGGCCGGAATCGGCGCCATGTAGGGCCCCATCAGGCCGCTGACGAACATCATCGGCAGCAGGGCCGCGATCACTGTCAGTGTTGCGACGATGGTCGGGTTGCCGACCTCGGCCACCGCCTCGATGGCGGTCTTCACCAAATCCGCGCCCGGCTTCATGCGCCAGTGACGCACGATATTTTCTACCACCACGATTGCGTCATCCACCAGGATGCCGATCGAGAAGATCAGCGCAAACAGGCTGACGCGGTTAATGGTATAGCCCATCAGGTAAGAGGCGAAAAAGGTCAGCAGGATCGTCGTGGGAATAATGACCAGCACCACACCGCTTTCCCGCCAACCCACGAAAAAGCCGATCAGGATTACGATGCTGACCGTGGCGATACCCAGGTGCAGCAGCAGCTCGTCGGCCTTTTCCAGTGCGGTCTCGCCGTAGTTGCGTGTGACGTGGACTTCGATGTTTTCAGGCACAAGTTCGCCACGCACCGTCTCCAACTGCTCCAGCAGCCGCTCAGCCACGACCACGGCGTTGGCTCCTTCGCGCTTGCCGATGGCCAGGGTGACGGTTGGCAGTAATCGCATTTCGCCATCCACCGCCGGTTCGATATGCCAGGCATGATGTTCCAGTGGCGCAGCGCCGACGACGATATTGGCGACGTCCTTCACGTACACCGGTCGACCGTCATGGGTGGCGATAATCAGCAGCCCGATATCCGGCATGCCGCCCAGCGTCTGGCCGGCCACAACCGGCAAGTCGGCGTTGTCCTTGCGGATGCGCCCCACCACGAAGGAGCGGTTGGCGTTTTCGATCTTCTCGACCAGGCGGTTAAGCGTAACCCCATAGAGCGACAGGCGTTCCGGATCGGGTTCAACGCGAATCTGATTCGGGCGGCCGCCGGCTATGTAGGTGAGGCCCACATCCTCCACCTTGATCAGTTCGTGCAGCAATTCCTCGGCAATATTGTACAGCGCGTTGTCATCCCAGCGAGCGGCCGCGGCAGGCGCGAGATCGCCTCGCGGTGCCAGCGTCAGGGTGACGATCGCCACATCGTCGATGCCTCGTCCAACAACCAGCGGCTCCGGGATGCCCAGAGGAATACTGGAAAGATTGGCCCGGATTTCCTCATGGACGCGCAGAATCGCGGCATCGGCCGAGGTGCCGACGAAAAAGCGCGCCGTCACCACGACGCGGTCGTCCAGCGATTGCGAATAGACATGTTCGACACCGTCGATGCCCTTGACGATGTCTTCCAGCGGCTTGGTGACCAGTTCAACAGCATCCTCGGCCTTCAGCCCGTCGGCCTGCACCAGGATGTCCACCATCGGCACGCTGATTTGCGGTTCTTCCTCGCGCGGCAGCACGGCAAGCGCGATCAGCCCGACCATGACCGATGCGATCAGCAGCAAGGGTGTCAGCGGAGACGCGATCGAGGCCCGTGTCAGGCCCCCGGCGATGCCAAGGTCCATGTTGTTTGCTCCGGGCGAGTCAGTGTTGCAGCAGGATGTCGCCGGGCTTCAGCCCCGACAGGATTTCAATTTCATCGCCAAGGCGCTGGCCCGGCTGCACCATGACCTCACCCTCTCCCTTCACCAAGACAAAAGCGACGCCGTACCGCTGGTGTATCAATTCGGCCGGCACCAGGATTGTCTCGCGTTTGCCCGTGGCAACATGGACCCGGGTGCGCTCGCCGACGAAGTAATCGCCCAGTCCGGTGGCCTCGACATCGGCGATAACGCGGCCGTGGGACATTTCCGGATAGACCTGGGTTATGATTCCCTTGTGCTGGCTATCCGCATCGCCTGGCGCCAAGCCACGTTCGCCGATCAGCACCTCGTCGCCTTCGCGGATGAACCGCGCGTGACGCTCGGGCAGTTCGATGCGCAATACATAACGTTCGGCGGCGATAATCGCCACCGGCTCGCCCGGCATGACGACGACGCCCTCGGTCACCTGCACGCGCAGCACGCGACCGGTTGCCGGGGCCAGCACCGCGCCTTCCGCCATCTGTTCCTCCAGAACCGCACGCTCCGCGACAAGCGCGGCGCGATTGCCGGTGACCACGTTCAGGTTGGTTTGCGCCTCTTCCAGTCTGGCCTGGCTGATGGTGCCGCTGGCGCGCAATGTTCGCATCCTGTCCAACTCGGTTTGCGCCAGTTTTCGTTGTGCGTCCAGCGCCCGGATGCGGGCGTCCAGCGAAGCCATCTGTAGGCCCAGTTTCGGATCCTCAACTGTCGCAATGACCTCGCCGGCCGTCACCGCAGATCCCTCGTCGACGGCAAGGCCGCGGGTCGTGCCGCCGATTCTGGCGCGGGCCGCCACCACATCCACGCTTTGCACCGTGCCGAACACAGCCTTGCGGTCGTCCAGTTCGCTCACTGTGACCCGGAATTCCGCCTGTGCAAACGCGGAAGCGCCGAAGGTCGTCAGAAGGAAAAGAAAGGCGGCTTTGTGCAACATGGGCTGTTTCCACATCGGTTAGGAAATCTACAGAGAAGGGCGGCTGATTGGTTCCCGGTCTTCGACAGCTATGATCTGGCATGATTAGTTCAAGCTTAAAGCGGGCGACTGCGGCCACGCGTCGCGGCCCGATCAGGTAATAAAAAAATTAAAATGGCTCCTATTATATTTGTGTTAATATGTCTCCCCATACTGTGGTATGCATGGTGCCGACGGTTGTATTCCGGCACCTTATTTGAGAAAATCTGTATGGCAAAGACTAATAATTCTATCCAGTGTATTCGGACAGATACGAGAAGGGTATGTTAAACGGATGAAAATTTTAATAGCTGATGATCACCAGTTGTTGGCCGATGCGCTGACCCAACTGGTGAAGGAAAACGAGGCCGACGCCGAAGTTCTCCAGGCGGGCTCGCTCGATGATGCCATGGAAAAGATGGACCGCGACGGTGCGGTCGAAATCGTTCTTGTCGATTATGACTTACCTGGCATGGATGGGGTGGAAGGACTGGCCCGTATTCGCGACCGGCATCCGCAAGTGCCCTGTGCGATTTTCTCCGGCTCGCAGGATGTCCGGCTGGCATCCAGTGCGCTAGCCAGCGGCGCCGCCGGCTTTATTCCGAAAACCTTGTCGGCACCGGCATTCTTTCATGCCATTAAACTGATGCAGGTCGGCGAGAAGTTCATTCCTGCGGAGTTATACGAGAATATGGCAAGCCGGGCACCGGTGGGCCCGCAGGACGACGAGACCGTGTCTGACTTCATTAGCCAGACCGGCCTGTCGCCGCGCGAAGTCGACGTGCTTCGTGCCTTGGTCAAGGGCATTTCCAATCGCCAGATCGGCGAAGAGCTGGGCGTTGAGGAAGTGACGGTTAAACTGCATCTTCGGCGCATTTACAAGAAAGCCGGCGTGGCGAATCGAACACAAGCAGTGAAGCTGGCTATGGCCAACGGGATCGGGTGAGAAATCCGGGTTAACTTCCCGCCGGTTGTTTGCCGTAAGTTTTGAACTTTTCCAGCACGCGCCGCATTTCAGCCGCCGGCAGGATGACAGGCTCTCCGAGTTGGAGAGCCTGGCAATACTGCCGCGCCAGTGTCTCGACCTCGACAGCAAGCGCCAGCACGGCGTCCAGATCGCGGTCGACGCAGATCATTCCGTGATTGGCCAGAAGGCAGGCCTTGCGTCCGTCCAGCGCCGTCAGGGCGTTGTCCGACAGTTCCTGGCTTCCGAATGTGGCGTAAGGCGCGCAGCGGATCGAATCGCCGCCGGCGACGGCAACCATATAATGGAAGGCCGGGATTTCCCTGCTGAGGCAGGCCAGCGTCGTGCAGAAGGGCGCATGCGCATGCAGCACCGCCCCGGTATCACCGCGGTGGCGCAGGATATCGTGATGGAAGCGCCATTCGCTGGAGGGGTTTCTTTCGCCATGCGGCTGGCCGTCCGCGTCGAGAAATACGATATCCGCCGGCTTCATGGCGTCGTAGGGCACGCCGCTGGGCGTGATCAGCAGCCCGTCGCCCAGACGGGCGCTGACATTTCCCGCCATGCCCTGATTGACGCCCAAGCGGTTCATGCCAAGGCATGTTTCGATGATCCAGCGGCGCAGGCTATCTTCGCTATGCCCGGTCACGGCCCGGGTCCGGCGCGGCGCCGGCAGGCTGCGGGGCGGTTCATTTGTACCTGAAAGTGATGCGGCCCTTGGTCAGGTCGTAGGGGGTCATCTCGACGGTTACACGGTCGCCGGCGAGAACGCGAATACGGAACTTGCGCATCTTGCCCGCGGTATGGGCGAGAACTTCATGCCCATTGTCGAGTTCGACCCGGAAAGTTGCGTTCGGAAGGATTTCCTTCACGACGCCGTCCATTTCAATCAGATCTTCCTTGGCCACGAATCCCCCCTTCGGTCATATGGCCACAACACGCTTCCACTGGCGCAATCTCAAGCAGACGCACAGTGTGTTACCATTTAACGCCTTGCGGGAAAAGGGGCTATTCCGCCGCGGCGGCGGCACCGCGAAGCTCGCCGCTGGCATGGCGGATGATCAGCACGGAACTGCTCAGGGCCAGGCCCGCCATGACCAGCGCCACCAGGAGGTCGGGCCATGCGGACCCCAGCGAGAACACGCCGCCCGCCGCCAGCATGACTGCGACATTGCCGATCGCGTCGTTGCGGCTGCAAAGCCAGACCGAACGCATATTGGCGTTGCCTGCGCGGAAGGCATAAAGAAGCCCTGCGCTGGCGACATTCGCGACCAGGGCCAGGAAACCGACGGACCCCATGACGAATGCCCCGGGAAGCGCACCGTAATAGAGGTTCCACATCGCCTGGCCGATGACCCATAATCCGAATATGCCCATCGTCGCGCCCTTCACCAGCGCTGCGCCGGAACGCCAGCGCATGGACATGTTCAGCACCATCAGAGTCAATAGGTAATTGGCCGAATCGCCCAGGAAATCGAGGGCGTCGGCCTGCAGCGACACCGAATGGGCGAACAGTCCCGATACCATCTCGACGGCGAACATCGCCGTGTTGATGGTAAGCACGATCCACAGCGCGCGGCGAAACCTTGGGTCGGGTGCATCGTCCAGGCCGCAGGCCGTATCGTGGCAACGGCCGCTCATCGGGATGCGCCCTCCTGGTGTTGCTGGGGGAAATATAAATCAAACATATGAACATTTATTCATATGTAGGGGCTGTTGTCAAGGCCGACCGGTCGGGTTTGCGGACGGGGCTGGCAATTGCCGTAACTTTGGGGAATATTGCGCCGCAATTTCCGAACCACAGCGCACCCATGGAGGATATCTTGGAAGCCGAACTGACCGTCTACCTGTCCGGAGAAATTCACACCGACTGGCGCGAGCGTATAGAAAAAGGCGCGGCCGACCTGCCGGTCGAATTCCTGGCCCCGGTGACCGACCATGCGGCCAGCGACGATTGCGGCGTGGCGATCCTGGGCGAGGAGGACAAACCCTTCTGGAAGGATCACAAGGGCGCCCGGCTGAACGCCATCCGCACCCGTACCATGATCGAGCGTGCGGATGTGGTCGTGGTCCGTTTCGGCGACAAATACCGCCAGTGGAATGCCGCCTTTGACGCGGGTTATGCGGCAGCGCTGGGCACCCCGGTGGTCACCCTGCACGACCCCGACCTCACCCACGCGCTGAAAGAGGTGAACGGCGCCGCGCTGGCCACCGCCGAAACGCCGGAGCAGGTGGTACGAATCCTGAAATACGTGATCGAGGGAGCGCTTTAGTTCTTGCCTGTTATGCCCCGGCGACGGTCATGCCCTCGATGCGAACGGTCGGGGCGTTAACGCCGTACCGGAATTCCAGATCGCTGGCCGGGGTCATGTTCATGAACATGTCTTTCAGGTTGCCGGCGATGGTGATCTCGCTGACCGGATAGGTCACCTCGCCGTTTTCGATCCAGAATCCAGCCGCACCGCGGCTGTAATCGCCGGTCACCATGTTTACCCCCATGCCGATCAGCTCGACCACATAGAAACCGTCCTTGATATCGGCGATCAAGTCCGCCGGGCTGACCGTGCCGGGGCGCATGTAAAGATTGGTGGCCGAAGGGCTTGGCGGCGAGGAGGTCCCGCGGGCCGCTCGGCCGGTGGTTTTCAGGCCCAACTGGCGCGCCGACCGCAGGTCGAGGATCCAGTTGCGCAGCCTGCCTTCCTCGGCGAGCGTCATTTCCGGATTTGCCATGCCTTCGGCGTCGAACGGCTTGGACCGCAGGCCGCGCCGGCGTTGCGGGTCGTCGACGACGGTGATCCCATCGGCGAACACCTGCTCGCCCATACGGTCCTTCAGGAAGCTGGTGCCCCGGGCGACCGCCGTACCGTTTACCGCCGCAGCGAAGTGATTGAGCAAAGAATTTGCGACGCGCGGGTCATAGACGATGGGGACCCTCGCCGTCTCGACCTTTTTTGCCCCCAGCCGGCTGGTTGCGCGCACACCGGCGCTCACCCCGATATCCTCGGGCTCGTCCAGATCCTCCAGGTAGACGGTGGTGCAGAAATCGTAGTCGCGCTCCATTTCGGTGTCCTCGCCGGCCAGCACGGCGGCGCCGACGGAATGGCGAGAGGTCGAATAGCTGCCGGCAAAGCCGTTGGAGGCGAGGATCGCTATCTCGCCCAGGCTCCAGCCAGCTTCCGCCCCCTCGGAATTGGTTACACCGGGGACCGAGCGGGCGGCGTCCTCGCATTGCTTGGCGCGTGCGCCAAGCTGGGCCGTGCTGGGTTCGGAATCATCGCAGATATCCGGGTCGATCAGCGGGCCGACGAACACGTCGTTCTCGCCCGGTAGCCCGCAACAGGGATCTTCCGGCACCGACTTCGCCATCGCCAGCGCGCGGTCCACCAGTTCGTCCAGGCTTTTTGAGGTCCAGTCACTGGAACTGACTATCGCCTGCCGCTTGCCCAAGAGAACCCTGAGGCCCAGATCGTTGCTCTCAGCGCGCTCCATTTTCTCGCGCTTGCCCATGCGTTGCGCGACGGAGACGGCAATTCCGTTCGCCAGCACCGCGTCCGCCGCATCGGCACCGCGGTGGCGCGCACGCCCGACCAGGTCGTCGAGCAGATTGAGCGCATCGTCGGTTTCCGTCAGCCTGGGCGGCGGCGGCTCACGCTTGGCCATGAAATTCGGTCTCCCCACTGAAATTTCCATCCCGGCGAATGCGGGCCTGAGCATCAGCTTATATAGCGGCGCTTCGCCCCATATGCCAGCGGCGCCTGCCTGGCTTTCGCGCTGTGATCACGAAACTTTGCGTTTTAGAAACCGGTGGTTTAATGTCGAATCATATTCGATCATAGGGATGTGATTGAAATTTCAACGAGTTACAGACAATCTGGGAGGAAAATATCAATGAAAAATGTGGTTCTGGCCACTTTTATCGCCTTGGCGGGCCTTTTCGCTGTCGTTGTTTCCCAGCCCGCGATGGCTGATGGAAAGACCCATTATCTGGCGATTCATGTCGATGACAACGACAAGGCCAAGATGAACATCGCGCTGAACAACGCGGCGAACGTGACAAGATATTATGAGGAAAGAGGCGAGAAGGTCGAGATCGAGATCGTCGCCTACGGCCCCGGGCTGCATATGTACCGCACCGATACCTCGCCGGTGAAAACCCGCATCGCGGCAATGTCACTCGAGCATGAAAATTTGAAATTCTCGGCCTGCGGCAACACGCTCGACGGCATGACCAAGAAGGAAGGAAAGATGCCTGAGCTTATCGGCGAGGCCACCGTCGTCACGTCAGGCGTCGTGCGCCTGATGGAACTGCAGGAACAGGGCTGGACCTACATACGCCCATAAGATTGCGGTGAGAGAGGGGCAAAGACCCCGAGAGAGAACAGCGGAGTCGACAGGCTCCGCCGTTTTCATTTCCAGATCGATTTGCCGCTGCCGGGCAGGCCGAGCTCCGGCCACATGGCGCTCACCTTCTCGATCACCTCGTCGGTCATGCGAATCTGGCGGCCCCATTCTCGGCGGGTCTCCGGCGGCCATTTGTCGGTTGCATCCAGGCCGATTTTCGAGCCAAGGCCCGATTCCGGGCTGGCGAAATCCAGATAGTCGATCGGCGTATTCTCGACCAGAGTGATATCGCGGGCTGGGTCCATGCGGGTCGAGATCGCCCACATCACGTCCTTCCAGTCCCGCGCGTCGATATCGTCATCCACAACGATCACCCATTTCGTGTACATGAACTGGCGCAGATAGGACCAGACGCCCATCATCACGCGCTTGGCGTGACCGGGATAGGCCTTTTTCATCGACACCACCGCGATGCGGTAGGAACAGCCTTCCGGCGGTAGCCAGAAATCGGTGACCTCCGGGAATTGTTGCTGCAATAACGGAATAAACACCTCGTTCAGCGCCTCGCCCAGCACGCTGGGCTCGTCCGGCGGCCGCCCTGTGAAGGTCGACAGATAGATCGGATCCTTGCGCATGGTGATGGCCGATATCGTGAAAACCGGGAAGGATTCGACCGAATTGTAATAGCCGGTATGGTCGCCATAGGGGCCTTCGTCGCCATAATCCTGCAGCGAGACATGGCCTTCCAGCACGATCTCGGCCTGCGCCGGGACTTTCAGCGGTATGGTCTTGCAGTCCACCAATTCCACCTTCTGCCCGCGCAGCAGGCCGGCAAACTGGTATTCCGACAACGTGTCGGGCACCGGGGTTACGGCGGCCAGGATGGTGCCCGGGTCCGCTCCGATCACGGCGGCGACCGGCAGCGGCTCGCTCATTTCCTTTTTCCAGCGCGCATGATGCTGCGCCCCGCCGCGATGTTTCAGCCAGCGCATCAGCGTGGTGTTGCGGCCGGTCACCTGCATCCGGTAGATGCCCAGATTATGATCGTCCTCGCGCTTCTTGCCCGGCCCCTTGGTGACCACCAGCGGCCAGGTGATCAGCGGCGCCGGCTCGCCCGGCCAGCAGGTCTGGACCGGCAGCTGGCCGAGGTCGATCTCGTCGCCCTGCAGCACCACTTCCTGGCAGGGCGCGCGCCCAGTCGTTTTCGGCTTCATGGCCATGACGGTCTTCACCATCGGCAGCATGTCCATGGCCTCGCGCCAGCCGCCTGGCGGCTCCGGCTGGCGCAGGAAGGCCAGCGATTCGCCGATCTCGCGCAGCTCGTGGGCTTCGCGCCCCATGCCCCAGGCGACGCGTTCGGTGGTGCCGAACAGATTGGCCAGCACGGGCATATCGAATTTTCGCCCATCGGCGCCGATCACATTCTCGAACAGCACCGCCGGACCCCCCTCGGCCAGCAGCCGCGTCTGGATTTCCGTGATCTCCAGTTTCGGCGATACCGGCGCCGAGACCCGCACCAGCCGGCCATTACTTTCCAGATGATCGATGAAATCGCGAAGGGATGAGTAAGGCATGATGGGCGCGCCGGGTTGTTCCCGTCCTATACAGACTCCCAAGCGCTCGGCGTCAAGTCTCAGCGTCTTCAATCCGCCGCCGGGCTATGTTATTGAGGGCCGTTCAAGCGGAGAGGTTGCGGATGGCCAAGACATATTGGGTGATCGGCGGGGAATACGTCGATACGGACTTCGTCAAAATCGCCGGCGGCGGTGAGCCGGAGCGGCACGGCCCCTATCCGACTTACGAGGACGCCAAACATGAATGGGCGCGCCTGTCATGGGAACATATTGACGACGCCCATGTCCGCTACACCATCGATACCGAGGACGCCCGCGCCTACTGGGTGGTCGGCGGGGAATATGCCGACACAGGCTTCGAGGAACTTGCGCATGGCGGGGAAGAGGAACGTTACGGCCCCTTCCCGTCCTACAACGAGGCGCAGGCCCTGTGGCAGCAGATGTCGTGGGAACATATCGACGATGCCCATATGCGCTATAGAATTGACCATGTCTGACCCGTATGTCTGAAGATAGAGCCAAGCTGACTCGCGCGCGCGGTTACCCTTACACGATTCCCGAAGGGTCCTACGTCTGGCGGGGCGGCGAGGTCGCCGCCTTCGACCCCGCCATGCGCAAGGACAGAACGCCGGTGCTGGCCATCGGTTCGAACCAGTCGCCGGATCAATTGACCCGCAAGTTCGGCGACCGGGGCGAAATCCCGGTACAGCGCGCGCGGCTGCGGGACTTCGACATCTACTATTCGGCTCATATCAGCGGTTACGGTTCGGTCCCCGCCATGCTGCAGCATGCCCCGGGCGCCGAGGCAACCCTCTCGGTCAACTGGCTGGACGATCGGCAGCTCGACATCATGCACGGCACCGAACTTCACGCGGCGAAATACCGGTATGCGGTGATTGAGGACATCGTGCTGGCGCTCGACTGCGGGACGGACCTGGATTTCGTCCATCTCTATGTCGGGGTGAACGGCCATCTGCTGCATGATGGCGATGCCGTAGCCCTGTCCGCTGTGCGCGCGAACGGGCGGCGCCCGAAGGCGCTTACCACCGCTGAAGTGCTGGAGGTCGTGCGGGAACGGTTTTCACCCGGCGACGGCGCGGACGAATTCGTGCTCAAATTGGTAGACGATCCGGAATTCCGGACCGCCTGCACCGCGGCGATCTCGGGCGATGCCGTTCCCTTCGGGCATCCGCTCCGCCCGGCCGGCGCATAGCCCCGGCCGGGCCAAACGGGACTGAAGGATTATTCGGCGCTGTAACTCACTGTTTTGGTTTCAATGACCGTGCCGGCCTCGTCGACAACCTCGACAACCCAGTCGCCGCGCCATTCCGGCGACAAGTTCTTGCTGGAATAGACCCGCCAGCGGGCGGACCGCACGTTGAAGCTGACCTCGGCCATGACCGTGCCGTTGAGCGACCAGCGATGAACTACCGTCGTGCCGTCCATATTGCGCAGCTCGGTGAAGAAGAACACCTTTTCCGTACCGGGATCGATGGCCATAAGCTCATCGGTGGGTTCACGGTCAAGAACGGCGGAGGTGAATTGCGCGCGCGAAACCTCGGCCTCGGCGGACATGGCCGGCAGGGGCGTCAAAACCACAAGCGCCAGCGCCAATACGATTCGGGTAAGCTGTTTCATTTTAACCTTCCTATATCACGTGTCCAGAATTACGAGCGTCCTTTGTAAAGGATACAACTTTAAGCATGGCTTAACGCGAACGGATTGAATTGAAGGATGAAGTTTGCGTCTCGATGACTATATCTGGGTGACGAAGGGGCCGGCAATTCCGCCGGGGCCGTAAACATCGTGGAGAAGGCATATGAGTTACCATTTCAGCAAGACAATCGACCGCCCGTTCGAGCAGGCCATCGCCGACGTCACCGCCGCCCTGCAGGGCGAAGGTTTCGGCGTTCTGACCACGATCGACGTCAGTGCGACGCTGAAAAAGAAGCTGGGTGTTGATTTCCGGCCCTACACAATCCTCGGCGCCTGCAACCCCAATTTCGCCTATCAGGCCCTGCAGGCCGAGGACAAGATCGGCACCATGCTGCCCTGCAACGTAATTCTGCAGCAGACGACGAACGGCAAGGTCGAGGTCTCGGCGGTCGATCCCATCGCCTCCATGGCCGCCATCGAGAATGCTGAACTCGGTAAAATCGCCGGCGAGGTCCAGGGCCTCATCAAGGGTGTGATCGACAAGCTGTAACGGTCAGATCCTGCCGGCCGCGATTATCCCGGCCAGCAGGATCAGCCCGAACCATTTGTTGGACTTGAATTTGGTCAGGCAGTCCTGCGGCGAGTCGGTGTCGACATCCGCCGCCTGCCAGGCCAGTTGCAGGGTTGCCGCTGCCAGGCCCAGATAGAACGGCCAGGTCATGCCGGCAGCCCAGCCCGACGCGCCCAGCAGCAAAACCGTTATCCCGTAGAACAGGAACAGGAAGGGCCGGGTCCGTTCGCCCAACCGCCTTGCGCTCGACTTGACCCCGATCAGCGCGTCGTCCTCCTTGTCCTGATGGGCGTATATCGTGTCGTAGCCCAGCGTCCAGAAGAAACCCGCCGCATACATCAGCAAGGGGGCCGGCGACAGGCTGCCCGTCACCGCCGCCCAGCCGACCAGCGCGCCCCAGTTGAAGGTCAGCCCCAGCCAGGCCTGAGGCCACCAGGTGATGCGTTTCATGAAGGGGTAGGGAAAGACCAGCAGCAGCGAGGCCGCGCCGACAACGATGGCGAAACCATTGAAGCTGACCAGGACGCCGAGGCCGACCAGAAGCTGCAGCGCCAGGAATATGAATGCGCCGCGCACAGTAACCTCGCCGCTGGGAATCGGGCGAGTCGCAGTGCGGGCGACTTGTCTATCGAACTCCCGGTCGGTGATGTCGTTCCAGGTGCAGCCCGCCCCGCGCATTACCGCCGCGCCGACGGCAAAAAGCAGCATATACAATGGGCTGGGCCAGGCCGGTTCCGGCCCGGCTGCCGTTGCCAGCGCCACGCTCCACCAGCAGGGCAGCAGCAGCAGCCATGTCCCGATCGGCCGGTCCAGCCGCGCCAGCCGCATCCAGGGCCGGGACGGGGCGGGGGCGTACCGGTCGACCCAGCTGCCGCGCGGAATATCGGAGGCGCCGGCGCCATTTTGCGTATGATCGCTCATGGGCTAATCTTGACGCCCCTTGTCTCGCGGGACAAGCATCGACGATATTTTTCCGGCACAGGCAGGTAATATCCGGCATGACCGACAGGCCCCGGACAAGACTTTTTATCGAAGGCGATCTTGTCGGCGGCGCATCGGCGGAATGCGGCCGCGACCAGGCCCATTACCTGGCCCATGTGTTGCGGCTGGCGCCCGGCGACCCGGTGGCGCTGTTCAATGGCCGCGACGGCGAATGGCTGGCGCATATCGACCGGCTTGGCAAGAAGTGGGCGGCTCTGGCGGTCGACTGCCGGCTTCGCCCGCAGGGCCCGGAACCCGACCTCTGGCTGGTCTTCGCGCCGGTGAAGCGTGCACCCTTGGATTTCCTGATAAGTAAGGCGACGGAATTGGGTGTGTCCGCGCTAATTCCCGCCATAACCCGCCGTACCGTCGTCGAGCGCGTGAAGCGGGAACGCATGGAGGCCAACGCCATTGAGGCCGCCGAACAATGCGAACGGCTGACCGTGCCGCGCATCGAGGATACGACGCCCCTGTCACGCATTCTTGAAAACTGGCCGGCCGATCGCCGCATCCTGCTCTGTGCCGAGGCGGGCAGGGCTACGCCGATCAACGAGTTTCTGCAGCAAAGCGGTGCCGGTGGCCCCTGGGCGGTCCTGACCGGCCCCGAGGGCGGATTCGACCAGACGGAGCTTGACCTCTTGAATAAATCGCCCAATGTAAACGCCGTCGGGCTCGGGCCTCGCATTCTTCGGGCCGACACCGCTGCGTTGGCGGCGCTGGCCTGCTGGCAGGCCGTGCTTGGCGACTGGCGGAACCGCCCCTCCGGGCGAACCTGAAAAGACCCGGTTTTCACAACGAGCAAGGCCCTGCACCATGTCAGCACCTTCGAGCGGCGGCGGCAGCCCCATCACAGACAAGCGGCAACTGGTCGAATATCTCGAGCGTGGGAACAAGCCGCGCGAAGCCTGGCGCATCGGTACGGAGCACGAAAAGTTCGCCTATGACCTGGCCGGCCACAGGCCGCTGGCCTATGAAGGCAAGCCCGGCATCAGGGCGTTGCTGGAGGGGCTGCAGCGCTTCGGCTGGGAGGCGGTCTTCGAGGGTGGGAAAACAATTGCGCTGCGCATGGCTGACGGCTGCTCCATCACGTTGGAGCCTGGCGGCCAGTTCGAACTTTCCGGCGCCCCGCTGGAAACGATCCACCAGACCTGCAGCGAGGTGAACGAACATCTGCGCGAAGTAAAGGAAGTCTGTGGCGAGATGGGGGCCGGCATGATCGGCCTCGGTTTCCACCCGAAGGCCGGGCGCGAGCAGATTCCGTGGATGCCCAAGGGGCGCTACAAGATCATGCGCCGTTATATGCCGACGCGCGGAAATCTGGGGCTCGACATGATGACCCGCACTTGCACCGTGCAGGTAAACCTGGACTTTGCGTCCGAGGCCGACATGGTCAAGAAATTCCGCGTCGCGCTGGCGCTGCAGCCGGTCGCCACGGCGCTCTTCGCCAACTCGCCCTTCACCGAGGGCAAGCCGAACGGATTCCTGAGCTATCGCAGCCAGATCTGGACCGATACCGATCCCGACCGGTCCGGCATGCTGCCCTTCGTGTTCGAGGACGGCTTCGGCTTCGAGCGCTGGGTCGATTACATCCTCGATGTGCCGATGTATTTCGTCTATCGCGACGGCAATTATGTCGATGTTGCCGGCAAGTCATTCCGCGACTTCATGGCCGGCAAGCTGGATGGTTTCGAGGGCGAGATTCCCAGCATCGGCGACTGGGCCGACCATATGACCACCGCCTTCCCCGAGGTGCGGCTGAAGCATTACCTGGAAATGCGCGGCGCCGATGGCGGACCGTGGCGGCGGCTCTGCGCGCTGCCGGCGCTGTGGGTCGGGCTGCTCTATGACGATGCGGCACTGGACGCGGCTTGGAATCTGTGCCGAAACTGGTCGATGGACGAGCGCGAGATGCTGCGTAACCAGGCGCCCAGAATGGCGCTGAAGACGCCGTTCCGCAAGGGCAGGATGCAGGAGTTGGCCAAGGACGTGCTGGCTATCGCCAAGGACGGGCTGAAGGCCCGTGCCGCGCAAGACAGTTTCGGCGAGGACGAGGCGCATTACCTGAATGCCCTGCATGAAATCGCCGAAAGCGGCATCACCCCGGCCGAGGAACTGCTGGACGCCTATGAAAACCGCTGGAACGGCAATATCGATCCGCTGTTCGACGAATACGCCTATTGACCGCCGCGCGCCCCGGCGGTCGCGTTTGGCGAGCCTTATTTCAGGTATAGCACCGCGATCACGGCAGCCAGCGACAGCACAGTCGACATCATGATCGCGGTGCCGGCCATGCCGATCGCGTTCTTGGAGCGGCTGGCCAGATTATGCATGTTGAAGCCGACCGGCATGACGGCCAGCATCACCGCAACCCAGGTCCAGGAACTCGACAGGCCCAGCAACGGCTTGGCAAGCACCCAGACGATCAGCGGATGCGCCGCCAGCTTGAGCGCCGACACGGCGGCGGCTTCCTGAACCTGGCCGCCGAATTTATAGCGCACCAGCATGCCGCCCAGCGCGAACAGCGAGCAGGGATAAAGCGCCGAGCTGAGGATTCGCAAGATCGAATTCACGATGTCCGGCAGCCGGGGCGCACCGGCCGCATCGCCGATGATATCGTATGCCAACCCCAGGATCAGCGCGATGAATATGGGGTTTTTCGCCTGGCCCAAGGCCGCCTGCCAGATCGCGGAGGGTAGCTGCCCCGCCTTGCCGCCGCGAAGCCGGGTCACCACGGTCAGCAGAACTGCCATCAGCATTCCGTGCAGGCCGACGATCAGGACCAGCGGCCCGACATGGCGGGTGCCCAGGATCATCAGGACGACCGGAACGCCCAGCAGGACCATGTTGGAATGCGACGCGCCGACGGCGATGATGTTCTGTTCGGCCTGGCCGCTCTTGAAGAGATATTTCCCAACCAGCAGCCCCAGTACCAGAACGGCCAGCGCACCGGCGAAATAGCTCAGCAATATCTGCCCTACCGGGCCCAGGTTGTCGAGCAGGTTGCCGTTCGCCAAATTCCGGAATATCAGGGCAGGCAGGGCGATCGCGAAGACATAGCGCGAAACTCCGTCAATCGCTGCCGAGGATATATAGTCGAATCGGGTCGTAAGATAGCCGAGACCGACGATAACCACCAAGGGCAGGACTGTCAGGATAATGGCTTCCATAATGCGCCTCCGGCATTGGTTGGTCGGGACCCGCCGGTCCCGATTACAGGACGCCGCACCCACCCCGGGCGCATTTCCTAACAATCGGGGCGAGAAATTAAAGTCAGGTTAAAATACTGTTCGGGAAAATTTGGTTTACGGCCGGAGGATCAGCGAATCCCCGCGAACCTCGAACCCGGAAAGCCTGTCCAGGAAACTCATGCCCAGCAGGGATTCCGACATCGGCGTCTCGTTCACCGATGCCGCAACGCCGCGGAAGCGTATGGCGCCGGCCTCGATTGAGCGAAGCATGACCGGCGCGCCCCAGCCGATGCCATTGGCGGTCTGGTATTGTCTGTTGAAGAGGAGATCGGCCTGCGTGAAGCCGGCCCGCGCGGCATCGGCCGGACTCAGAACGATTTCGCTGGCCCCGGTATCCACCAGGAAGCGGACCGGCTGCCCGTTCACCGTTGCGTCGATATAGAAATGGCCGTCGGCGCTGCGGCGGTACAGCATCTCGCCGTCGGCTTCGGTGCCCCGGGCAGGTTCCAATTCGCCGGCGATTCGCAGGCCCAATATCTCCAGCTCATAGCGGAACCCGTAAAGGGCGACCAGACCGGCCAGGATCGCGACCCAGATCGCGATATCCCGGACAGCTTTTTTCACATTCAGCGTTCGGCTCGCCAGAATCCCGCTGGCCACCAGCAGCAGGATGGCACCGTAGCGGGTGATGTCGATCATCGCGTCGCGCGAATCGAGAGCGTTCGGATAGCGGCCGATCAGCCAGACGACCAGGCCGGTCAGGCCCACGGCGACGGCCAGGAACCAGAACCAGCGGTTTGGGCCGGTTCCCCTCGGCGACGACGGTGGCGTTTGCACCATATTATTTTGACCCCGCAACCCCGTCCGGCAACTCAGGCGGCGGTGCCGCCCACGGTCAGCCCATCGACACGGATGGTCGGCTGGCCGACGCCGACCGGCACACCCTGGCCTTCCTTGCCGCAGGTGCCGATGCCCGGGTCCATTGCCATATCGTTGCCGACCATCGAAACCCGGGTCAGCACGTCCGGCCCGTTGCCGATCAGCGTTGCGCCCTTGACCGGGGCCGTCACTTTGCCCTTTTCGATCATGTAGGCCTCGGTGCAGGAGAACACGAATTTTCCGCTGGTGATATCCACCTGCCCCCCGCCGAAATTGACGGCATAGATCCCCTTGTCGACCGAAGCGATGATTTCCCCATGCTCGCGATCGCCGGCCAGCATGCAGGTGTTGGTCATGCGGGGCATGGGCGCATGGGCGTAGGATTGCCGCCGCCCGTTGCCGGTGGGCTTCACCCCCATCAGCCGCGCGTTCTGGCGATCCTGCATATAGCCGACCAGCTTGCCGTCCTCGATCAGCGTGGTGCAACTGGTCGGCGTGCCCTCGTCGTCGACCGACAGCGAGCCGCGCCGGTCGGTGATGGTGCCGTCATCGACTACCGTAACCCCCTCGGCCGCGACCTTGTATCCCATGAGCCCGGCGAAGGCCGAGGTTTTCTTGCGGTTGAAATCGCCCTCCAGCCCATGGCCGATGGCCTCATGCAGCAAGATTCCTGGCCAGCCGGGCCCCAGCACCACGTCCATCTCTCCTGCCGGTGCGGGGACCGATTCCAGATTGACCAACGCCTGGCGCAACGCCTCGTCGACCTGATACTGCCAGGCGTCGGGTTCGACGAAGGTGGCGAAGCCGACACGCCCGCCCGCCCCGTAGCTGCCGCTTTCCATGCGGTCGCCCTTGCCGACCACCACGGAAACGTTCAGCCGCACCAGCGGTCGGATATCGGCGACGCGCTTGCCGTCGCCGCGGATGATCTGCACCGCCTGCCATTCGCCGGCGATAGATGCACTGACCTGCTTGACCAGGGGGTCCTTGGCTCGTGCGTAGGCGTCGATCGCGCCCAGCAGTTTTACCTTTTCCTCGAAGCTGAAGGCGCCCAACGGGTTTTCGTCGGTATAGAGCGAGCGGTTGGTGCCGGCTGGCGGCTCGGCCATCGTGCCGCCCTTGCCGCTACGCACGGCCTGAATGGTTTCTGCCGCCCGTTTCATCGCTTCCTCGCTCAGGTCGCTGGCATGGGCGTAGCCGATGGTCTCGCCTGAAATCGCGCGCAGCCCGAAACCCTGCGCCGTATCGAAACTGGCGCTGCGGATATGGCCGTCGTCCAGCGAAATGCCTTCCGACTGGCAATACTCCAGATAGAGTTCGCCGTCGTCGGCTCCCTTCAACGCATTCGCTACCAGCTTTTCCGTTTTTTCGCGGTCCAGCCCGGTGCGCTTGAAAAAAAGCTCGTCGGTCTTGCTCAGGTTACTCATGATCCCTCTCGTATTCCCCGGGTGTATCCGCAGTTCTCGACGCCAGCCCGTCATTCAGGAGAAACATTTGCGCGGTAGGGTTGGCAATTAGATCATATAGTGCGATACGGCGGTTCGTATAACCTATTCGCGCTTCATTTCACAGGCTGGCGGGTCGCCGGCCATGTCCGCCCGGCGAGGATCATGCCCGAATTCAAGGAACACGACCTGCGTTACACGCTGGTTAACGAAGTTCACACGCGCCCCTTCGAACAATTGCAGCCGCCCGTACGGGTGTCCCATATCGCAATGTTGCACAATGAAGGCGGCGCGATACAGGCTCATCGGCATGTGGCGGCGCTATGCCAGAGCCACGGCCTGCCGGCCCCGAGCGAGGGAGCGACCCACTACAGCGCCGATTTCGGCGCCTTTCGCCTGAAGTGGGAACTCCACAGCGAATTCAGCACATATTCTTTCTTCCGCGGCGGCAGGTTCACCGATCCCTTCGCCAAGCCTGCGATTAGCCGCGTGCCCGAGGACTGGCTCGGTGGTTTGCCGGGGGAGTTGCTGGTCGCCATCAACCTTGCTGTCGAATCCCGTGACGCACCCGAACGCGGCATTGGCGAGCTCGGCGAATTCATGGTGGCCGATAGTCTGGCCGGTAGCCGGATGGCCGGCGGCAATGCCGTGGCCTGGACCGATTTTCGCCTGCATGAAGATGGATTCAGCCGCATCCTGGTGCGCGATGTGGAGCTGCGTTCGCGCCAGGCGGGCCGACTTGTTCAGCGGCTGCTGGAGATCGAAACCTACCGGATCATGGCCTTGCTGGCCATGCCTTTGGCGCGCGAGGCAGGAGCGGAAATTTCCGAAGCGGCCGCCGAGTTGAGTGAGGTCACCGAGCGGCTGCCGACGGTTTCCGGGCTGGAGGATGAAAAGGCGATGCTGGACCGCCTGACCCGGCTCGCCGCGCAACTGGAACGTCTGGCATCGCGCAACACTTACCGGTTCAGCGCCGCAGCCGCCTACTATGCCCTCGTGGAGACGCGTATCGGCGAATTGCGCGAGGAGCGAATTGAGGGGCTGCAGACGATCCGCGAGTTCATGGATCGGCGCATGGCGCCGGCGATGCGGACTTGCCAGACGACGGCTGCACGGCAGGAGCGGTTGGCGGAGCGCGTCGCGCGGACGACAAGCCTGTTGAGAACCCGCGTCGATCTCGCCATGGAGGCGCAGAACCGTGACCTGTTGCGGTCCATGGACCGGCGCGCCAAGCTGCAGCTTCGCCTGCAGAAGACGGTCGAGGGCCTGTCGGTCGCGGCGATCAGCTACTATCTGGTCGGGCTGGTCAGCTATGCAGCGAAGGGAATTAAAGCCGCCGGGCTCGCGTTACCCGTGGAGCTGGTCACCGGCCTATCCATTCCCGTCGTGATTCTCGTCGTCTGGTCGGCCCTGCAGCGCGTGCGTCGAAGCCTTGCCCGCGACGACGACGCCACCACGCCATGACATAGATCAATAATCGGGGGAAACCTCTTGCGACATAGTGTCGCGCAAGGTAATGGTTAAGAAATCCCGCAAATCCGCGGCCCTGAAACATAAAGGGTTTTTCAGGCGCCGATGCCGAGGGACACGCAGTCTCCGTGGTGCTTGATCGGCGGCTGCGACTGACTAGAATGCCGCGATTATTTTAGCCGGGACCCTTGGCGGCCTGAAACCGCTTGAGGGGGATAGCCGGTTCAACTGGCTGGTGTCAGAGACGGGAGAGACCACCGTGACTATGCGATTGGCCGCGCTTGCGGCATTCCTGCTGACGATTATGGGCGGCGCAGCGTTCGCCGACGGCGTACCCACCGAATGGCAAATAGGTTTCCAGGACGCCGCCTCGCCGTCGATGGAACGGATCACTGATTTCCACAATTTGCTTCTGTGGTTGATCACCGTGATTTCGCTGTTCGTCCTTGTCCTGCTCGTTTGGGTCGTTATCCGGTATAACGAGAAGGCGAATCCCACGCCCTCGAAGACCACGCACAATACGCTGATCGAAGTGCTCTGGACAGCGGTGCCGGTGATCATCCTGGTCTGGATTTTCGTCCCGTCCTACAACATGATGGTTACGAACGACCGGGTCGAGGACGCCGATATGACGCTGAAGGTCATCGGCCACCAGTGGTACTGGAGTTACGAATATCCCGACCACGGCAACTTCACCTTCGACGCCAACATGACCTTCGCCGAGGATCTCGAAGACAAGAGCCTGCGCATGATGGAGACGGACAACCATGTGGTTCTTCCCGTCGGCAAGAAGGTGCGCCTGCTGTTTACTGCTGGCGATGTGCTGCATTCCTGGGGTGTGCCTGCACTGGGTGTCAAGCTGGATGCGGTTCCCGGACGGCTGAACGAAACCTGGGTCGAGATCGCCGAACCCGGCATGTATTACGGCTTCTGCTCAGAGCTTTGCGGCGTGAATCACTCCTACATGCCGATCGCCATCAGGGCGGTCAGCGAGGACGAGTTCGATGCCTGGGTGGAAACCGCCAAGGAAGAATTCGCCCGCCTTGACGGGCCGGCCGCGGAAAGCACCGTCCGCCTGGCGCAGACCACCCCTGTCGAGTAAACGGCGCGAGAAAGAGAGACATCACAATGGCCACCGAGATTTCCGGCGCACACGCGCACGACGACCATCACGCCCCGACCGGGTTCCGGCGCTGGCTCTATTCCACCAACCACAAGGACATCGGCACGATGTACCTGATCCTGGCCTTCGTGGCCGGGCTCATCGGTCTTGCCGCGTCCATCTATATGCGCCTGGAGCTTATGGATCCGGGCGTGCAGTGGATGACAATGGACGGCGACCCCGACGGTCACAAGTGGAATACCGTCGTCACCGCCCACGGCCTGATCATGGTGTTCTTCGTGGTCATGCCGGCGTTGATCGGCGGGTTCGGCAACTGGTTCGTGCCATTGATGATCGGCGCACCGGATATGGCCTTCCCGCGCATGAACAATATCAGTTTCTGGCTGCTGCCGCCGGCGCTGACATTGTTGTTGCTGTCGGCCTTGATCGGCGGCGGTGTGGGCACCGGCTGGACCGTCTATCCGCCGCTTTCCAGCGTGCTGGGCCATCCGGATGCCGGCGTGGACCTGGCGATCTTCTCGCTGCATCTGGCGGGCGCGTCGTCGATTCTCGGCGCCATAAATTTCATCACCACGATCTTCAACATGCGCGCGCCGGGCATGACCCTGCACAAGATGCCGCTGTTCGTCTGGTCGATGCTGGTGACGGCCTTCCTGCTGGTGCTCTCGCTGCCGGTTCTTGGCGGCGCCATCACCATGCTGCTGACCGACCGCAATTTCGGCACCACCTTCTTCATCCCCGAAGGTGGTGGCGACCCGGTCCTGTTCCAGCATCTGTTCTGGTTCTTCGGCCACCCGGAAGTCTACATCATGATCCTGCCGGGCTTCGGCATCGTCAGC
>CAJHYK010000164.1_pt1 | contig 29056 bp, 32 predicted proteins | sample 9198691 | NCBI WGS metagenome assembly CAJHYK01 (sample SAMEA7708355, study PRJEB35096) | sediment metagenome | biome: marine neritic benthic zone biome [ENVO:01000025]; feature: sediment [ENVO:00002007]; material: shallow marine sediment [ENVO:03000034] sea grass bed [ENVO_01000059] ...
CGAAAGATAGGCGGAAAGGTTCGCCCTGTGCTGCAGGTCGGACATGTCGGTCTTGTGCGGGTCAATATCGGCGCCCGCCGTCATTTCCAGAAAATAGCCGGGGAATATGGCCAGCGCCCGGCGGCACATCGCCTCCTTTTGCGCGGGATCGTCCGCGAGTTCCGCCCAGGCGGCGATATGCGATGCGAACAGGCGAGCGGGAAAGCCCGATTCCACGGGCCGGTCCCAGTCGACGATGCGCAGGATATTGCGGTGACGCGTATCCTCGCGCAGCGCCGGGCGCAGCGTCGCCATCTGCCGGAAATTCTGGCCCGGCGCGGAAAAGACGCCTTCGATATCGCCGACTGCGCGTGTTGCGACGGCAGGCTTGAGCTCTTCGATGATCGCGAACATCAATTGATGGGCATGGCCGCGCATGTCGTGCGGAACGCCGGTGAATTCCAGTTCCGGCAACCGCCATCGCCGCAGGCCGTGGGTGTGTATCCAGAAGCGGCCGTCGGGTTCTTCCACGCAGTGGTAATCGGCCCAGCCATGGGGATCGTCGGGCTGGAAGTACCGCCGGTACAGGCGCGTCGCCGTGCCGGCGAGTCGCGTTTCGGGAGTGATCGGGTGGTGCATGGCAACCTTCCTTCGTCCCAATTACGATGCGGGACGCCAGCATCCTCCCCGCGGGCATTATGGACCGGGCGGGTTAACGATATGCAAACAGCGGAAATGCCGAAGCCGCTCGCGGGGCGGTCGACAGGTTAGAGCCTTTTCCGACCATTTGGAATCGCTCTGACGTGGCGATTTCGGCCCGGGGACAGGAGCGGTCCGAAGAGCGTAGCGGGGCTACGGTCGAGGGCCGCGACGCAGCCCCGGGCCGAAAGCGCCGCGTCCCTTTGGGTTGCCCTGCGGCGGCCAGCCGCTGCGTTATCCCGCTTGCCCGATGCGCGGGCATCGCGCCGCACGGGATGCCTGACGGAATGGCCGCCGCAGGGCAACAGAGCGGTTCCAAATGATCGGGAAAGGCTCTAGAACTGGTACTCGATTTTCGCGAACAGCCGATCATTGTCGCCGACGTCCTGAAAGGATGCTTTGTCGCCCGACATGAAATTGATGATTCCAGCCGAGACCTCGACGGAATCAGTCCAGTCGTAAGTAATCTGGAACCTCTGAAAACCGCCGTTCTCGCCGTGCAATCCGTGCGTCGAAGCCAGCAACGACAGTTCCAGCGTATCGTTCAGATATTGCTGCGAAAACCGGATGGCTGTTTCGAAATCATTGCGCAGGGCATTGTCCGGCGCGCCTTCCAGGCGGCTGTCGAAATCGAACAGATGCCGGTTCGCGGCCTCGATCGAGATCGTCGTATCGGTGAAGCCCGAATATTCGACGCCGGCCAGCAGATCGAGCCGCTCGAACGTCTCCCCCGGCGCCTGGAAGAATTCGAGCCCGTCGAAATAGGCGGCCTCGCCCTTGACCAGCCAGTCGCCCAGCGCCACGTTCGCCGCGATCCCGCCCATGCCGACCTGGCTGTGCCGCAGCCGCTGGCCGGCTGCGGTGGTCTCGAGATGCGGACGGTCGTCGTAAATCCTGGCGCCATAGATCGAAAGGTCCCAGCCGCTGAATATGCCGTTGAGCGCGACCGCATATTCCTGGTCGCCGAATCCCTCGCCCGGTTCGTCGTCCGGCGGCGCCGGTGACGGCGCCGTGTAGAAATCGCTGCCGAAGACCGGAGTCAGGTTGAAGCGGGTCTCGTGGATGGCGATGGCGCTCAGATTCCAGTCGCCGGCATAGAAATCCAGCTTCGTCATCGTCGCCGGCAGCCGCAAATCCTTTATGTCGGTGCGCCCCGGCGACCGCAGGTCCAGCGGGTTCAGCACGTCGGTGACGCGGATATTGTCGGACTTGCCCCAGACCACGATCTGCCGGCCGGCCTTGATGTCGGCGCCGGCACCGAGCCGTCCCTGGATATAGGCCTCGCCGAGAGCCGCATCCGATTCGTACGCGTCGAGGAATTGTTCGGTGTAATTATCACGGCCTTGAATGCGGTATGCCCAGTCGTAGAAACCGTAACCGGCGATGCGCGCGCTCCAGTCCGGCGAAAAGGTCAGGTCGAGCTGGAGGTCGAGGCGACTGCGCAGGCCCGACAGGCCCCGATGGTCGGTCTCGCCCGCCGGCGGGGCGTCATGGGCGAAATTGTACGCTATGTCCTGGCTGACGGCGCCACCGGCCGTGAAACCCGAAGCCGGCGGTTCCTGCTCGCCTGCGGCGTCTTGCGGCCCGGCGGCCGAGGGGGCCGTAAGCGGCGTCTCGTCGTCAAAGCCTTCCAGCGGATCCGTCGGCGGGGCGGCTGGTTCTTCCTCGTCGAAACCGCCCAGTACCTCCTCGATCGGTTGCTGGGGCGGCGGGGCGGCCGGTTCGTCCTCGTCAAAACCGCCCAATACTTCGTCAATCGGCTGCTGGGCCAGCACCGGCCCGGCATATCCGGCAACCAGGAACAGGATGGCGGCCAGCGCGCTCCTTCCCTTCGATGCCGGTGTTCCCGATTCCGGGATCATCAGGGCCCCTTCTCCAGCCGCCGCACGGTGAACATTTCCTCGTCGATGTTCTGGTTGAACTTCACGTCGCTGAATCGCATTACCGTCCGATGCAGGGTCTGGCCGCCCTTGGTGGTCTTCATGTCGAGTTCGGTGCCGAACCAGATCCCGTCGATCTGCTCCAGGCGCTTCATATCGAAATATTTGAGCCTGGCCCCGTCGCGGACCCAGTGCACCGCACGCACCACCATGAAGATGTCCTGGCGCACGAAGACGATGGATTTGTCGTAGCCGTAGCGGTCGCGGACTTGCGTGTCGCGGGGCGTCGCCTCGATCAGCCAGACCTTGTTCCCGCGCACCTCGTCTTGCTTCAGCAGCGTGTAGGTCCATTCGTCAAGCACGCGCCGGGTCATGTCGGCATAAGAGAAATCGGTTCCCATGAATGAACCCGACTTGTCGGAACTGGCAATGCGCTTGGTCTTGCGCAGTTCGGGCAGATAGAGCCACTGGTCGTCGTCCTTCTCGCCGCTGTAGTAGTCGTAGGTCAGGAAACCGGTCCCGCGGACGTCGGCGGGGGCCAGGAAGAACAGGACAATTTGCGTGTCACGGCCCTTGTCCTTGGTTGATCTGTCGACACGCCGGACCCGTTCGTCACCGCGCTTGTCGATCAAGGTCATCTCCAGGATGGCGGTGGAATTGTCGCCATCGTCGCGGGCGTCGACCTTCTCCATGATTTCCCGCGCCGTGAGTTCGGCCGCCGCCGCCGCCCCGGCACATAACGCCGCTCCCGCGGCCGCAACGAGCAACAATGCCGATCGCATGCGATTCATTGGCTATCCTCCTTGGTTGATCTGTCGGGTAATCGTTCGGCCGACGCCGGATTCAGCAAAACCATCAGCGCCGGCGCCAGTAGAAAATCGGCCAGCAGGGCCAGAACGATGGCCGTTCCGGTCAGCAGGCCGAACTGGAACACGTTGTTCATCGAGGCGAATAGGAAGATGTAGAATCCGGTGGCCAGCACGATCGAGGTGACGAGCATGGCCCGGCCGGCGGTGTGCAATGTGCGATGCACCGCCTCGCGTACGTCGCCGGTTTGCGCGAAATAGCGCCGGAAATTATGCATGAAATGCACGGTGTCATCGACCGCCAGGCCGATGGCGATGGAGCCGACCAGCATGGTGAACATATTGAGCGGTATCGCCGCCCACCACATGAAGCCCATGGCGATCGCGATTGGTGCCAGGTTGGGCAGCATGGCGGCCAGCCCGAGCCTGAGTTTGCCGATCAGCAGGATCATCATCAGCGTGATGGCGCCGAAGGCGATGACATAGCTTTTCGCGGCGGACCGCATGGCGGCATTGAGGGTTCGGCTGAAGAGGCTCATGATACCGGTGGTCGTAACGGTCACATCGGGCCCCAGCGCATCGCGGAAGCGGGTCTCGATGTCCCTTATCAGCGGGGTATATTCCAGCGTGTCGCGCCACGGCGCCTTGATGGTAAAGCGGGCCGTCCGGAAACGGGAGTCGACCACGTCCTGCAGATCGTCGGAGCCAGAATTCTCGAACAGCAGGAATTCCTGGGGGATCAGCTTTTCATTGTCCGGGATCGCATAGAACGACGGGCGATTCTCGTTCAGCGCCTGATGGATTTCCTTCAGGACATCGGCCACCGATGTGGCCCTGCCCACGAACATCCCGTCATTTTCGTACTCTTCCAGTTCACGCGCCAGGCCGTCCAGCGCATTCAAAATGACGGGATCATAAAGGCCGTTCTCGCGGCCGGAATCGACGATAACCTCCAGCACCACCGATCCTCTGAGATCGCGGTCGACCTTGCGGGTGGCCTGGTAGACCGGCCATTCCTCTGGCAGCCAGGACAGGATGTCGTGGGAAAAGCGAAGCTGCGCCGCGCTGGCCGTGAAGACGACAATAACGACGACGCTGCCCCATACGACGGCGCGCGCATGGCCGGTGGAGAAATCGGCGACCCGGTCCAGCAGCCGGTCGAAGAAGGTCGGCATGTCGGCGTCGCCGCCGGCATGGGGTTTGACCGGGAATATGGCCAGCAGTGCCGGCAGCAGGATCACGGTATAGATGAGCGAAAGCAGCACGCCGAGGCTGGCGAATATGCCGAGATCGGCGATCGGCGCGACCTCGGCGGTAGCAAAGGAGCCGAGCCCGATGGCGGTGGTCAGGCTGGTCATGACGATGGCGAGGCCGGAATGGCCCATGGCATGCACGATGGCCCCGGTCTGGATGACGTCGAGGCCCGGCCGGCCCATGGCGTGCTCGACGGCGCCGGTATGGTCCGCGGTTTGCCGCAGATGCTGGAAGAAAATTGCCAGCACATGCACCGCCGCGCCGACGCTGACGGCCAGCAGGAAGGACGGCAGGATGATCGTCGGAAGCTTGATCGGCGTGCCGCTGTAACCCATCGCGCCCATGGTGGAGGTGAAGGAAAGCACGACGACGAGAAGCGGCAGGACGACGCCGGCGACGCGGCGGAACATCGCCAGCAGACAGAGCCCGATGGTCAGGAAGGCAAGTCCCATGAACAGCCTCATATCATCCTGCATCGCGCGTTTCAGCGCTTCGGTGACGGTCGGCGTACCCGCCATGTAGAGCCGGAACCCGTCGCCGTCGTATTTCTCGACGACCGCCCGTACCGCCTCCACGGCCTTGCGGTTCTCTGCGTCGGTCAGCGGCGTCCTGTCGCCCGCCGGCCCGGCGGTCTCGTCGAAACCGGCCAGGACATCGACGGCCCCGGCGCCGGAAAAGGCGTCCAGTTCGATGACGATCGTGGTCAGCCGGGCGTCGCGCGAAATCAGCCGGTCGCGATAGAGCGGGTTGGCCATGACGCGCGCCTTGAGGGCAGCCAGGTCTTCCGGCGTTTCCGGCCAGCGCACCAGCAGATCGTCGACAACCAGCCGGTCGCCATCGCCATAGGTGTTGCGGGCGTTGACCAGCGAGGTGATGTCGTTGAGATGCGGCACGTGGTCCACAAGTTCTTCATGCAGCGATTCGATCCGGCGCAGGGTTTCGCGGTTGAAGAGTTCCCGGGGCTCGACGGCCAGGATGATCAGGTCCTCGCGCCCGAACATATCCTTGAAGATGTCGTACTGGGTCAGGATGGGATCGTCGGGATGGAGGAAACCCTCGTTCGACGTGTCGATGGTCAGCCTGGCCATGCCCGAAGCCAGCCCGGCCGCCACGGCGAAGGCAGCGACCGCGACCCACCAGCGGCGGCGGCACAGGAAAGCCGCCAGATGCTCGAAGCGGCGCTCGATGCGGTCCCTGATGTCAGTCATTTTTCCCTCCGGGGCGGGCGGCCAGCAGCCCGTTGAATCCATTGATGAACAGCTCGGCGATCGTCTCGGCATAATCCTCGCCCGCCATCCCCCGCGAGCCCGGCGGCAGGGCCTTTTGCAACACCGGCAGGAACAGGAACCGGGAAGCCGCCAGCCCGACCATCGCCGGCCCGATGACCGGAACCGGGACATGCGCCGCCGCGTCGCCCAGGCCGCTCTGCAGCAGGCCGGCAATCCGCCTGAACCGCTCCGCCTTGAACTCCGTGATGTCCGGGTCGTCATGCGGCAGTTCGGTCAGCGCTATGATCAGTTTGTCGGTATGGGTAGCGAAATAGCGCGCCACCGCGGCGATATTGCGCCGCAGCTTGACGTCGGGCGGGTCGACCCCGGCGAGGTTCTCGGTCATGACGGCAAACATATCCTGGAAATAATCCTCGATGATCGCCTTCAGCAGCCCCTTCTTGGAGCCGTAGAAGTAATTCACGGTGGCCAGATTGACGCCTGCCTCGCGCGACAACTCCCGCATACCCGTCGCCGCGAACCCGTTGCGCGCGAACAGCCGCACCGCCGTATCGTAGACCGCCTGCTTGGTCGCTGGCGCCGTGTCGTCCGAGCTCCCGGCCTCCGGTTTCGTTTTCGGCATGGCCTCATCCCCGCTCATGAAGTAAACAGCTGTATTAAACGAACGTTTGTATATTTATGCGGCATGAGGCGCAACCCGTCAAGCGCAAGGCTTGCAGCCCACCGCGCAGTCGTTATTCTCGTCCCCGTCATGAGCGATTCGAACGATCAGGTGCCGGCAAGCGTGCGCGCGGCGATGGAGGCTTCGGGCTGCGATTACGAGATCATGGTTTGCGATCCGGAACTCGCGGATACGGCCGTCTTCTGCGCCCATTACGGCCACGCCATGGAGGATTCGGCCAACGCCATCCTGGTGAAATCCAAGACCGGCGAGGAGAAGTTCGCGGCCTGCGTGCTGCTGGCCACCACGCGCCTCGACGTAAACAAGGTGGTGCGCAAGAAGCTTGGGGCGCGCAAGGTCTCGTTCGCCGACCCGCAAGACACCCGGCGCATCACCGGCATGGAGTTGGGCGGCGTCACCCCGCCCGGCCTGCCCGCCGACCTGCCGCTGTGGGTCGACGCCCGCGTGATGACGCGACCCTTCGTGATCCTGGGCGCCGGCACGCGGGCTGCCAAGATCAAGGTCAGCCCCGACTATTTCCTGACATTGCCGCAGACCGAGGTGGTCGAGGGCCTGGCGAAGGAGGCGGGTTAGAGCCGGAAATCCGACCGGGTTCGCTTTACACGAGACAGTCTTCAACATCGATGCCGTTGCGTATTCGATGGAGGAGACAGGCCATGGGCACAGCCACCACCGACCGACCGGCCATCCTCGGCGGAACGCCGATCGTAACCGCCGACCACGACGCGGCGAACCGCTGGCCGATCCTGGGGCGAGAGGACGAACAGGCTGTCCTGCAAGTGATGCGCGACGGCAGGATTTCCGGCCATCCGGTGATCCGCGAGCTGGAGGCCGATTATGTGCGGCTGACCGGGATGCCCTATGCGCTGGCGCACAACAACGGCACCGCCGGACTGCTGGCGGCCTTTCACGCGATCGGCCTGAAGCCCGGCGACGAGGTGCTGGTGCCGACGGCGACCTTCTGGGCCTCGGTGTTGCCGATGATGTGGCTGGGCGCCGTGCCGGTTTTCTGCGAGAGCGAACCGGAGCGCCTCGGCCTCGACCCCGCCGATATAGAGCGCAAGATCACGCCGCGCACCCGCGCCATCGTCGTCGTGCATATGTTCGGCCTGCCCTCGAAGATGACGGAAATCAAGGCCCTGGCGTCCAAATACGATTTGCGGATCATCGAGGACGCCTCGCACGCCCATGGGGCCGTGTGGCGCGGGCAACCCTGCGGTTCGCTTGGCGATATCGCGGTGTTCAGCATGCAGGGCGACAAGCTGGTCCCCGCCGGCGAGGGCGGCATGTTCCTGTGCCGCGACTATGAGCATTTCGAGCGGGCCGCCTGCCTGGGCGATATCGCCCGCATCATCGAACTGGAGACGCCGGCGCGCCGCTTCGCCGCCACCGGCCTCGGCATCAAGACCCGCATCTCGCCGCTGTCGGCAGCCATCGGGCGCAGCCAGCTCGCCCGGCTGGAGGAACGCAACCGCCGCCGCAACGGGAATGCGGAATATCTGTCGCGCAGGCTGGAGGCGCTGGGATTCCACTGCTTCCTGTCGCCCGGGCATATCCGGCGCGTTTATTTCGAATTCATCATCCGGCATGACCCGGACCGCATCCCGCTGCCCACGCCCCTGCTGGTCGAGGCGCTGCAGGCCGAGGGCTGCCGCGTTGGCCAGCCGCGCTATCCGATGCTGCACCAGCAGCCCTTCTTCACCGAGGGCCGGTTCCGGGAGGTCGCGCGCCTGCCCGAGGGCATGCCGGTTCCGGAATATCGGCCGGACGGCCTGCCGCAAACGCTTGCGGGCAACGAAACGCTGGTCAAGCTGCCGACCTTCCCCAACGCGGACAGGGAAATACTCGACCAATATGCCGACGCCTTCGCACGGGTTTGCGAACAAGCCGAAGCTATTATGGCCGTCCAGAAGGAGGACGCTGTTTAACGGCGTTGCGAAGGGGCGGTCGGCCCTTCCCGATCCAAAGACTTGCGTGCAATTGCACCGTCCGAATCAGGACAGGCAAGAAACCATATCTTCATATTTCGTCGTCATATTTCGAAGGCTTGTCCGGCACATATTTTTTTGGGAGTCCCAACCATGCGGAAAAACCCCTTAAGCTCCGTTTTCGGCATCGCGATTTTCGCCGCCGCCCTTACGGGCGCGAGCATACCGGCCGCGGCCGAGTTCAATCCCGCAACACCCCCCTGGGGCGGGTTCTATGTCGGCGTACAGGGCGGGTATGGCTGGGGCAAGACCGATGCCATTGAAGATCCGGCGAACCCCGTTGCCTATAACGGCGCCGGCAACACCTGGAGCTACGATACCGAAGGGATGCTCGGCGGCGTGCATGCCGGCCTCGACTGGGAATCCTACTCTCTCATCCTGGGGATCGAGGTGAGCCTCGGTTACCTGGCAATCGAGGGCGAGGCGCCGGATCCCGCCTCAGCGGGACTGGATACCGTCGCGCTCGGCGGCAAAGGCTACTACGCCGATATAACCGGACGGGTCGGCTTCGCGCCGGACAACACGCTCTACTATATGAAGGGCGGGCTCGCCCTGGCCGATCTCGGACTGGAGGTGGAGGACAATTGCACGGCCGGCAGCTGCGGCCTGGAGACGATCGCGGCGGCGGACGACGGCCTGCAGGACGGCTGGACCATGGGCGTCGGCATCGCCTACGCCTTTTCGTCCGGCCTCAGCGCCAGGCTGGAATACGCCTATTACGACTTCGGCGATATCGAGGTGGTCGGGACATCGGGCGGCAACACCTACAGTTGGGATCAGGAGGTCAATTTCCACGCGGTGACCGCGGGATTGAGCTTCATGTTCTGAAGGTATTCCGGCGGGAAAGCGGGCCAGCGGCGGTAGAAAAAAATAACACTAATCGCTGCGCGTGACCGTTCTAAGCCTTCGATTCCGGTAAACCTCGACCAGCTTCTGTCTGATCTCGCCAAATAACCTGGGCGGCAGAAAGCCATAATCGAAGCGTTGGGGATTCGATCGCGGGACAGGCCGAAGATCGGGTCCCGGCCAGACGAAACGGTTTACCTCCGACAACAGAATCCATGATCGCTGATCGTCGAGTCCAAGTCTTTCCTTGGTGGACGCCGGGATGTCAACGGCCTCATCCAACCGCGCCGGCGGCGCATGGGTCACTGGTACGACGGTGACTAAAGTCTCGCCATCATGCTCTTCCTTCGCGACAAGGACAATCGCGCAGGGGCGATTTTTCAGACCTTCCTCAAGCCCTTTACGTTCTTCATCGTGCCAGAGATATGCATAGGAAATTACGAGACCCGGTTCGGGCTTTAACAGGGGCATTCGGCCAGACCGTCAGGAAAGCTCTTCATCCAACGCCGAATGTTCCGGAGACATCTCGGCCTGCGCAATCGCTTCGATCTCCGCCTCCGAAAGACTCTCCACGGCAAGAGCTTCGCGGTAGCGCTGTCTCAACTTGCGATATTCTGTGGCGGAAAGAATGACGACCGAGTCCCGGCCGTATTTTGTGACCGTGACTGGCTCCGCCAGAGCCAGGTCCTGGAATTTGCCGAAATTCTTTTGAAGCTCCGCCGCCTTAACTCTTACCGACATGACACAGTTCTACTCCGTAATAACCGGATGTTCCGTAACATACGGATTTTAGTCCGAAAAGTCAAGAAACCCGTCATGCGTGGATTTCTCTCGCCTGCTCGCTCAACACGAACTCTGGATCTTGCCGGTGGAAGTTTTCGGCAGGGGGCCGAAGACGATCGTGCGGGGGCGTTTGAAATAGGCTATATGGTCGTGGCAGAAGGCGATGATGTCGTCGGCCGTCACCGCCCCCTCGGACTCCGCCTTCAGGGTCACGAAGGCGCAGCCCCCACACTGCTCGTCCTGCTTGGTGAACACGGCCGCCTCCATCACGTCCGGGTGCCGGTCGAGCTTACTGTATCCGCTGGAAATCCGCCCGGTGCGTCCGGCCTTCATGGTCGCTGGCGAACACGTAGAGCGGGAAGACCAGGGTATGGTCCGCGAGGCTGCCATCCACGTCTTCCGGCGCCTTGATCCCCAGTAGTTCTGGCCGCCCCCGTTCCCAACCCTTGATGAAGGCCGCGGAAAAAACATAACCGCTGGCATCCGTGACATGGATCGAGAACGGCGCCTCGAATCCGTGATCCTCAACGCACTCCCAGCTCATGATATCGATCAGTTTCCCAAACTGGGCCCGAAGGTCTTCGGCCACGGTCCTTCCCCATCTGTCAACTGTTCAGCCATACCCTCAGACGGCCTTCGCCTGCTCCCTCAGCACGAATTTCTGGATCTTGCCGGTGGAAGTCTTCGGCAGGGGGCCGAAGACGATCGCCCGGGGGCATTTGAAATGAGCCATATGCTCGCGGCAGAAGGCGATGATGTCTTCGGCCGTCACCGCCCCTTCGGACTCCGGTTTGAGGGTCACGAAGGCACAGGGGGTCTCGCCCCATTTCTCGTCCGGCCTGGCGACCACGGCAGCCTCCATGACATGCGGGTGACGGAAGAGGGTTTCCTCGATCTCAAGGCTGGAGACGTTCTCGCCGCCCGAGATGATGATGTCTTTGGCGCGGTCCTTGACCTCGGCATAGCCGTCTTCGTGCATCACCGCCAGATCGCCGGTGTGATACCAGCCGCCGCGGAAGGCCTCGCCGGTGGCGTCGGGATTCTTCAGATAGCCGCGCATGACGGTATGGCCGCGCAGCATGATCTCGCCGATCGTCTCGCCGTCGGCGGGGACCGGTTCCATGCTTTCGGGATCGGCCACCATCATGCCGGCCAAGGTCGGATAGCGCACGCCCTGGCGCGCCATCTTCTCGGCCTTGGCCTGCGGCTCCAGCGCCGTCCAATCGTCCTGCCAGGCGCAGACCGTTGCCGGCCCGTAGGATTCGGTCAAGCCATAAAGGTGCGTTACGCGGAATCCCATGCGTTCCATTGACTCGATCACCGCGCTCGGCGGGGCGGCGCCGCCGGTCGCAACCTCGACGATGTGATCGAAGGTGTGGCGGATATTGACCGGCGCATGGACCAGCATGTTGAGCACGATCGGCGCACCGCACATATGGGTGACTCGATGGTCGCGGATCAGCCGGAAAATAAGCACCGGGTCCACCTTGCGCAGGCAGACATGGGTGCCGCCCACGGCGGTCACGCCCCATGTATAGGTCCAGCCGTTGCAGTGGAACATCGGCAGGGTCCAGAGATAGACCGAGCGGCCGTTCAGCCCGAACGTCATGGCGTTGCCCATGGCATTCAGGAAGGCGCCGCGATGGTGGTAGACGACGCCCTTCGGATTCCCCGTTGTGCCGGATGTGTAGCACAGCGACAGCGCCTGCCATTCGTCCTCCGGCATGGTGATGGAGTGGGCCGGGTCGCCCTCGGCAAGGAAGGCCTCGTAGTCCATCTCGCCCAGCAGTTCGCCGCCCTCGGCCAACGGGTCGTCATTGTCGATGACGATGATCTGGCGTCCCAGTTTTTCGAGCGCCGGCTTGACGGCGGCGGACAGTTCGCGGTCGGCGATCAGAACCTTCGATTCCGCGTGCTCCAGGATGAAGGCGACGGTGTTGGCGTCGAGCCGGGTATTGATGGCGTTCAGCACCGCGCCCACCATCGGCACGCCGTAATGCGCCTCCAGCAGCGTCGGGCAGTTCGGCGCCATCACCGAGACCGTATCGCCGACGCCGACCCCGCGCCGCGCCAGCGCGCTCGCCAGCCGCCGACACCGTTCGCCGAACTCCCGGTAGCTGTAGGTGCGCTCGCCATGGATCACGGCGGTCTTGCCGGGATAGACGGATTCCGACCATTCCAGGAAGCTGAGCGGTGTCAGCGACTGATAATTGGCCGGTTGCCGGTCCAGGTTCTGTTCGTAGATGTTTGCGCCCACAGACGCCCCCGCGATTCTTGTTGATGCCGCTCGCTGGGGAAGTTAGCGCGCAAAAATCACGAACGCCACTCCGTATCGACCGCAGTCGCCATTATCGTGGCGGAAACACCGGCACGGCACTAACCGGAGAGGGCGATCCTATCGGCTTTCAAAGCCCCGTTCAGCGCGGCAGGACAAGCTCGGCCCGCAGGCCGCCTTCCGCCCGGTTGACAAGACGTACCTCGCCGCCATGGGCCTGCGCTACAGACTGTGCGATACACAAACCGATGCCGGTTCCGCCTGTCTCGCGGTTGCGTGAACGCTCCAACCGGTAGAAAGGCTCGAACACGCGAGCAAGGTCCTCTTCGGGTATGCCGGGGCCGTCGTCATCGATGCGGACGATCAGATGCTCGCGCTCACTCAGCAGGGAAATTCGTGCCCGCGCCCCATAAGCCACCGCGTTTTCCGCAAGATTAACCAATGCACGGCGCAGCGCAAGCGGCTGGCAGTCATAGGATGTGCTCCGGGCACCATTGAAAATGCAGTCCCGGCCGGCATCCGCAAGATCGTCGCAGACGGTTTGCACCAAGACCGCCAGATCGATGGCCTCTCTGGACTCGCTCTGCGCATCGTCACGGGCGAAGGCCAGCGTAGAGGCAATCATGTCCTCCATCTCCGAGAGGTCGGCCAGGGACCTCTCGCGTTGCTCTTCGTCTTCGACGAACTCGGCGCGCAGCCGCAGCCGTGTGATCGGCGTGCGCAGATCGTGCGAGATCGCCGCCAGCATGCGCGTGCGCGCGTCCAGCAGGCCGCCGAGACTTTCCTGCATTCGGTTGAAGGCGCGGGCGGCGCGGCGTACTTCGCCCGCCCCGGACTCGGGCAACGGCGGCGCCTGCATGTCGCGGCCCAGCCGGTCTGCCGCGTCGGCGATTGTCCTCAGCGGTCCGGTCATTCGGCGCACCGCCCAAGCCGACAGCAGCGCGACCGATATGATCATGACGGCGATCGAAAGAATGAGCCTCCAGGACCAGAAGGGCGGTTCCGGCGGGGCAAAGGCGGAAAGGTTGAACCAGCTTCCGTCGGACAGCCCTACCGACACTCGCATTACAGACCCCGGCACCCCGCGCTCGCCCACCATCATCCGCGTGTGATAGCGCATCATAGATTCCATGCCCCGCGACATGTGACCTGCGCCGGCGCCCGGTCGGTCCGGTATCCAGTCGACATCGCCCGAATCGGGATCGGTGAACAGAACACGGGTATCGACGACCCCGGCATCACCGAGGGACAGCGACAGCATTGCCTCCATGATGCGTTCGTGCAACCCGCCCCCGGAATTCGCCGGCAGTGCGGGTCGGGCGTCCCATGACATGCTGAACCCGGGCCGGCTGGTCGTATGGACGATCCACGGTCGATCCTCCGGCGATGCATCTTCCAGAAGCCTGGCCATGGCTGCAATCCGTTCGGCGACGACTCCGCCGCTGAGCATTGCCAGCGCTTCGTCCCGGTCGCTGTAATGGATCGCCGTGCTCGCGAAATGAGTCACCACGAGCCCGATCACCAGCACCACGCTGATCCGTCCGAACAGGCTGTCGGGGATCAGCCGCCTCATGGCCGCTCGACCGCCGGCGTAAACAGATAGCCACCGCCGCGCACCGTCTTGATCAATTCGGGATGATCGGAATCCGGCTCGATTTTCCGGCGCAGACGGCTTACCTGAATATCGATGCTGCGGTCGAACGGAGCGGCCGAACGCCCCCGCGTGAAGTCCAGGAGCTGATCGCGGCTCAACACCCGTTGCGGATGTTCGACGAATGCCGTGAGCAGTTCGAATTCGCCCGCAGTCAGCGATACCGCCGTGCCGTCCGGCGACTGCAGCCGGCGACGCGCCGGGTCCAGTGCCCAGCCTGCGAATCGCACCGTCTGCCCGTCCTCGACCGGCAGTGCTTCGGCGCGTTCGCCGGCCCGGCGCAAAACCGCCTTGATCCGGGCCAGCAACTCCCGGGGATTGAAGGGTTTCGGCACATAGTCGTCAGCGCCCATTTCCAGGCCGACGATGCGGTCGGTTTCTTCGCCCATCGCCGTCAGCATGATAATCGGCGTCGCGGACTTGGCGCGCAGCTCCCGGCAAATCGTCAACCCATCCTCGCCCGGCAGCATCAGGTCGAGCACGATGAGGTCGATGCTCCAGTCGCCCAGCGCCGTACGCATCGCGCGACCGTCCTGGGCGGTGGTGACGCGGCAGCCATGCTTCTCCAGAAAGCGGCCAAGCAGGTCGCGGATCTCGCGGTCGTCGTCGACGATCAGTATGTGCGGTGAATTATCCATCACGACTTAAGCATAACCGGGGTTTGGCCGTCCTTGGGCAAGGAAATTGTAACGGCGTGTAACAGAGCCCGCCATCGTTACGTACAGATACCAAATACCCGGTTTTTCGACATACGTGCGTTACAGACACGCCGGACAATGCTCTCGACATTATCGAACCTGTCGGTTCCTCCGAAACAAGGAATTGGAGCGATGAACACCCCTCGAAAGACACTGTCGATTGCCACAGCGGCGCTGAGCGGACTCGTTTTGCTCACGGCGGCCGCGATGGCTCACGGTACCGGTGGCCAGGGCCAGAACCAGGGTGGCGGACGCGGAAATTCGGCCGCCGCAGGGCCAGGTTCGGGGATGATGACGAATCCCGGCGGAACCATGGGACCCGGCATGATGAACCCCGGAACGACGGCCCCCGGCATGACGGTTACGCCGGTTGCGCCCTGCCAGAACCAGGGCGGCCAGACCGGCGGAGCCTGCGGAAACGGGGGCCGGAACATGCCCGCAACACCAAATCAGCAAACCCTGCCACCCCGGCAGTAACCCGCCTCGAGCCAAATCACGGCACGGGCTCAAAATAAGGAGACCAACGATGAAAGCACTTCGCAAGACCACTATCGCAACGCTCGCCGGGCTTGGCGCGCTTGCAGTCGCCGCTAGCGCGCCGGCCCTGGCGCATGGCACGGGCGGACAGGGCGGTCCGGGCTACGGACCGGGCTTCGGCATGATGGGCGGCATGATGGGCCAGGGGCCCGGATACGGTGGACAGCAGGGCTTCGGCCCCGGATACGGCGGCATGATGGGCCCCGGCGGCATGGGCATGATGGGCCCGGGCTACGGCAATACGGGTCAGGCCTTTGGCTATGGTCCGTGCGGCCAAGCCGCTGCGCAGACCGGCGAGGACCTCGACGTCGGCGACGTCCAGACCCGGTTGGAGCGCTGGCTCGCCGTGCAGGGCAATGACCGGCTGAAACTGGGCAAGATCGAGGCGATGGACGACGACACCATCACCGCGGAGATCGTGACCGCGGACGACTCGCTGGTGCAGAAACTCGCGGTCGACCGGCACAGCGGCCAGATGCGCCCGACGAAATAATCTTTGCCCACGCGGCGTTCCCTAACGCCGCACAGGGCGGCCGAGCCTCCTCCCGGCCCGGCCGCCCCCTCTACACGGATGATCAAGGAGACGACAAATGTGGCACAACACGTCCTACGGATTTATGGATGGCGGCTGGGGCCAGGGTGGCTACTGGTTCGGAATGGGTCTGCACGGTCTGTTCTGGTTCCTGCTGATCGCGGCAATCGCCATCACGGTGATCTGGGCGGCGCGCACAGCCAATCGGCCAAACGACCAGGCGGCATCGAACGGCGGGCCGAGCCCGCGTGAAATTCTCGACGCCCGCTATGCCCGGGGCGAAATCGAACGGGACGATTATCTCGCCCGCAAGAGAAGTCTCGGCGGTCAAGAGAAATGAAGATTACCGACCCCGTATGCGGCAACGAGATTCAATTTGACGCCTCGCTGCCGCGCACGGAACACGGCGGTTGGGTCTATTTTTTCTGTTCCGGCGATTGCCGCCGCCGGTTTCTCGAAAACCCCGATCGACACGCCGTCACGCCGCTATCGCCCGCGGCGGACCAAGATCGCTGACGTTGAACAAAGGAACTGAATGCATGGAATCGTTCCGCAAACCTGGTTTGGGCATGGCGCTGGGGCTGGTGGCCGCGACGCTGGCTACGACCGCCGAAATCCCCGTCCAGGGCGGAGGCCACCAGATAGCGGTTCATTAGGCACCGCAGCCGAACAGGAAGGGAGATTTGGCAATGACAAAGACCGACTTGTCGAAAACCGAAGCCGATGGGGCTACAGCAGGCGGCGGCAGGCTGTTTCGTTCCACCTATCTCGTGCCCGTGGCGGTCTTCTTGTTCGTCGCCGGGTTCTTCGCATACGGGCTGACGCTGGACCCGAGCAAGATACCATCGGTGCTGATCGGCAAACCTGTTCCGGAGTTCACCCTGCCCGCAGTGGAAGGGCGCAGGCTGGGGCTTTCCGCCGGTGATTTGAAGGGCGAGGTTTCGCTGGTTAACGTCTTCGCCTCCTGGTGTGCGGAATGCCGCGCGGAACATCCCCTGCTGATGAGGCTGCGAGAGGACGACACCGTCCCCGTCCATGGCCTCAATTACAAGGACACGCCCGAGGATGCCCGCGAATGGCTGGACAGCCTGGGTGATCCTTACACCCGGACGGGCGCCGACCTTGACGGCAGGGTCGCTATCGATTTTGGCGTTTACGGCGTCCCGGAAACCTTCGTCATCGATAAGTCGGGACGGATCGCCCACAAGCATATCGGCGCAATAAACGCGAACACCCTCGAAACAGAGATTCTACCCCTTGTCGAAACCCTCCGGCGGGAGTCGCCATGACGCGCGCGCACATACCCGGCCCTGCGCCGGTTCGCCGTTTGCCTTGGGGAGCACGAGAATGCTGGAAATAGGCGGTATCGGGATCCTGACGGCGTTTCTGGCCGGGGTAATATCGTTTTTGTCGCCTTGCGTGCTCCCTCTTGTCCCGGGATACGTATCGTACGTCGCAGGACGTTCCGTCGACGAGTTGAGGCAGGAGCAGGCGATCGGCCACCGCCTTGCCGTGCTCGGCCTCAGCCTTGCTTTCGTCCTCGGATTTTCCAGCGTGTTCGTGGCCCTGGGCGCGAGCGCATCGGCCATCGGCAGCCTTTTTCTTTCCTACCGCTACGAGGCCAGCTACGCCGCCGGCGCCATCATCATCGTTTTCGGCGTCCATATGATGGGCTTGTTGCGGTTCAACTGGATGAACCGCGACCTGCGCTTTATGCCGCAGATTCCGGGGGGCCGTCCCTTCGGTGCTTTTCTGCTGGGAAGCGCTTTCGCCTTTGGATGGACACCCTGCATCGGCCCCCTGCTGGGCGCCGTATTGACGATGAGCGCGACGACCATGGGCGTATCGGACGGCGCGGTCCTGCTGTCCATTTATTCGATGGGTCTTGCCGTGCCGTTCCTTCTGGTCGCGGCTTTCACCGGCCGTTTCGTGGAAAGCGCAGCAAGGTTTCGGCGAATCGGCCGGCCCCTTCAAATGGCCGCCGGCGGCATGCTGGTCCTGGTCGGCGTTCTGATGGTCACCGGCTATCTGTTTTCCTTCGGCACCTGGATGCTGAAGACCTTCCCGTTCTTCCAGGACATACAGATTTGACCGTAAGGGAGATGCGAGCGATGCCATATACCCGACCGACCGCGCGGCGCCATGGCGGGATGCACGCGATGCTGTCCGCGCTTTTCGTATCGCTCCTGCTTCTGTCGGCGCCGGCCGGCGCGGCGCGGGACGGCGGGCCGGCGCGCACCCACATCTTCTTCAGCGCCGGCTGCGCCGATTGCTGGCCCTACACCGAGAATGTCCTGATCCCGGCCCTGCAGGCGCGCGGCCTCGCCGGCGACCCGGAACTGCACGACTATACGGCTCCCGCCGAACGGCGGTTTCTCCTTGAACTCGCCGATTCGGTAGCGCTTCCAAGGTCGATCGCCGATTCCCTTTATGCCTTTGTTCCGACCGCCGACGGCACGCTCGTGATTCTTGGCCATGTGCCGCCGGCACTGATCGACAGCGCGCTGACCGGGCCGGACGTCCCGGAGCGGCTGGTGCTCTGGCAGCCCGAGATGCATGGCGCGCCGACCGAATACCGCCTGTGGGCATGGGCCGGCGAGGTCAGCACCTTTCCCATCGACACGCCGTTCGAAGAGGCCCTGGCGACGGCCATGACCGCGGCGGGACCGTTGCCGGTCGGCGCAGCGAATCTGGCGCAACTGCTACCCGCGGTCATCGTCACGGGCCTGCTCGACTCGGTTAATCCCTGCGCCTTCGCCGTCATCCTGCTGCTGATTGCCTTTCTGTTCACGCTGCGCAAGGCGCGCAGCCATATCCTGATGCTGGGGGCCGTCTATATCGGCATGATCTTCCTGGTCTATTTCGCCATCGGACTGGGTCTTCTGGGCACCGTCCGCCTGTCGGACGAGCCCCATTTCGTTGCCCGCGTCGGCGCCTGGATCCTGATCGGTCTGGGCATGATCAACCTGGTCGAATATTTCTTTCCCCGTTTTCCGCTCAGGCTGCACATGCCTGCCTTTGCCCATGCGCGGACGCATCAACTGATCAAACAGGCCACGCTGCCGGCAACCGTCGGCGCCGGCATTCTGGTCGGCCTGTGCACCTTCCCCTGCTCGGGCGGCATATACGTTTCTGTCATCACCCTGCTGAACGCCAAGACGACGCTGGCCTGGGGGGTCGGCTATCTGGCCCTGTACAACGTGATGTTCGTGCTGCCCCTGATCGCCATCCTGCTGGCCGCGGGCAACCGGGTCACCGCCAAGGCCTGGGCCGGCTGGGAACGGCAGAACGCTCTCAACATCCGGCTGTGGTACGGCGTGACGATGGTGTCGCTCGGCGCAATCGTGCTGCTCTGGATGATCGACTGAATATCGGGTTGTCCTCCCACCGGCGCGCCTTGAACCCGATCCGGCGCGCGCAACGAAAAGGAGTAAGACCATGGCCGTCAAAACACAGAAGAAGGACGTTGCGGGATTTGTCGCAACGCTGAACGCCCTGCCGTTTTCATGGGTGTTCGCCGGAATCGTCGTGCTGCTTGGCGCTGCGTTCTGGTATATGAGCGGCGGCCAGCCGGAGGCCCAGACGCCGATCGTGTACACGGCCGACGAGATCGCCCATACGAGGCCCTTCCGCGCCATCCACGAAATGGGAGGCAGCGTGCCGATTCCGTTCCTGCCGGCAGATCAGCCACAGCCGAAAATCGTCGTTCCCAGCACCTATTCCGATTTCGGCGTGGTCGGCCCCAGGGCGATCGTCAAACGTGAGTTCCTGGTCCGCAACGATGGCGACGCGCCGCTGACCATCAGCCGTGCCTACACGACATGCGGCTGCACGGTCGCCGATTTTACCGCCCGCATCGTGCCACCGGGCAAGGCCGCTCTGATAACGCTGATCTTCGATGCCGGCTTCCACGACGTGCGGGGTCAGGTCGTGAAGCGAGGCATCATCATCGAGAACAACGACCCCAAGTCACCCCGGGAAGAGATCTGGGTGCGCGCGGCCGTGGCGAGGAGCTAGAGGCCGATGGGCATGTTGCGGATCGCCTTCCTGCTGGCTGCGCTGGCCCTGGCCGGGTGCGGCGAGGCCGCCCCCGACATCGACGTGGTCGACAGCCATGACATGGGCACCGTCGTCAAGGGCGAGCTCGCGCTCGCCGATCTTGCGGTGCGCAATCGCGGGGATGGCCCGCTCACCGTGCTCGGGGTCAGCACGTCCTGTGGCTGTACCAAGGCGACAGTGACGCCCATGATCATTCCGGCCGGCGGCGAGGGCCGCCTGCACATCGAATACGATTCGGCGGCCCACGAGAGCGACCTGGGACGAATCGACCGTTCGGTATTCGTTTCCTCGAACGACCCGGACGAAGACGACCTCCAGATCAGGTTCACCGTATTCGTGCGGGCCGGCGCGACGTGAGCATGCTCGACAGGGTCCGACGACCCTTTGTCCCGGCTACTCCGCCGCCGGGACCGCCACAGGACCGCTGAGGCGGCGGCCCAGCAGGACCTCGTTGCCGGGCTCGGGGGCGGCCGGGACGTTCATCGCCAGCAGCAGCGAAACCGCGGCCATCGCCGCACCGGCCAGGAACACGGCGGCCGGCGAGACCAGCCATAGCAGGCCGAAGGCGGCCGGGATCGCCACCGCGGCGATATGGTTGATGGTGAAGCCGACGCCGGCGGTGGCGGCGATGTCGGCGGGGTCGGCGATCTTCTGGAAATAGGTCTTGATGGCGATGGCCAGGGCGAAGAACAGGTGGTCGACGACATAAAGGCCGGCGGCGGCCCACGGGTGGGTCACGAAGGCGTACAGCGTGAACACGCCGATCAGCCCGGTATATTCGAAAATCAGCGCCTTGCGGTCGCCGATGCGGCCGACCCACTTGCCGATATACGGCGCCAGGAACAGGTTGATCGCCGAGTTCAGCAGGAACAGCAGCGTGATCTCGCCAACCGAATAGCCGAATTTCTCGACCATCAGGAAGCCGGCGAAGACGATGAAGATCTGCCGCCGCGCGCCCGACATGAAGGTCAGCAGGTAGTAGAGCCAGTAGCGCCGGCGCAGCACCATATGGCGATGCTGGCGCACCCGCTCCGGATAGCTGGGCCAGGCGCTCCAGCAGACGACCGCGATGCCCGCGGCGATGCCGCCGGCCATCAGGTAGACCCAGTGATAATCCAGCCCGGCGAGGTCGAAGCCTATCCAGATCAGCCCGAAGGTGGCGATCGAGGCGAAGGAGCCGACGGCGATCTGGCGGCCGAAGAACCCGGCGGCGCGGTCCTTGGCGACCCATTGCAGCGACAGCGAAATCTGCACCGTCTCGTAATAATGGAAGCCGATCGACATCAGCACGGTGGTAACGTAGAGGCCGAGGATGCTGGGGAAATAGCCGGTCGCCGCCGTGCCGAGGCCGAGCAGGATCAGCGACAGATAGGCGATTTTCTGTTCGCGCAGGATCAGCAGCAGGAACACCACCGCGAAGGACAGGAAACCGGGGACTTCGCGCAGGCTCTGCAATATGCCCATCTCCGCCCCGGTGAAGGCGGCGCGCTCCACAGCGAAATTGTTCAGCAAGGCCATCCAGGCCGAAAAAGCGATCGGCGACGCCGCCGCCATCAACAGCAGCAGAATCTCGGGCCGGCGCCAGCCGCCGCGCAACAGGGTGGGTCCGTTCGTCATGGCGAGCAATATAGATGGGAGAGAGGTCGGGCTCCACCCTGGTGCTCCCCAACCTCGCCATGGCGCGCCTTAACGCTTCGGATTCCTTGTCGATGACCTGCAGCAGCACCCGGGCCGGCGGACCAGACAACAGCCGCGTTCGCTACCCCCACCGTCTCAGGCTCATCGCCTTTTCGACTCGTTCGGCCGCCATGGCGATGGCGGCAGCGCGGGGCAGGACGGCGTTGCGTTTCGCGCGGTCGAGGACTTCGGCCGTGTTGGCGCGTATCTTTTCGTCGATGGCCTGGAAAGCCTGGCTTTCCGTGCCGCCGTGATACTCGACCGACGCGCAGATCACGCCGCCGGCATTGGAAATGAAATCGGGAATGCACAGCACGCCGCGCGCCGCCAGCATCGCCTCCGCCTCTTCCGTCACGCCGATATTGGCGCCCTGGACGATCAGTTTGGCCGTTACCTGGCTCTCATTCCCCTTGTGGATTACGTCGGGGCGTGCTGCCGGGATCCAGATGTCGCAATCGATGCCGACGATATCCTCGACCCCCATCTTGCCGCCGCCTTCCATGTCGGTGACATGGTCGCCCTTTTGCTTGATGGCGATCAGGGCCTCGACATCCAGCCCGTCCGGGTCATACACCGTGCCGCGCGAATCGGCGGCGGCGACCAGCCGCGCGCCTTTCTCCGCGAAGAAGCGCGCCGCATGCTTGCCGACCGAGCCGAAGCCCTGTACCGCAATGCGCGCGCCCTGCAGGTCAATCCCGGTAAAGCCCTTTGCGGCCTCCGCCGCCGCGACGAGGCCATAGCCGGTGGCGCCGATCTCGTCCAGCGGGATGCCACCGATCTCGCGCGGCAGTCCGACCGAGCGGCCAATCTCATCCTGGATCCAGGCCATGGCGGTCTCGTCGGTGCCCATGTCGGGGCCGGCAATGTAGTCGGTGACCGGGCCGATCGCCTGGGCGAAGGCACGGACCAGTTCCTCCTTCTTCGCGCGCTCCACGGCGGGGTCGGCGAAGATCACCGACTTGCCGCCGCCATGGGGCAAACCGGCGGCGGCGTTCTTGAAGGTCATCGCGCGGGCCAGCCGGAAACATTCCTCCAGCGAAACATCCGGGGCCATCCGCACCCCGCCGATCGACGGGCCCGCGGCGACGTTATCCACCACCAGGATCGCTTTCAGGCCCAGCGAGGGACGCCAGATATGCATGATCGTCTGCGGGCCAATCTCGTCGCAAAAGCGAAAGGATGGTTCGTTCATCGACTAAGGCCCCCGGCTATTCAGCCTTTTCCAGATCCTCGATCGCCGCATTGAGGAATCGCGCCGCTTCCACACCCGTCACCACGCGGTGGTCGAAGCTGAGCGATAGCGGCAGCATGCGGTGCACCACCGGCTTCCTGTCGACCGCTACGACGCGGGCTTCGGCCCGGCCGGCGCCGAGGATCGCGACCTGCGGCGGCACCACGACAAGGTCGGCGAAGCGGCCGCCGAACATGCCGAAATTCGACAGCGTGATGGTCTGGCCGACGAGATGGTCGTGCGGAATCGAACGCGCCGCAATATCCTTCTTCATTGCCTCCACCCCGCGGCGCAGATCGTCGGCATCGCGACTGCCGATGTCGCGCATGGCGGGCGCAAACAACCCGTCCTCCGTTTCTACCGCGATGCCGAGATCGATATGGGCATGCAGGGTCCGGGTTTCGGTTTCCGGATCGAACCAGGCGTTCAGCGCGGGCGAGGACTTGCAGCCCGTGGCCATGGCGCGGATCAACCGCGCCGTCACGTCGGTCCCGGCGGGCCAGCCTTCGATGTCGGCCTCGTCGGTGACGGTAGCGGGCACAACCTCGGCGCCGGCGCGGACCATGTTGCGCAGCATGGCGCGGCGCACGCCGCGGATTTTCTCAGGCCCCGGCGCGGCGCCTTCGGCCGCCGCCTCGATGTCGGCCCGGGAAATGGCGCCGTCCGGGCCCGTGCCCTGCACCGATTCGAGATCGACACCCAGATCCTTCGCAAGGGCCCGCAGGGCGGGTGCGACCCTGATTTTGCCCGCTGTAGATTTCTTCGCCGCCGGCGCCGCCGCGGCTTTCGGGATTTCGCCGACGACCGCGCCCTTGTCCTCCGCCTTGCCTTCCGCGAATTCGACCAGCGGCGCGCCGACCGGGATCACGTCGCCCGGCTCGCCATGCAGGGCCGCGATATGGCCCGACCGGGGCGACGGTACCTCGACCACCGCCTTGTCGGTCTCGACCGAGACCAGCGGCTGGTCGGTCACCACATGATCGCCCACCCCGACATGCCAGGCGACGATCTCGGCCTCGGCCAGCCCCTCGCCCAGATCGGGCAGTTTGAAGATACCGGCCATCAGGCATACTCCAGGGCGCGGCGGGCGGCGGCGGCGACCCGCGCGGCCGACGGCATGTAACGGGACTCCAGGCGCGGCAACGGCATCACCGTGTCCCAGCCGGCGACCCGTTCGACCGGCGCGACCAGATGCATCAGCCCCTCACCGGCCAGCCTGGCGGCGATCTCGGCCCCGAATCCGCCGGTTAGCGGCGCCTCATGGACGATGACGCAGCGGCCGGTTTTTTTCACCGAGGCGAGAATGCCGTCCATATCCAGGGGTTTCAGGGTGGCGACGTCGATGACCTCGGCCTCGACGCCCTCGCCGGCCAGGATGTCGGCGGCCTCCATCACTTCCCGCAGCATCGCGCCCCAGCCGACCAGCGTAATGTCGGCGCCCTTCAGCATGACGAAGCAGCGGTCGAGCGCCAGCGCGCCGCCATCATCCACCACCCGCTCCCTCGTCGCGCGATAGATGCGCTTGGGCTCCAGGAAGATGACCGGGTCCGGATCGCGGATGGCGGACAGCAACAGGCCGTAGGCCTTGGCCGGGGACGACGGGATAACGACGCGGATGCCGGGGATATGGGCGAACATCGCCTCCATGCTTTCCGAATGATGCTCCGGCGCATGGATGCCGCCGCCGTAGGGCGCGCGGATTACCATCGGGCATGTCAACCGGCCGCGCGTGCGGGTGCGCATCCGCGAGGCATGGTTCACCAGCTGGTCTATAACCGGATAGATGAAGCCCATGAACTGGATCTCGGCGACCGGGCGGAACCCCATGGCCGACAGCCCGACCGGCAGGCCGCCGATCAGCGTCTCGGACAAAGGCGTGTCGCGGACGCGCGCCTCGCCGAACCGGGATATCAGGCTATCGGTGGCGCGGAAGACGCCGCCGTCGACGCCGACATCCTGGCCCAGTACGATGACGGTCTCGTCTTCCGCCATGGCGCGGGCGAGCGCCCGGTTCACCGCTTCCACCAGGGTCAGGTCCATGGTCTCCGGGGCCGTTTTTGCCTTCTGCTTTGCCGTGGCCATGGCCAGTCTTACTCCTCCGCCAGGAATTCGGCGCGCTGACGTGCATAGGCGGTCGGCAACTCTTCATACAGCCAGTCGAACACCGCCCCGGGGTTTTCCGGTGCCGCGGCGAGGTATTCTTCCGCGGCCTCATCGACCTCGGCGCCGCATTGCGCGATCAGCGCCTCCTCCTCCTTGCGGGTCCAGCCATGGGCTTCCGTAAGGAAGGTGCGGGTGCGCGCGATGGGCTCTTCCTTCCAGTGACGGCCGACCTCCTCGTCGTCGCGATAGCGGCTGGCGTCATCGACCGTCGTATGGTCCCCCAGGCGGTAGGTCAGCGCCTCGATGAGCGTCGGCCCGCCGCTGGCGCGGGCCTTCCCCAGCGCTTCGGCGGCGGCCTGGCAGACCGCGACGACATCGTTGCCGTCAACCTGGATTCCTTCGAAGCCGGCAGCGATCGCCTTCTGAGCAAGGGTTTCCGCGGCCGTCTGCGCCCTGCGCGGAACCGAGATCGCCCACTGATTGTTGTTGACGACGAAGACCACCGGCAACGCCCACGCGCCGGCCAGGTTCATCGCCTCGTAGACATCGCCCTTCGAAGTGGCGCCGTCGCCGAAGATCGCAACCGCGGCATGCGCCTCGCCCCGCAGCTTGAATGCCAGGGCGGCGCCCGCGGCATGGGGCGCGTGACTGCCGACCGGAATGCAGACCGGGAAATCCTGGCGTGGGCCGGCGAAATCGGAGCCGCGCTCATCCCCGCCCCAATAGAGGAACAGTTCCTTCATGGTAACGCCGCGCACAAGCTGCGCGCCATGTTCGCGGAAACTGGGCAGCAGCACATCTTCCGGCGCCATGGCATCGGCGACGCCCACCACCACCGCTTCCTGCCCGGCGCTGGAGGCGTAAGTGCCGAGCCGCCCGGTACGCTGCAGGGCAATGGCGCGGGTATCGAATGTGCGGGTCAGCACCATCCAGCGGTAAAGGCGGATCATCGCCTCGCGGTCATGGGCAAGGGCCGGCAAATCGGCGACCGGCTTGCCGTCGGGACCGACACAGCGGCCGTGACGAATTTCGAAACGGGCGACGGTGGTCATACGGGACCCCCTGATGTGGTGAAGCGAAGTTTCCACCCGCCGTCGCCCGCATGTCTTTGATCCGAGTCAATCGGCGGTCAAAGCTGCGATTTTGTCTTCTATTCAAATATTCAAAAAATGTGATATGATGGGTGGAAAGCGAAGGAGGCTCAGATGACTGTAGCGGGTATTCTCAACAAGAAGGGCGGCGCGGTGCTGACCGTGTCGCAAACTGCGCAAATTGCCGATGCGGTGGCCAAAATGCATCGCGAAAGGGTCGGCGCGCTGGTCGTCAGCAGCGACAATCGAACAATCCAGGGCATCATCTCGGAGCGTGACATCCTTGCTGCCCTGGCGACCCATGGCGCGGCGCTGATGAATATGAAGGTCGAGGACATCATGACGCGGCGGGTGGAATCTTGCACACCGGAAGACAGCCTGAAACGGGTCATGTCGACAATGACCCAGCGGCGGTTCCGCCATATGCCGGTCATCGGCGACGACGGGCTTTGCGGTATGATCAGCATCGGCGACGTCGTAAAACAGCGGCTGGAGGAAGCCGAGCTGGAGACCAACGTGGCCCGCGAGGTGCTGATCCTCTCCCGTTAGAGCCCGATTACCTGGATCCGGCCAATCCTGAAACGCCCGCGGACGCCGGCAAGGTTCACGGGTTGTTGTGGTGCGTGCGAACCGCGACGCTGCGGATTCGCAAAATCGGGCATTTTCCGGGCAAGGTCACCATAATCGCAGCGAAAAGACACATTTCTTCACAGCACCGCCTGTTTTGCGCCGGGTTCGTCTGCAACTCTGGAACCATGGCCAATTGGGATAGTTATTCACTGGCCGTGGCTTTGAACCAGACGAGTGGAGGACCCCATGACGGTAGAAGGCATCCTGAAAAGGAAAGGGCGGGGGGTCGTTACCATCGAGAGCGATATGCCGGTCGGCGCGGCGATCTGCGTCATGCGGCAGCAAAATGTCGGCGCGCTGGTCGTCAGCAGGAATGGCCGCGATGTCGAAGGGCTGGTCTGCGAACGCGATCTGATCCGCGCCCTGAAATCCCATGGCGTGGGACGGCTGATGCCGATGACCGTGGCCGACATCATGTGCCGCGAAGTCGCATCATGCCGCCCGGACGATGATCTGCGACGCGTCATGACACGCATGTCGGCGCGGTGCGCCCATCATATGCCGGTGGTGAACGACAACGGGCTCTGCGGAATCGTCAGCATGGCCGAAATCGTCGACCGACGGCTGGCCGCGGCGGCAGAAGACGCCGCCATGTTGTGCGAAAGCACACCGGTTCCCGGGTAAACCAATTGTGAGATCGGGTTAACTTTTTGGTCGCGATTGTCCGCTAGTATTATTTGATTACGGGGAACAATATTATTGTCAGGATAATTGATATGCAGAAGCAGCCAATTTCCGAACAGGCCAGGCTCGCAATGTCATTGATCGACAGCCTTGGTCGGGAAGGCGCCATTAATGCCTGCCGCTCCAATGGGTGGGACGGCGTGCTGGACTTTCTTCTGGGACCGGACTTGGAACGGCCCGGCCCTCTGGCCCAAGGGACGCGTTCCCGCGTCTGACCGGATATCCCGGCTAGAGCTCTTGAAGACTGATCGGCTCCGGCCGACTCCCCCCACACGGGAAAAATCTAGTCGGGCATGGAGGCCAGCAGGTCCCGGCGTACCGCGCGCAGATGATCGCGCATCAGGGCTGCTGCGGCCTCGGTGTCGCGTTCCTCGATGACATCGACCAGCGCGTCATGCTCGGGGAAACTATGGTGGTCATGCGTCAGTTCATGCTTCCGCAAGCGCTTCCAGGCGACCGCGCGGCGTACCGAATTCAGCATGTCGAATACCGCCAGCAGGCAGACATTGCCGCTGGCCCGGGCAACTTCGCGATGCAGCCTGTTGTCCCACATCTCGTAGGTTCGCCATTCGCGGGCCTGTCTGGTGCCCTTAATGCAGCGGCGCATCTCGGCGATCTCGGAGGCCGTGGCGTTCAACGCCGCCAGGCGCGCCAGCTCGGGCTCGACCGTCAGGCGCGCCTGCATCACCTCCGCCGGATTGGTGCGGCTGGCGATCGACGACATATCGTCCAGCAGGCCGCTCGGCGGTGAGCCCACGAAGGTGCCCTTGCCCACATGGCGCCAGATATGGCCGTCGGCCTCGAGCCGGGCCAGCGCCTTGCGCAGCACAGTGCGCTTGACGCCGATCGTCTCGCACAAATCCCTCTCCGGCGGCAGGCGGCTGTTCAGCGGATAGTCGCCCGCGTCCAGCATTTTGCGCAGTTCCTGCAGCGCCCGCTCCGATTCATGAAGAGTCATCAAATCAATCTTCCAATTGGCTCCGCGCTAAATAGGCAATACCGCCATAGGTCCGAACAGTATAGCTTGACTCGCTCAAAACCAAAGCCCTAGATTGATCACAATTGGTTTGCGGACAAGAACTTCATTCAAACTGGGAGGAAAAACCATGAGAAACTTGTTTGCGCGGGCAGCGCATGCAATCGCGGTGGCGGCGATGGTGAGCACGCTTTTCGTCGCAGCGACGTCGGCACAGGCGGAAAAGCTCCGGATTGCGCTCGCCGAGCCGCCGTCGGATGAACTCGCCCACATATTCGTGGCGCTGGATCGGGCGAAGAAAATGGGTCTCGAGTACGAATGGACCGCGTTTGCCGACGAGGAACTCGCGATCCAGGCGATCCTGAGCGGCCAGATGGATATCGGCTTCGGCACGCCCTATTCGGTGATGCAGCGCTCCAAGGCGCCGGTGCGGATCATCTTTCAGATGTCCAAGCTGAAATTCTTCCCCGTCACCTCGAAGAAATACTCGAAGCTCGAGGATCTCAACGGCGAGCCGATCATGCTCCACTCGCGCGGCGGCGGCACCGACTCGATCGCCAACGTGATCGAGGACCGGCTTGGCATCAAGTTCGGGAAGCGTTCCTATGTGCCGGGCTCGTCGAACCGTGTCGCCGCGCTGATCGCGGGCCAGACCGACGCGACCATCGTCGACCTTTCCAACAAGAACAAGCTGATGAAGCTGCAGGGCGACAAGTTCAACGTGCTGCCGATGTTCGAGGTCGACGCCAGCGACGAGGCGCTGTTC
>CAJHYK010000245.1_pt1 | contig 24944 bp, 25 predicted proteins | sample 9198691 | NCBI WGS metagenome assembly CAJHYK01 (sample SAMEA7708355, study PRJEB35096) | sediment metagenome | biome: marine neritic benthic zone biome [ENVO:01000025]; feature: sediment [ENVO:00002007]; material: shallow marine sediment [ENVO:03000034] sea grass bed [ENVO_01000059] ...
AGCCGGTGATGGAAGGCGATATCGGCGCCACTCTCAGCCCCGGCGAACAGAGTACCGACCTGCCGCTATCGCCGCTGGCGCTGATTAAAGCCTGGCGGCAGCGGGCCGGCAACGTCACCGAGGCCAAGGTCGCGGAGGATTTCACCTTCCGGATCCGGCTGATCCCGGAACCCACCCGTGCCGAGTGGGCGCGCTTGCCCCGGCACGAGCCGGGCAACCTGGCCGACGGCGAGTCCATCCTGATCGACGAGGCAAGGGACAGCTTCCCGGTCAATTTCGAACTCCGCGGCAGACAGATCGTCTGGTCGGCGCAGTAAAGCGTCAGGAGGCGGCCCTCAGCCGCTCCAGCGCCCAGACAGCCGCGTCGCGCACCACCGGATCGTCGTCCGCGGTCAACGCCTCCACCGCCGGGATTTGCGCGGCGTCGCCGCTGTTGCCCAGCGCGATCAGGACATTGCGAATGAAACGGGCGCTGCCTATACGTTTTATCGGCGAGGCAGCGAAGAGCTGTCGGAATGCGGCGTCGTCCAACTGGGCGAGGTCGGCAAGGCGCGGGGCGGTGAGTTCGGCGCGGGGCAGGAAGGCCGGTTCGACGGTGGCCTTCGCAAACTTGTTCCAGGGGCAGACGGCGAGGCAGTCGTCGCAGCCATAGATGCGGTTGCCCATCAGGGGGCGGAGTTCTTCCGGGATCGGGCCCTTGTGCTCGATGGTCAGGTAGGAGATGCAGCGCCGGGCGTCGATCTGGCGGGGCGCCGGGAAGGCGTTCGTCGGACAGACGTCGAGGCAGTCCCGGCAACTGCCGCAATGGTCTTCCTCGGCCGCGTCGGGATCGATCTCCAGCGTCGTGTAGATCTCGCCCAGGAACAGCCAGGAGCCATGTTCGCGCGACACCAGGTTGGTGTGTTTGCCCTGCCAGCCGATGCCGGCCAACGCGGCCAGCGGCTTTTCCATGACCGGCGCGGTATCGACGAAGACCTTGATGCCGCAGCCCCAGCTTTCGCCGATCCAGCGGCCCAGCGCCTTCAGGCGCTTCTTGACGATATCGTGGTAATCGCGATTGCGGGCATAGACCGAAATGACGCCGCGCTCCGGCCTGTCCGCCAATGCCAGCGGGTCTGCGCCGGGCGTATAATTCAGCCCGACTGCAATTACACTTTTTGCCTCGGGCCAGAGCGCTGTAGGGCCGATGCGGCGGTCGGCCTTCTCCGGCATCCAGGTCATTTCGCCATGATAGCCGCGGGCGAGGAATTTGCGCAGGTCACCCGCGATATCGGCGCCCAATTCAGCGGGTGCGAAGCCGACCGCGTCGAAGCCGATTTCCAACGCCTTCGCGCGGATGGCGGCGCGCGGGTCCGCTATGTCAGCCGCGTCCGCGATAGGGCTGTACTCCCTGGTCCGGGATCCAGACGCCGTCCGGCGGCGCACCCGATTGCCAGAACACGTCGATCGGCATTCCGCCGCGCGGATACCAGTAGCCGCCGATGCGGAGCCAGACCGGCTCCAGAAGTTCATGCAGCCGTTTGGCGATGGCCACGGTGCAGTCCTCGTGGAAGGCGCCGTGGTTGCGGAAACTGCCCAAATAGAGCTTCAGCGACTTGCTCTCCACCAGCCATTCGCCGGGGACGTAATCGACCACCAGATGGGCGAAGTCGGGCTGGCCGGTGATCGGGCAGAGCGAGGTGAATTCCGGCGCAGTGAAGCGCACGATGTAGCGCTCGCCGGCCTGCGGGTTGGGCACGCGTTCCAGCACCGCCTCCTCGGGCGAGGCCGGCAACTCCGCTTTGCCGCCAAGCTGGGTCAGCCCGGAATAGATGTCCTCGCTCATCATTTGCCTCCTGTCAGCGGATCGGTTGTGGCCGGTATATCGCCGTCCGCCATGGCAACTTCCAGCGCCGCCGCATGGTCCGCCAGATTGCCGGCCTCAATGGCCGCCCGCAGTCCCGCCATCAGATCCTGATAATAGCGCAGATTATGCCATGTCAGCAGCATTGGCCCCAACATCTCGTTGGCCTTGAACAAATGATGCAGATAGCCCCGGCTGTGTTTGTGGCAAGTGGGGCATTCGCAGGCCTCGTCCAGCGGCCGGTCGTCATGGACGTGGCGCGCATTGCGGATGTTGAGCACGCCGTGGCGCGTGAAGCCCTGGCCGGTGCGGCCCGACCGGGTCGGCATCACGCAATCGAACATGTCGACGCCGCGCAGCACCGAGCCGACGATATCCAGCGGCCGCCCGACGCCCATCAGGTAGCGCGGCCGGTCCGGCGGCAGCATCGGGCCGGTGAAGTCCAGCACGCGGAACATTTCGTCCTGCCCCTCGCCGACCGCCAGCCCGCCGACCGCGTAGCCGTCGAAGCCGATACCGGTCAGCGCCTCGACCGATTCCCGGCGCAGGTCTTCGAAGGTGCTGCCCTGGACGATGCCGAACAGGCCGTAGCCAGGGCGTTCGCGGAAGGCCGCGCGGCAGCGCGCCGCCCAGCGCATCGACAGCCGCATGGACTCCGCGGCCTGTTCGTAAGTGGCCGGATAGGGCGTGCATTCATCGAAACACATTGCGATGTCGGCGTCCAGCAGATCCTGGATTTCCATCGACCGTTCCGGCGTCAGCTTGATCTTCTTCCCGTCGACATGGGAGCGGAAGGTCACGCCGTCCTCGTTCAGCTTGCGCAGTTCCGACAGCGACATCACTTGGAAGCCGCCGGAATCGGTCAGGATCGGCCCCGGCCAGTCCATGAACTTGTGCAGGCCACCGAGTTGCGCGACGCGTTCGGCGGTCGGGCGCAGCATCAGATGATAGGTGTTGCCCAGCACGATCTCGGCGCCAGTAGAGCGCACCGCATCCGCGGTCATCGCCTTGACCGTGCCGGCAGTGCCGACCGGCATGAAGGCGGGTGTCTCGACGGTCCCATGCGCCGTATGGATGCGGCCGCGCCGCGCCCGCCCGTCGCTCGCCAGAAGCTCGTGTTTGAAGATACCTGTCATTCCGCTCTCTTTAGCAGCGAGCCGTCGCCATAGGAATAGAAGCGATAGCCGGCCGCAATCGCGTGGGCGTAGGCCGCCTTCATCCTGTCCATCCCCGCGAAGGCAGAGACCAGCATGAACAATGTCGATTTCGGCAGGTGGAAATTGGTCATCAGCAAGTCGACGATTTTGAAGCGATAACCCGGCGTGATGAAAATGTCGGTGTCGCCGGCGAAGGGATGCAGCACCCCGTCCTCGTCCGCCGCACTTTCCAGCAGCCGCAGCACTGTGGTGCCGACCGCCACCACGCGCCCGCCGGCGGCGCGGGCCTTATTGACGGTCTGTGCGTTCTCTGCGGTGATCTCGCCATATTCGGCATGCATCCTGTGTTCGGCGATATCCTCCACCTTGACCGGCAGGAAGGTGCCCGCCCCCACATGCAGGGTCAGCGGCGCCGCGATGACACCGCGGTCCCTTACCGCCTGCATCAGTTCCGGCGTGAAATGCAGCCCGGCCGTCGGCGCCGCGACGGCGCCCTCGATCTCGGCGAACATGGTCTGGTAGTCAACCCTGTCGCGCTCGTCCGCACCGCCTTCGCGCCGGATATAAGGCGGCAGAGGCATCTCGCCATGGCGCTGCAGCGCGGCGATCAGGTCCGCCCCGCCGACATCGAAGCGCAACAGCACCTCGCCACCCTCGCCCTTGTCCACGACCTCGGCCGACAGGCCGTCGGCGAATATGATCGCATCCCCCAGCCGCAACCGCTTGGCCGGCCGCGCGAAGGCGCGCCATTCATTCGCGGCTTCCTGCTTGTGCAGCGTCACTTCGATCCTGGCCTCGCCACGCCGGCCGCGCAGCCGCGCCGGCAGCACCCGGGTGTCGTTGAAAACCAGCACGTCGCCCGGTTCCAGCAGGCCGGGCAGGTCGCGCACCTGCAGATCCCGCAGCGAGCCATCGACCACCAGAAGCCGCGCGGCATCGCGCGGGCTGACCGGGCGGTCCGCGATGCATTCGCTCGGCAGGTCGAAATCGAAATCGGCGGTCTTCATGGCCGCGCTGCTATACATGACCGTGCACAAGAGGGGAAGGGCTCGCGGCCTTGACTCTGCGGTCTGGTTGGGGCAAACACCGCGCGCCCCAACATAGTGGAGTCCATCATGACCCAGACCACCGCGCCGGCGCGGCATTCGAACTGGTTTCTTATCGTCGCGGCGCTGTTCGTGACCAGCCTGATCGTATCGAACATCATTGCGGTGAAGCTGATTGATGTGGCCGGGATGATCCTGCCGGCGGCAATCATCATCTTTCCGATCAGCTATATCCTGGGCGACGTGCTGACCGAGGTTTATGGCTTTGCCCGCGCGCGGCAAGTGATCTGGCTGGGCTTCCTGTGTAATCTTTTCGCGGTGATCGCGATTTCCATCGGGGGGCTGTTGCCGGCGGCCGGGTTCTGGGAAGGCCAGCAGGCTTACGACATGATCCTGGGCGCCGTGCCACGCATCCTGGCGGCCTCATTCATCGCCTATCTGGTGGGCGAACTGGTCAACGCCTATGTGCTGGCGCGCCTGAAGGTTGCGATGGAAGGGCGCCACCTGTGGGTGCGCACTATCGGCTCGACGCTGGCCGGGCAGTTGCTCGACAGCGCCATTTTCATCACCATCGCGTTTGCCGGCATCATGCCCGTGGAAGTCCTGCTGGGGGCGATCGTCACCCAGTGGCTGGTGAAGTCGGGCTACGAGGCGCTGGCGACCCCGCTGACCTATGCCGCCGTAGGCTTCCTGAAGCGCGCCGACGATGTCGACGTCTACGACCGCGATATCCATTTCCGGCCCTTTGCGATTTCCGAGTGAAACCGCGCCCGGCCGGAAATGGCGATCCCGACCGTATTTCCCTATACTGGGTCGCGCAAGGGAACTGTTACTTCGGAGGTTCACATGAAGTTCTTCATCGCACCGGCCTGGTTGCGGCTTTTCCTCTTTCTCGGGGGCGCCCTGCTGTGGGTCGGCATTTGGCATACCGGCTTTTCAGCCGCCAGCTGGATTCTGTATGTCCCGGCAGTGATGTTCGTGTTCGCGGCGCTGACCGGGGTCTGCCCTGGCGCCATCGTCTCACGAACGATTCTGCCGCCCAGGGAAGGTTGAGGCCGCCCTATTTCACAACGCAGTGCATGGCGCAATCGCCGGCCGAAACCAGCCTGACGGCACGATAGTGGTACAGGACAGCGGCCAAGGGATCGGCCTGGAGGTCAAGGGCGGGCGGATTCATTTTCGCATCGGCGGCATGACGGCACCGCGTAGCATGCCCTATGCCGACTGCACCGGCGTTTCGCTGCGCATGGCCCCGGTAGTTACCGGGCTGGGCATGAATCTGCGCTATCGCGTGGATCTGCTGGGCCGTGACTTTGAGCCCGCCATTCTTATCGCCGAGTCGAGCAATCTCATCGAGGCGCGGGACGCGTGGCGGCAAGCTGCCGGCAGGCTGGAGCTGCCCGCGATCGAGACGATGCCAGATGGGATCATCGGGAAAGACAGGACCGGCCCGCTGCCGGCGAACATCATCCACACAGATGAAGGAGGCCATGTCCGGGTCACCATCCGGCGCGGCAAACTGGAATATATCTTCGTCTCCACCCTCGCGGTGGGGCTTGCCCTGGTCCTGATGCTGGGCGAACGATCCGCCGACAACGCCTTTTTCATGGCCTTGGCCGCCGGCCTGCTAGGCTACGCGGTGATCGGCGGGCTGTCTTCGCGGTTCATTGATATCGCTGACGGCAAGCTGACCGCCGGCACGAAAACGCCTGTCGGCGACTTCGCAAAGGCGGAAATGCCGCTGGCTGAAATCGAAACGGTGCTGTGGGGCAAGGCCGAAAACCGCCGTGGCAACTACCGCTCGGCTTTCGTCGTGGCCACGGCCAATGAAGTCAAAAGCTTCGAGCGCCTCACCGAGGAGCAGGCGAGGTGGCTGACAGGGTTTGTGACGGAGGCTGCGCGAAACGAAGGGTAAAATTCTTCTTTCCAGCGCGCCGCCGATGGCGCCGGGGCATCCGGCGTGCTAGAGGGGGATGATTACGGTCTGGCGACAGGGTAGTCCCCCAATGCAGGAGTTCGAACCGGGCGAGGCGGCCGTTCAGGCCGCGCCGAATGCGGAGGCGGTGGCGCGCACGCGCAGCCTGGCCGCCGTGCTGGCGAGCATCCTGGCGGTCGGGGTGACCATCGGTATCGCCACGCCGCTCTTGTCGCTGCTGATCGAGCGGGCCGGCCACGGCGCTGTCATGGCCGGCGCGAACGCGGCGATTGGCACTGTGGCGGTCGTGCTGGCGGCGCCGTTCGTACCGCGGCTGGTGCGCGCGCTGGGCCTGCTGGGCGCGATGTATGCGGGAATATCGTTGAGCACCATAGCGATCCTGCTGTTCCCGATGACCGACGATCTGTGGCTCTGGTTCGTCTTCCGGTTCTTCCTGGGCGCGGGCATGGCGGTGCTGTGGGTGGTGGGCGAGACCTGGCTGAACGCCGTGGCCTCGCCGAACAATCGCGGACTCGTCTCCGGCATATATTCGACCCTGCTCGGCGCCGGCTTCGCCGCGGGGCCGCTGGTCATCGCTGGGGTCGGGGTGGAGGGGCATCTGCCCTTCACCGTCGGGGCGGTGCTGGTGCTGGTCTCTGCCCTGCCGCTGATCCTCGCCCGGCGCCTGGCACCGCGCGGAGTCGGCGAAGAGGACCACGGTCTGCTGCGCACGCTGTTCATGGCACCACTGATCATGGCAGCGGTTTTCGTCTGCGGCTTCATCGACATGGCGATCCTGTCGCTGTTGCCGCTCTATGGCCTGCGGGCCGGACTGGACGAGCAGAGCGCGCTGATACTGCTGACCGTGCTGATATCCGGCACCACTGTGATGCAGTTGCCGACGGGCTGGATTGCCGACAAGCTGGGGCGCTATCGCCTGCTGATCGCCTGCGCCTTGGTGGGGACCGTCAGCCCTCTGCTGATCCCGATGGCGCTGGGCAACGAGCTTCTGCTCTGGCCGATCCTGTTCCTGTGGGGCGGCACGACGGTCAGCCTCTATACGCTGGGCCTGGCCATGCTGGGCGACCGCTTCGGGCCGGATCTGCTGCCGGCGGCCAACGCGATGATGGTGATCGCCTACTGCGTTGGCGGCATCGTCGGCCCCCCGATTACCGGCGCCGCCATGGAAGCCTGGGGCATGGACGCCATGCCGTACGGCCTGGCCCTGATCTGCGGCCTGTTCACGTTCGGGGCGGTCGCGGGACGCTATCGCGCGGGCGGGGGGTAAGCGATACCCCGCGGGAGCGAAAGGCGCTATCATTCACCCAGGCCCCCGCCAGTTGGGAATGTCGTCATGACCGAATCGCAAGGCCCCTACGATACCCACGAAGTCTTGAACCAGCCGCCGCCGCTGGCCGATTACAACGTCTTCGAAACGGATAAATGCCTGGTTGAAGCGCTGGAGCGCGAAGGCGCCGGCTGGGCGCGTGACAGGCTGTCGGCGCTGGGCCGGCGGGCTGGCGCCCACGACACCCAGGCGTTGGCCCGCCAGGCCAACACCAACCCGCCGGTGCTGCGCAGCCACGATGCCGCCGGACATCGCATCGACGAGGTCGAGTTCCATCCCGCCTGGCATGCGCTGATGGGCATGGGTATGGCGGCCGGGGTGCATTCCCTGGCCTGGACCGAGAACAGGCCCGGCATGCATGCCGCCCGCGCGGCCCTGGCCTTCGTGATGAACCAGGCGGAAAACGGCGTCTGCTGCCCGCTGGCCATGACCTTCGCGGCGGTCTCGGCGCTCAGGCGACAGCCGGACCTCGCCGCGGATTGGATTCCCCGCATCACCGCCACGCAATACGACCCGCGGCATATTCCGGCAGCTGGCAAGACCGCCTGCACCATGGGCATGGCGATGACCGAAAAGCAGGGCGGTTCCGATGTCCGCGCCAACATGACGGTGGCCAAGCCCGATGGCAGCGAGTACCTGCTGACCGGGCACAAATGGTTCTGTTCGGCGCCGATGTCCGATGCTTTCCTGACGCTGGCCCAGGCGCCGGGGGGCCTGAGCTGCTTCCTGGTCCCCCGCATCCTGCCTGGCGGCGGGCGCAACCGCTTCTTCATCCAGCGTCTGAAGGACAAGCTCGGCAACCGCTCCAACGCTTCCGCAGAAATCGAATATCACCGCACCCGCGCCCGCATGGTGGGCGAGGAAGGGCGCGGCGTCGCGACGATCCTGGAGATGGTGCAGCATACCCGCCTTGACGCCGCGGTTTCGGCCGCCGCGATCATGCGTCAGGCCATCGCGCTGGCGATCCACCATACCGACAACCGTTTAGCCTTTCAGCGCCGCCTCGCCGACCAGCCCTTGATGCAAGCAGTGCTGGCCGACCTGGTGCTGGACTCGACAGCGGCGACGATGCTGGTGATGCGGCTGGCCGGCGCCTTCGACGGCGGCGCGCGTGGCGACGAGGCCCAAGCGGCGCTGGCTCGGCTGGGCGCAGCGGTGGTGAAATACTGGGTCTGCAAGCGCACCCCGCCGGCTGTTTTCGAAGCTCTGGAATGCCATGGCGGCGGCGGCTATGTGGAGGATTCGGTCGTGGCGCGACTTTATCGCGAGGCCCCGGTCAACAGCGTCTGGGAAGGCTCGGGCAACGTCATTTGCCTGGACGTGCTGCGCGCGATGGAGCGTGAGCCGGCCTCGCTGGAGGCGCTGCGCGGCGAGTTCGCGGCGGCAAAGGGAGCCGACCGCCGTTACGACGCCTTCATCGATGCGATCGATAGGTCGCTGGCCGACCGAGGAGAGCTGGAAGGACGCGCGCGCGACATTACCGGCCGCCTGGCGCTGGCGCTGGCGGGATCGCTGATGCTGCGCCACGCCCCGCCGGCGCTGGCCGATGCCTTTTGCGATTCGCGGTTGGCCGACGGCACGCCACCCCAGACATACGGCGCCCTGTCCCAGGGCCCGGCCCTCGCCGACATCGTCGCCTACGGGCGGACGGCGGGCGGTTAGAACATTGCCGGTTTTCTTTGGGCCAGATCAGATTGCGGCGAGTTCTCTCGCGAGTCTTTCGGGATCTACCGGTTTCGTCAGAACATCCAGCGCACCAGCTTCGATTCCCTTTCGTGCGATCTCGTCGGCGCTGTAGCCGGTCATCAGGAAGCAACGGATATCCGGGTTTGATTGCCGGATCCGCTGCAGGCTTTCGACGCCGTTCAGGCCGGGCAGGCTGATGTCCATCAGGATGGCGCCGTACGCGCAGCCGTTGGCCGCTTCGATACCCGCCTCGCCGGTGAACGCAACGTCCACCTGGTGGCCGAACAATTCCAGCAGTTCGGCCAGACCTTCGGCGAAATCCTTGTCGTCGTCGACGACCAGCAGTTTGAGTTCGCTCATTTCTGCGCTCCTTCTTCCTGGCAGGGACTCCTTGGCAACCACAGGATCGCCTGCGTGCCCTCGCCCTGCCTGCTGCTGATCTCCAACCCGCCGCCATGATGCTCGGTGATCTGCCGGACGATCGAGAGGCCCAGGCCGACACCGAAAGTCTTGGTGCTGAACAGCGGTTCGTAAATCCTCGGCAGAATATCTTCCGGGATGCCGGGTCCGGTGTCGTCAATTTCGATTTCGATCCGCTCGCCATTTCTGCGGGTCGCCACTGTCAGTTCCCCTCGTCCCGCGGTGCTGTTGTCGCCGTTTGCATCCGTCATGGCCTGGCAGGCGTTTTCGATTACGTTAATAACGGCGCGGCGAACCTCTTCGCGATCGATGGAGACAAAGTTACCGTCCAGACCGCCGTCGTGGGTCACCTTGATGCCCTCCGGCAATTCTTGTTCGTCGAGCAGTTCCTTGAGCCATGCGTCGAGAGCCGTCGGCTCGAGCCGGAGGCCCTTGGCGCGGGCGAAGTCCAGAAGTTCGGTGATAATGCCGTCGCATCGCCTGATACCCCGGTTTGCGCGATCCAGGGTTTCCTCCAACTCCAGGTTCGCCCTTTGGCATTTGAGGCGGATCACGCCAAGCGAGCTCATGACCGCACCGAGCGGATTACGGAGTTCATGTGCAACGGTACCGGTGAGTTGGCCCAGTGTCGCCAGCCGTTCGGCCCGTACAAGTTCCGCCTGCGCATTACGCAACTCTTCGGTACGTTCATCGACACGCCGCTCCAGATCTTCGTTGAGCCGAAGTATTTCTCTTGCTGCCCGTTTGCGCAGGGACAACATCGTCCCGAGCGCCCGGTTTCTGGACCACATCAGGAAGAAAGCGGTTCCTGTCAGGCTGGCGATCAGAAAACCGCCGATGACGGAGAGTTCCACCACCGCATTCGATCCCTGGACTACGTCGCCATGAATCAAGCCTTCCGAATCTTCCATCAGGGCCATGCTGAGCGAGAATCCCCTGCTTGAGGTGGCCGCGAGAGCATGCAGAACATCGTAGCCGGCGAGCCTGTTGCTTTCCGCCAGGCTGAACAGCGACCGCTCGTCCTGGACCCAGGCCTCGAAGGCGTCCGCCAGCAGTTCAACGCGGTGCAGCAAGTCCGGGTTATAGGCTGCCGCGGCCTTGAAATCGGCGATCCGTGTCCGGCCGCGCGCCACCCCGCGCTGGAAGTATGCGCCAACGGATTCGCTATACCCCTCATTCATCAGCACAGAGGACGCGCCCTGGATATTCAGGAAGGGACGCCGGACTTCGTCCAGAGTCTGCATCGCCACGCGCCCATGTTCGCCGTTGACGATGCGCGCCGGCAGACTGCGCAGCATAACGAGGGCAAGAAGCGCTCCGGTGACCGCCACGACGGCGATGGTAAACAGAGGCGGTGCGCGCCTTTTGGCGGGAACAGTCATGGCATGGCGCTCCTGGCGCTGCCGAAATACGCGGCGCCGTTACGGAAACCTCGTTCTCCGAACCGATCACTTGAACCGATCGGCCACTGGGCGAGTGAAAGGCGGCAGTTGAGGATCATGCGAAATTGCTTCTCTCTGTTGCCGGGGGCCGGCGCGGGGCGCCTTTTACAGGGCGAATCGCGTTTCGGAAGGTCCCCTAACCCCAAAGGAGCAAGTTTCGTGCCATGCCGCGCGAAACGGCGTGGGTGCAACAAAAAAGGCCGGCTACCCAAAGAAGCCGGCCTTCCGTAACTCCGTGGCGTTTCACCCCTACTTCGCCTTCTCCTCCAGCTTCTTCGCCTTGATGATGTTCTGGTCCAGCGCGGCGTCTTTCTTGCCGTCCATGCCGAAGGCGACGGCCATGATCTGACTGTAGAAGACGACCGGGATGTTGAAGTCGGTACCGTATTTCTTGTTGATGGCGTCCTGGTACATTTCCACGTTGGTCTGGCACAGGGGGCAAGGCGTGGCGATGACGTCGGCCTCGGCCTCTATCGCCGCGTCCAGGATCTTCTTGATCAGGTGCAGGGTCTTTTCCGGCTTCATGACCGAGACCGAGCCACCGCAACAGGCGGTCTTCGGGTCGTATTCCACCGCCTCGGCGCCGCAGGCCTCGATGAAATTGTCGAGGAATTCGGGATCTTCGAAGGTGTCGTAAGCGCCACCGCCTTCGGTTTGGGCGAAGGGGCGCACCGTCTGGCAACCGACATAGCCGGCGACCTTCAGGCCATCCAGCGGGTTGGAGACGGCCTCCCTGACCTTGTCGAGCCCGACCTCGTTGACGATCACCTCGCAGGCGTGGCGCACGTTGCGGTCCTCGTCGTATTTCAGATCGGCGGCGCCCAGCGCCTCGTTGACGCGTCCGCGCAGCTTCACGTCGGCCTTGATCTTCTCGGCCACGCCATAGGTGTTCAGGTAACAGGCCGCGCAGCCGGTGATGATATCCTGCGGGCCCTGCTGTTGCGCATGGGCCAGGTTGCGGCCGGAAAGGGCGGTGTTGGCGAGCTGACCGCCCTCGATATGGCCGACCGAGGCGCCGCAGCAGTTCCAGTCCTCAAGCTCTTCCAGCTCGATGCCAAGTTTCGGCGCGATGGCGCGCAGGGAACGGTCGAGATGCGCACCGCTGCCCTGCGAGCTGCAGCCGGGATAGTAGGTGAACTTTTTGGAATCGCTCATCACTCACCGCCCTTGCTTTCGCGTGCGTCGATTTCGGCCGCCTTGGCGAGGATCGCCTGCAGGCCCTTGGTGTCCTTGACCTTGTAGGGCATGCCGATATGCATGCGTTTGGTCTTGACCATGCCCATCGCGATCTTCAGGTTGCCCAAGCCCTTCTTGAAGAAATCCGCCAGCCCGCCTGAGTAATAATATTTCGTAGTCACAAGGCGCTCGTCGGTGCGGCCGTATTTCGACGCCGACCACCAGAAGGCCTTGGCAAAGCGGGCGTTTTCGACGTCCTTCACATAGCCCAGCTCGACCGCCTTGGCGGCCAGGTCCTGGACGATGTAGGTGACGGGGACGCCGCGCGGGCAGCGCACCACGCAGTTATAGCAGGAGGTGCAGTTCCAGATGGTCGACGAGTTGAAGACCTCATCCTTCATGCCGGCGCGGATCATCATGAACAGCTTGCGCGGGCCCTGGTCCATCTCGGTACCGATGGGGCAGGAGCCCGAGCACATGCCGCACTGCATGCACATCGACATCTTACTACCGCCATTGACATTATCGCGGACCCAGCGGGCGAAGCCGAGATCGTATTTCCGGGTCGCCTGTTCCGGTGGTGCTACGGTCATCTCTCCTACTCCGCTCTAAAATCCCTTGAAGGGGTTCATGCCGAAGCCGCGGATTTCCTCCACGAATTCGTCGATCATCTTGCCGACCTTGGCCGAATCCGCGATTGAAACCTCGACGGCCTTGGCGCGGCCTTCCTCCAGCATCAGACTCTGCAGCGTCTGGCCGATATTGGCCATGCGCTCCTGGGCGATGCCGCTGCCCTTCACGAAATGACATTGGTAGTCGTCGCCCGAACGGCAACCCATCAACATAGCGCCGTCGTAGCCGCGCTGGAAGGCGTCGGAAATCCACAGCATGCTGACCGAGCCCAGACAACGCACCGGAATGAGCCGCACCTCGGCGTTCAGTGTGTGGCGATTGATGCCGGCCATGTCGAGCGCAGGGGCCGCGTCGTTCTCGCAGGCCAGGACAAGGATGCGGTATTTTTCCGAGAATTCGTCGGGGATTTCCACCGCGCTGATCATCTCGCTGACCATCTGGACATTGTAATTGTCAAAGCTGATGGTGCGCACCGGGCAGGCGCCCATGCAGGTGCCGCAGCGGCGGCAGCGCGAGGCGTTCAGTACCGGCCAGCCTTCCTCGTTCTCATCGATCGCCCCGAACGGGCACTCCACCGTGCAACGGCGGCAGCGCGTGCATATATCCAGCCCGAACTTCGGGAAGCTGAGGTCGCCGACGCGCGGATGAACCGACATGCCGGCCTGGGCGCTACGGATCGACTGCACTGCCTTCAAAACCGCGCCGGCGGCGTCCTCTGCGCTTTCCGCCATGTCCATCGGGCGGCGGACAGGGCCGCAGGTATAGATGCCCGTGCGGCGGGTCTCGTAAGGGAAGCAGATGAAATGCGAATCCGCGAACCCGTCGGCCAGCATCGGCAGGTGCGGGCCCTGGCGGTATTTCAGGTTCAGGATCGGCCCGCCTTCCGGCGCGGTCTCGCCCCAGGCCGGGGTTGCGATATCAGCCGCACCGGCGCGCGCAATCGGCGCCACTGGGTTGATGTCGTTGGCGAGTTGTTCCTTGCCCTCTTCAGCGGCCGGCTTGTCCGAGTCGGTGGCGTTCGGCACCATGCCGGTCGCCAGCACCACCATGTCCAGCCCCTCCATCGGGACTTCCTGGCCCAGGAGCTGGTCGTCGACGGTCACCGTCAGATCCGCGCCGACCGACTTCACCTTGCCCTTCATGAAGATGATGCCGGCTTCCTGGGCCTGCCGGTAGAACTCCTCGGCGGTGCCGGGGGTGCGCAATTCCTGGAAAATGATGTAGACCATCGCCTCCGGATCGGCTTCGACGATCTGCAGCGCCTGCTTGATCGACGCGCCGCAGCAAACGGAAGAGCAATAGGGCAGGTGTTCCGGATCGCGCGAGCCTGCGCAGAGTGCGAAGGCGACCGTCTTGGGCGCCGCGCCGTCGGATTTGCGCTTGACCCCGCCGTTGGCGAGCATGCCTTCCAACTCGATGCCGGTCACCACGTCGGGCGAGGCGCCGTAACCGAGATGGCCCAGCTTGGTGGCGTCGTAGGGACGCCAGCCGGTGGCCACCACGATGGCCCCGACGGATTCCTGCTTCTCACCCGACCCGTTGGCCAGTTTCACCTTGAACCGGCCCGGCATACCGTCGGTCTCGGCGACAGTGGTGTCGGTCATTACCGTGATGGCGCTGTTGCCCTGCACCGCCTCGATCAGCGACGAGACGTTATTGTCCTGCGGGTCGCGATAGGGCGGGCGATGCGGCATACGCTTCGACCATTGCGCGCCCCAACCGCCCAGTTTTCCGGTCTTTTCGACGAGCAGCACATCATGGCCGGTAGCCGCGGCTTCAAGCGCCGCATTCAGGCCGGTGGAGCCGCCGCCGACCACCATGATCTTGGTGCTCAGCCCTTCTTCGACACGGGCCTCGGGCACATCCATCTTGCCGGCCTGCGCCACGCCCATGCGGACCTGGTCGGCCGCCGCCATCTGGGTATCTTCCTCGCCCGCCGGCATCGCCCATGCCACCCATTCGCGCAGGTTGGCGCGCACCGTCTGGGCGCCGTCGAAATTGAACTGGTCGGTCATCACGCGCTGCGAACAGGCGGCGATGATCGGCTGGTTCACCACGCCGGCGGCGATGTCCTTTTCGATGGTCGCAACTCCGTCAGCGCCGCAGAGAAAATCATGCTGCTTGCACACCGGCGCCTTCAGATCACCGCTCGCCAGTGTTTCCAGGGCAGCAGTGTCAACCGCCTCGCCGATGCCGCAGCCCTTGCAGATGTAGACGCCGGGTTTCCTGTCACTCATCGGTCGCCCCTCCCTAACTCTTCGGCCCGACGGCCTGGATGGCCTTCAGGGCCGCCGCCGTCGCCGATTGCACTGACATGGATACGTCGAGCGGCCCGGAGGCCACGCCAGCCGGGATAATGCCGCTGTCTCCCTCGATCGAGGGCACCAGGAAGCCGTATTCGTCCTGCTCTATGGCAATATCCGGCACATAGCCTTCGGATGCGGCGGGTTTCATGCCGGTGGTCAGAACGACCAGGTCGTAAGGCGCCTCGTAGAGCTCGCGTGTAATTGTGTTTTCGCCGCAGAGCACCGGGCGCCCATCCTCGTCGATCCGGATCGAGGCCGGTTTGGATTTCACGAAATTGACCTGCGGGTCGGCCGCGACGCGCTGGTAGAAGGCCTCCAGTTTGTCGTGGGCGCGCAGGTCTATGTAATAGATGTCCACCTCCGCATCTTCATGTTGCTCGCGAACATAGACCGCATGTTTCAGCGACCCCAGGCAGCAGATCCGCGAGCAGTAGGGCAGATGGTTGTGGTCGCGCGAGCCGGCGCACTGGATCATCGCGACCTTTTTCACCGGCTCTCCATTGGATGGCCGGACAATCCTGCCGGCGGTCGGCCCATCATGATTGGCCAGCCGTTCCATCTGCACGTTCGAGATGATATCGGCGGACAGATTGTAATTGTATGATTCCAGCTTTTCGGGGTCGTAGGGCTCCCACCCCGTCGCCCAGATGACGGCGCCGCAATTGACGTCGAAGCTCTCGCCCTTGTCTTCCAGATCGACCGCATCATACTTACAGGCGGCCTTGATCTTGTCGGCTTCCGGCGTGCCGATGGCCGATGGTGCGACAACGTATCGCATGGGGAAGGCATGCTCATGGGGCAGATAGGCGGCCCTGGTCTTCGAAAGCCCGTAATTGAAGGGGCTGTCGACCTCCATATCCGTGGCCTCCGCACAGGCGCCGCAGGCCGTACAATTGGCGTTTACGTAACGCGGCGCGACACTGACCGAAACCGTGTAATCGCCTTTCTCGCCCTTGACCTCCGACACGCTCGCCATAGTGACGACGCGCAGGTTCTTCAGCTTGCGGATACGCTGGAAATTGATCTCCAGCCCGCAGGTCGGATGGCACAGTTTGGGGAAGTAGCGGTTCAGCTGCGCAACGCGCCCGCCCAGCGCCGGACCGCGCTCCAGCAGGATTACGTCGTAGCCTGTTTCCGCCGCTTCGACCGCAGCGGTGACGCCGGCGATGCCGCCGCCGACCACCAGGATTGTCTGGCTCTTTGGACCTTGGTTCGCCATATCGGATTGCCTGTCCCGGTTACTCTGAAGGTCACTTAGTCACATACTCGGCGCCGCGCAGGGATGCACTGCGACAAATATATTCGCATATTAGAACATTCTTGTGTGAGAATGAAAACTCGTATTTTGTGTAGGGATATGCGGCGTGGGGTCGCAAGGCCGCCAGCACGCAACACGCAAGATCAGGCAAGGAAGCAAAGGGAGAAGACGCTATGTCGAAACTGGTGCCCCCCCACGGCGGCGGAACGCTGAAGCCGCTGCTGGCCCCCGAGGCGGAACGCGCCACGGAATTGAAAAGGGCGGCGACGCTGAAAAAGGTTCCGATGTCCAGCCGCGAGACATCCGACCTGGTGATGCTGGCGATGGGCGCTTATACGCCGCTGGACGGATTCATGGGCGAGGCCGACTGGCGCGGCGTCTGCACCGACATGAAGATGGCCGATGGGCTGTTCTGGCCGATTCCAATCACGCTGTCGGCGGAACAGGCCCTGGCCGATTCCATCGGCATCGAGGAGGAGGTGGCGCTGGTCGACGCCGAATCCGGCGAGATCATGGGCATCCTGGAAGTTATCGAAAAATACGTCATCGATCGCGAGCTCGAATGCGAGCATATCTACCGCACGACCGACGAGAAGCATCCCGGCGTGCAGAAAGTGCTGGAACAGGGCCCGGTCAATCTGGCGGGCCGGGTAACGGCGCTGTCGGAAGGCGTCTATCCCGACCAATATGAGGGCCTCTACATGCGGCCGGCCGAGACCCGCGCCCTGTTCGCCGAGCGGGGCTGGTCGCGCGTCGCCGCCTTCCAGACCCGCAACCCGATGCATCGCAGCCACGAATACCTCGCCAAGATCGGCGTCGAGATCTGCGACGGCGTGCTGATCCACCAGGTGCTGGGCAAGCTGAAACCCGGCGACATTCCGGCCGAGGTGCGGGTCAATGCCATTGACGCGCTGGTCGAGAATTATTTCGTGCCCGGTACGGCGATCCAGTCGGGCTATCCCATTGAGATGCGCTATGCCGGCCCGCGCGAGGCACTGCTGCATGCGCTATTTCGCCAGAATTTCGGCTGCTCCGACCTGGTGATCGGGCGCGACCATGCCGGCGTCGGCGACTATTACGGACCGTTCGACGCGCAGCATATCTTCGACACGCTGTGGGATGGCGCGCTGGTCACCAAGCCGCTGAAGATCGACATCACCTTCTATTGCGACAAGTGCGATGGCATGGCGACCTCGAAGACCTGCCCGCACGGCGAGGAGCACCGGATGAACATCTCGGGCACGAAGCTGCGCGAAATGTTCGCTAAACGTGACCCAGTCTCAACCAAATTCAGCCGCCCCGAGGTGTTGAAAGTCTTGCAGGCCTATTACGACACGCTGAAGTAGGGTCCGGCGGAAAGCGCGCAAGAAAGCCCTCCCCCGTCATAGGGGGAGGGACTAACCCCTCACTTGCTACGCCGAGACATCGGCCCATTTACTAACCCATGACCGATGAACCGCACCGCTATTATGTCCGCTCGCCGGACGGACGCATCATTACCGGCTATGACCGGCCGGAGGCCGCGAAGGCGGTGGCGCTGGACTATGGCGAGGGCGCAGTGGTGGTGGATACGCTGGCCCAGGCCTACTACCCGGCCGCCGAGGAGGTCATCGGCGGCGAATTGCTGCATGCCGGCGTGGCGGGGTGGAACGCCGGCAAGTCGAACCCGTCTCGCGATCTGATCGAGGCGATCCGCAAGGGCCACCCGGCGGTCGTACATGCCTTCCTGAAGAAGGGTTCAGACCCCAACAGCCGCGATGCCAATGGCGGCGCCGCGTTGCACTGGGCGGCCTCGCGCGGCAACGCAGAGATCGCCGGACTGCTGCTCGCCGCGGGCGCCGACCCGGCGGCAACCGATGGAGACGGCAACACGCCGCTGGATGTCGCTCGGAATAAGGGCAAGGCCAAACTGGTGGATATCTTCAGCGAGGCCTGATACCAAGCCACGATGAAATCGAGTCAATTGGCGGCGACCAGCGGTGACCTTCTCACGGCGCGTCCTTCGGCAGGCGCACCTTAGCGCGCAGCCCGCCGTCGGGCCGGTTGTCCAGCGTAATGTCGCCGCCATGGGCCCTTACGATGGACCGAGCGATGGCCATGCCGATGCCGATGCCGCCGGTTTCGCGGCTGCGCGACTCCTCCAGCCGCACGAAGGGACCGAAGACGCGCTCCCGGTCTTCCGCCGGGATGCCCGGCCCGTCGTCGTCGATGACGACCGCAAAACCATCCGCCGACGTTTCCAGGGCGACGCGCGCGCGGTGGCCATAGGCGACAGCATTTTCTATCATGTTGCGCAAGGCGCGTTTGAGGCTGACCGGACGGCAGGACAAGGGCGCCCTCTCCGCCCCCGCGAAACTCACCTCCATGCCGAGCTCGGCCAGATCGTCGCAGAGGCTCCCCACCAGCGCCGACAGGTCCACGGGCCGCGTTTCCTCGCGCGCTGATTCCTCGCGGGCGAAGGCCAGTGTCGCCTCGGTCATGCGCTGCATTTCCTCGAGGATGGCCAGCAGCTTGGTCCGCGTTTCCCCCTCCTCCACCAGTTCCGCATGGAGTCTGAGCGAAGTCAGTGGGGTGCGCAGATCGTGGCTGATGGCGGCCAGCATCGCCGTACGGTCGCGCAGGAAACGGGTGAGGCGTTCGCGCATGGCATTGAAAGCGGCAGTGGTGCGTTGCAGCTCCGCCGGGCCGGTCTCGACAAGCGCCTCCATATCTTCGCCACGCCCCAGCTTCTCCGCGGCGTTTGACAGGGCCCTCAGCGGCCGGGCGATACGGCGGACCGTCAAGGCGACGACCAGCAGGATTGCAAAAGCCGTCAGCGCCATAGAGACGACGGAAGGCCAAGCCCAGCCGGTCCGTTCGAGGCGGAAGCCCGTTGCCACATTCAGCCATTGTCCGTCCGGCAACGGGACCGAGAGTGTCAGCCCCATGCCGCCGTCCGACCTCCAACGGCTGCGCGGGCCGAAGCCACGGTCATCGTCATCATCGTCAGGATCCACGTTCCTGTTGTGATGGGAAGCCATTCCCCGATGGCCGCGCCCGTGATATACCATGATTTCGTTTGGCCAGCTTTCGTCGGTCATATGCACACGCACCGGCGCTCGGAGGCCATCGGGAAGCAGGTCTTCCAGCCTTGCGGCCAGCCACCGCTCCATATCCTCAGCATTCGCGTCGGCCAGCGCTGTCTCGTCCGTAATCCAGTAGCGCAGGCGGGGTGAGGCGACGGCGCGCAGGATTTCTTCCCTCACCGCCGGCGAGGTCGTTTCCAGCACTCGTACCATCGCGGCCGTACGCTCCATCAGTTCGATGTGATGAACGCTGCGCATCGCCTGGCGGCGCTCGTCGGTGAAAATCAGAAAGCTCACCAGATGCGATAGCGTCAACGCCGCCAGCAGCAGCAGGGTCAGCTGCCCACCCAGGCTTTGCGGTAATGGGCGGATCATGGTGCTTCCTCCACGTCCGCGGTGAAAATATAGCCGCCGCCCCAGACCGTCTTGACTAAGACGGGATTCTTCGGGTCGGCCTCGATTTTGCGGCGCAGGCGGCTGACCTGGTTGTCGATGGTGCGGTCGAAGACCTCGGCCGCACGCCCGCTGGTCAGGTCCAGCAGTTGATCGCGGGACAGCACGATCCCGGGTCGCCGCAGGAAGACCGTCAGCAGCTTGAACTCGGCGGTGCTCAGCGGCGTCGCCACGCCGTCATCGCCGGCCAGCTCGCGGCGGTCCATGTCCAGCAGCCAGCGATCGAATTTCAGGCGCCTGGTCTCCGTCGCCTCGTGCAGCCGCGGCACGGCGTTCGCGCGGCGCAGCACCGCCCTGATGCGCGCGAGGAGCTCGCGCGGATTGAAGGGTTTGGTCAAATAGTCGTCGGCGCCGATTTCCAGCCCGACGACGCGGTCGGTATCCTCGGCCATGGCAGTCAGCAGGATGACAGGAATGTCCGTCGTCTCGCGCAGATGGCGGCACAGCGACAGCCCGTCCTCGCCCGGCATCATGATGTCCAGCACCACGAGATCGATGGCGCTGGTCTTCATCTCCTTGCGCGCATCGGCCGCGTTGGCGGCGATGCTCGCGCGCAGACCGTTCTTCGCCAGATACTTAGCCAGCGGCTCGCGGATCTCGCGTTCGTCATCGACGACCAGGATATGGGATGTGGGATCCATGAGTGGAACTTAGGCCATTTTTCAGCGTTCGCTAAGGGCGTAGTCCGGCAACGGAAGAGAAAATTGTAACAAAATATACCGAGCAGCCCGGTTGATACGGCTTGCGACAAAAGAGGGCTGATCGTGACGTAAGTCTGCGACAAATCGAGCTTATGTTTTGGTCATCAGAAGCAGCGCAATGCAATGCAATTCAAGCTAAGGAGTACCCAATCATGAAACGCAGCACGACACGAATTCTCGCCGCCACCGCCATCGCCGGGATCGGCCTGGTCGGACTCGCCGCGGTCGGACTCGCCGACAGCAACGATAACAGCCGCTGGGGCAGATATGGCGGCGGTCACTACGGCATGGGCGGTTACGGCATGCACCGGCCCGGCCCGGGCGGTTCCGGCATGGGCGGTTTTGGCCCGGGCGGTTCCGGCATGCACGGTCCCGGCATGGGCGGTTACGGCATGCACGAAATGTTGCTCAGCTTCGACGCCAACGGGGACGGCAAGCTTTCCCAGCAGGAGATTGACCAGGGCCGCGCCGGCCAGTTGAAGAAATTCGACAAAAACGGCGACGGCACCCTCAGCGTTACCGAATACGAGGCGCTGTGGCTGGATGTCATGCGCGAGCGCATGGTCGATCGCTTTCAGGACCATGACGCCAACGGCGATGGTAAGGTTACGGCAGAAGAATTCGGCAAACGCTTCACTGACATGGTGAAGTTCATGGACAGCAATGGCGACGGCGTCCTCGACGCATCCGACATGCGCGGTCGCTATCGTGGTGGCTATGAGGATGACGACGACTGATTACCAGCCTTCCAACCCCCACTGGAAGGGGCGGGCCATCTGGCCCGCCCCGCTTTTTATAGCTCGGTATATTTCTTTGCGTTCCCCTTTGCCTTGTCGACGGGGTATTTGCGGGCGTTGAGCTCGATCTTGGCGACAGCGGCCTCGGTGAGGTCGATGCCGGCGCGCTCGCAGATCAGCAGCAGGTAGAGAAAGACGTCGGCGCACTCTTCGGCCAGGGCGGCGCGGAACTCCGTGTCGCCCTGGGCGGCGCGCTCAACCGCCTCGTCGCCCTTCCACTGGGTCAGTTCCATGATCTCGGCCGCTTCCAGCGCGGTGGACATTATCAGGTTCTTCAGGGAATGGAACTGCCGCCAGTCGCGCTCGTCGCGGAATTCAATGAGGCGGCGGGTCAGTTCTTCATGGTCGGATTTCATGCTTCGCTCGCGCTCGCGGTTTCGGTGCAGAGGCGCATTGGACACGACCTTTCGCAAAACCGCAATGCTCCGAAACGAAGACGAGCCGGAGGTGATCCACACCTCCGGCTCGTCTATGCCGCAGTATGGTGTCTACGGTTTTTTCGGCGTCTCGTATTCGGCTTCCTTCTGGAAGGATTCCCAGACGGTTTCGTAACCGACAAACCCCTTTTCGTTCGGCGCCATCTGACGCGTCGTCAAATAACGCGTATGGCCGTCAGGAACGTTGGTGATGGGTTTTTGCTCGCTCATAAGTCACCCTCTTTTCTGTATAGCCAAGATTGTAAGTGTAGATAATCAGGGTCGCAATTCGTTAGATGCCATTCTACATCGCTGCTCAAACAGGTTTTGTGAGAGACGGGTCGATATCCGCCCCGGTATCGATCACGCCTCCCGCTTTCGTCTCGTCATCGGTTGCGTCGCGCACGGTCAATATCTCGAGCGTAAAGACGACCTCTCTGCCGCAAAGCGGATTGTTGCCATCGACAGTCAGTGTCTCGTCGTTCATGCGCGTCACGACAAAGCTGCGGGTTTGGCCCTTGTTGTTTTCCATGAGGATGGAGGTACCGATTTGCCGATACTCTTCGGGGACGTTCTCGATGTGATCGGTAAAAACCAGCGACTCGTCCCTTGGGCCGAAGATCTGATTGCCATCTATTGGCACGTCGATGACGTCGCCAACGGACTTGCCCTCAAGCTCCTTGTGGACGGAAGGGGCCAGAATTTCGTTGTGTCCGTGAACATAGCCCAACGGGAATTCAACGCGTGTCAGAATATGCCCCGACTTCTTGTCGGTCACCTTGTAGGTCAGTTCGACGAATTTGCCGTTCTGGATTGTTTCACTCATGTCGAATCAGAATGAATTGCTCAGAAGATGGATGCACCGAAAATCCTGACCTCGCCGTTTTCATAGCCGAGCACAAGCCTGCCAAGCCATTCGCCTTCTTGCTTCGTGCTGCGCTGCCGGTAAAGAACCGTCACATGCTCGCCGCGGCGGATAATGCCGATCGAATCTACCTCTTCGGACAGATTCCTTGCCAGTTCGCTTTTTGCGAACTGGTTGCCTACCACGACCTGATTCATGGCAAGCGCGAACGCGGTGGAGAGGTTCTTTACGAATTCCCCGTATTTGCCTTCGTTCGAATATTTGACGAGGTCACGCCACAGGGGATCGGCTATGGCCAGAATCTCCTCATCGGATTTTTCAATAATGTTCACGCGTGGCTCTCCGCGACCGGAAGAGACCGGCTTTACAGGGCTCACAACACGCGACATGCTGGTCTCCATTGCGCCAGGCAGAAGCTCGACGCGAACTTCCGCCTGGGGATATTGCTATTCATCAGGCGCAACCAAGTGATAACAAGGCGCCTTCTCCATGGTGTATTCGCCGGTTTCCGGATCGCGACGCGAAACAGTCAGCACGTGCCAGTTTTCGTCGTCCACCTTCATGGCGTCGCCTCGGTAGTAGTAACCGGGCCAGCGGGTCTCCTTGCGGAACAGCGTGTGCTGCGTGACGCACTCTGCAGCGCGATGACGGTGCTTCAATTCCCACGCACGCAGCAACTCGTGAATATCCGATGCGGCCAAGCTCTCAAGGTCTTCCTCCATGATCTTGAGCTTCTTGAGACCGATACTCAGGAGCTTCTCGTTGGTCATGTAGTTGACGGTCACGCCGCCGCAATACTCGTCCATCAGCTTCTGCAGACGGTCCAGGCCCTGCTTGGGATTGATGTAGTGCGGGTTGACATCGCCCGCCACGATCGCATTGCGGTAGATCTTATAATGCTCCAGGGGCTTGTAGATCTCTTGTCTGCGGCGGTTGATCTGCTCATCGGATACGACAATGCCTTCGGCCTTCCCGTCGTCGATGTAATTGCAGGCGGCCTTGGCGGCGAGACGACCTTCGGTGAACGAGCCGGATGAGAAGGCGTGCGGCGTGCCGCCGACTGCGTCGCCGGCGCCGAACAGTCCTTCGATCGTCGTCATGCGGTTATAGCCCCAGAAATATTCGGGAGGGGAAACGTCCTCGGGACCCGAACACCAGGCACCCGAACCGGTCGCGTGGGAGCCCATTACGTAGGGCTCCGATGTGGTCAGTTCGGGATTCTCGTTCTTCGGATCCACATCGGTGGCGGCCCACAGAACCGCCTGGCCGATGGTCATGCCGAGGAAGTTCTCCCAGCCGACCTCTTCCAGATGAGGATCCTGGAAGGCCTGCATGGTCACCATGTGAATGGGGCCGCGGCCGGCATTTACTTCGTTGATCAATGCATGGTTACGCAGACAGGTCGGGATCGGCCGATGGGTCAAGTGCGAAGCTTCCGGATCGAGATATTCCTTGCCCACCATTTTCTGCAGGGCGGGGAACCATTTGGATTCGTACTCTTCGCCCAGACCGTTCTGTGTATAGGTCTTCAGATGCAGGAAGTAGGCGCCGACCGGGCCATAACCGTCCTTGAAACGCGCCAGCACGATGCGATTTTCCATTTGCGTCATTTTGGCGCCGGCGTCGATCATGAGCCCATAGGCAGACGCGGACGACCAGGGCGCATACCAGGTGCGGCCCGAACCTTCACCCACTGAACGAGGTTTGAATATGTTGGAGGCGCCGCCCGCGCCGCAGATCACGGTCTTGGACTTGAAGACATGGTAGTTGCCAGTGCGGACGTTGAAGCCGACGGCACCGGCAACCCGGTTCTCCTTGCTGTCGTCCATCAGCAGGTGGGTGACGCAGATGCGGTTATAGACCTCGTCCGCCGATTTCTTGGCGGCTTCGGACACGATGGGCTTGTAGGACTCGCCGTGAATCATGATCTGCCATCGCCCTTCACGCAGATACTGCCCGGTTTTTGGGTCCTTCATGATGGGCAGGCCCCACTCCTCGAACTGATGCACCGTCGAGTCGACGTGACGGGCCATATCGAACAGTAGGTCTTCCCGCACCAGCCCCATCAGGTCGATGCGAGCGTAGCGGACATGGTCCTCCGGATTATTTTCGCCCCAGCGGGTGCCCATGTAGCAGTTGATAGCGTACAGACCCTGGGCGACCGCACCCGAGCGATCCATATTGGCCTTCTCGGCAATGACGATCTTCTTGTCCTGGCCCCAAAAGCGTGCCTCCCAAGCGGCACCGGTGCCGCCAAGGCCTGCGCCGACGACCAGAATATCGATGCCGTCTTCGACTATCGTTTTGTAAGCCATCAGTAATACACGCCTTTCTTCATCTTGAGGCCGGCGGACTCAAGCGTATGCAAACCGCCTTCATCCATGCGGATATATTTCGGCTCGCTGTACAACAGCTCA
>CAJHYK010000019.1_pt1 | contig 23512 bp, 19 predicted proteins | sample 9198691 | NCBI WGS metagenome assembly CAJHYK01 (sample SAMEA7708355, study PRJEB35096) | sediment metagenome | biome: marine neritic benthic zone biome [ENVO:01000025]; feature: sediment [ENVO:00002007]; material: shallow marine sediment [ENVO:03000034] sea grass bed [ENVO_01000059] ...
AGATTGGCGCGCAGCCGGCGGATCATGCCGGCGGTACCCGAGGTGCCAATCACGACGACCGGAATCCACAGATGCTCTAGCACCGACAGGGCCTTGCCCCAGCTCCAGGGCTGGTCGAGATAGTCCGGGTCCATCAGCCCGCCGATCGAAGTGCCGAACCAGACATTGGCCAGCCACAGCAGGACCAGCGCCAGCAGGAAATTGGGCGTCGCCAGCCCGACGAAGCCGAGGAAGGAAAGGGCGTAGTCGCCCAGGCTGTATTGATAGACCGCTGAATAGGTGCCGATGATGAAGGAAACGGCCCAAGTGAAGACTATGGTCGCGAAGGAGACCACGAAGGTCAGCAGAATACGGTCGCCGATGATGTCGGCCACCGGCTGGCTGTGCTCGAAGGAATAGCCGAAATCGCCGTGCAGCAGGCCGGACATCCAGATGAAATATTGCTCGACCGGATGCCTGTCGAAGCCGTACTGCTGCTTCAGGAACTCGATCCGTTCGGCGCTGACGGTTTCGCCCTGGCTTTGCAGCTCGTTGACATAAGTGGTGAAATAGTCCCCCGGCGGCAGTTGGATGATGACGAACACCATCACGCTGATTGCCAGCAGCGTCGGCACCATCACGACCAGCCGGTGAACCGTGTAGCGAAGCATATCCCCTCTCGCCGCTACGTTACTCGTCGAACCAGAAGCTGTCGGGCTCATAGATGCCGAAATGCGCCCCCGGGTCCCAGGTATACATGCCCTCAACGGGAACGTTGCGCAGTTTCGCATCGACCACGACCGGCTGCATCACGCCGCTGACGATGCCGATGGTGAAGACCTGGTCGGACCAGACGGACAGCATCCTGTGCCAGATTTCCTGCCTCGCCGCCCGGTCTCCGGCGGCGTACCATTCGTCCAGCAGCGCCAGCAGTTCCTTCGGCTTATCCATGTCCGCCGGCTCGCCGCTCTTGCCCGAGGTTTCGATATACTGGCCCCATTTCGGCCACTGGTACTGGATCTGGCGCGTCGGGGCCAGCTCGTCCGGGGCTGAGTCGGGGCCCGGCAAACCGTTTTCCAGCCCCTCCCAGATCGACATCAGGCTCGCGCCGGAATAGACGCGGTTGCGCACCACGTCGCGCTGCGACGGCTTGCTATGGAGCGCAATGCCGATTTTCTTCCAGTTGTCGCGGACCAGCGCCAGCACATCGGTCTGTTCGGTGCTCTCCCCCGCGGTTTCCACGATAAGCTCCATCGGCCGCCCGTCCGGCAATAGCCGCAGCCCGGCACTGTTTCGCCGGGTCAGGCCCATCCGATCGAGCAGCGTGTTGGCCCCGTTCAGGTCGAACGTGGCCCAGGCGGACTGGTATTGCTCCTTGAAAAGCGGGCTTTGCGGCAACACCGTGTTCTGCGATGGAAGGGCCAGGCCGAAATAGATGACCTGGTTGATCTCGTCCCGGTCGATCGCCAGCGACAGGGCGCGGCGGAAGCGGACGTCGCGGAAAAGCTTGCGCCATGCCTTATCTTGCGTGTTCAGATTCGGATAAAGCGTCATATGCGAGCCCTTGCCGTTCCGCCACAACAGGGTCCGGAAGCTGTTCCGGTCCTGGTTTTGGCGCAGAAACGTGTAATTGTCGAACCGCAGATAGCGCGCCTGCAGGTCCGACTCGCCGGTGCCGGTCTTGGCCGGGATGATCTTGGAATTGGCGATCTGCATGACCACGCGGTCGATATAAGGAAGCTGCCGTCCGTCCGGGTCTATCCTGTGGAAATAGGGATTGCGCTCGAAAATGAAGCGCTCCGCCGGGCCGGCGGTGGTATTGATCCAGGGCTGCAGGCTGGGCAGGTCGACATTGTCATTCTTGTACTGATTGTCCAGCCTGTTATGCAGCGAGGCCCAGTTACGCTGGCCCTGCGCCTTGGCTGCCTCGTTCAGCGCCGCCCCGTCGGCATAGGCGGCATGGTATTTTTTCAGGTAGTGCGCCGGGCGGTAGATATAGAGCGGCCCCGCCCCCGCGAGCGCCGGCAGGAATCGAGAGTTCGGCGTCGTCCAGCTATAGCGGATCGTCGTCTCGTCGATGACCTCGACCTTCGGCAGTTCGCCCTTTACGCGCAGGTCGACCGGCGGGCCGGCCGGCATCAGTTTTCTGTCGTTCGCGACATCTTCCCACCAGTAGCGGAAATCCTCTGTAGTAAAGGGGGCGCCGTCGGACCAGCGGTGGCCCTTGCGCAGCCGCAGGGTGAAGACCCGCCCCTCCTCGATCTCGACGGCCTCGAGGATGTCCGGCACCAGCTCGAAATTGCGGTTGTATTTAACCAGCCTCGCATAGCCGTAGACCACCATTTGGCGCACATCCTTCGAGCGGCCCATCAGAATATTCAGCTCGCCGCCGTATTTGCCGGCCTGCCGTCCGCCATCCATCGCCACGACATAGGGATTCTGCGGCAGGCGCTCGGCCACCGGCGGCAGCTTGCCCGCGGCGACCAGTCCCGCAAGCGCTGGCGATTCGCTGTATTCCGCGGCACTGGCAGTCAGAGGGGCGAACAGGATCAGCGCCAGGGAAAGCAGCAGGCGTCGCATCACGCGGTCTCCATCAGCGGCGCACCGACCATCGCCCGGACGAAATGGCCGTTTCCGAGGTCGCGCATCACCGGTCTGGCCTTGCCGTCGTCGGTAAAGGGCTGCGGCCAAGCGGCGGGGTCGGAGGCGCGCTCCTCCATCAACTGCGCGAAGTCCAACTTGTGGTCGAGGCTGGGCTCGGGCACGGCGGCTAGCAGGCGCCGCGTATAGGGATGGACCGGATCCTGGAACAGAATCTTCCGCGGCGCGATTTCGACCAAACGGCCGCGGCACATCACCGCGATGCGGTCGGCGATATAATCGACCACGGCCAGATTATGGGAAATGAACAGATAGGTCAGGCCCAAGGCCTGTTGCAGATCCTTCAGAAGGTTCAGGATCTGCGCCTGGATCGATACGTCCAGTGCCGAGACCGGCTCGTCGCAGATGATCAGGTCCGGCTGCAGCGCCAGGGCGCGGGCGATGCCGAGGCGTTGGCGCTGGCCGCCGGAGAAACTGTGCGGGTAGCGCTTCGAATGGCGCATGTCGAGGCCAACCAGGCGCAACAATTCCGATACCAGTTCGGCGCGCTCGGCGGCGCTGCCGATGCCGTGGATCACCAGGGGCTCGGCGATCAGATCCTCCACCCGCATGCGGGGATTCAGGGATCCGAACGGATCCTGGAAGATAAACTGAATTTTGCGGCGCAGCGCGGTCAGTGCCGCACCCTCCAGCCCCAGCACGTCGATCGGCTCGCCGCCGCCATGCCAGGTCACGCTGCCGCTGTCGGGGGTCAGTGCGCGCATGATGATCTTGCTGACGGTGGTCTTGCCGCAGCCGCTTTCACCGACCAGCCCCAGGCATTCGCCCCGGCGGATGTCGAACCGGACGTCGTTTACCGCGACGATGCGCTCAGCCTCTGCACTGCCGAACCAGGACTCCCTGCGGATCGAGAAGGTCTTCGAAAGTCCCTCGACCGACAGGATGGGCGCCCCGTCCCTGACGGTTTCGCGGCCGGCCTTCAGCATCGTGTCTTTCGGCGGGGCGATCTCGCGGATCGGCACCAGGCGGGCGCCCGGCGCCATGCCGAACCGGGGGACGGCGCGCAGCAGCGCCTGCAGATAAGGATGCCCGGGATTGCGAAGAATGTCCTCGAGCCCGCCGGATTCCATGACCTCGCCGTGATACATCACCACGACCTCCTCGGCGACATTGGCGACGATGCCCAGATCATGCGTGATGATGAGGACTGCCATGCCCAGTTCCGATTGCAGATCAACAATCTGTTTCAGGATCTGCGCCTGGATCGTCACGTCCAGCGCGGTGGTCGGCTCGTCGGCGATCAGCAGGGCCGGGTGGCAGATCAGGGCCATGGCGATCATCGCCCGCTGGCGCAGGCCGCCGGAAAGCTCGAATGGATAGGTTCTGAGCGCCCGGGCGGAGTCGGGGAAACCGACCATATGCAGCATTTCGCGGGTCAGGTCGTGGGCTTCCGATGGGGCGCAGGGGCGATGCAGTTGCAGCGCCTCGGTAATCTGGTTGCCGATAGTGTGCAGCGGCGACAGCGAGGTCATCGGTTCCTGGAAGATGATCGATATGCGCCCGCCCCGGATATCCCGCATCGCACGGCTATCGGGATGCAGGGCGGCGATGTTCACCGGTCCCGCCTTGCTTTCGGGATCATCGAACAGGATTGATCCGCCGGCGATGCGCGCCGACTTGGGCAGAATGCCCATGATGGCCTGGGAAACCACGGTCTTGCCCGACCCCGATTCCCCGACCAGCGCCACCGTGCCGCCTGGCCTGACCGAAAAGGAAACCCCGCGCACCGCCTCGATCACACCTTCCGGCAGATCGAAGGAAACGCGCAGATCCTTGACCGTCAGCAAATCTTCGCTCACGCGCCCGCCTCCGTCCCGGCCGGCGGTGGCGCCACGCCCAGCGCCCGGAAGTTGCCCCTCGTCGCCTCGGTCATCGCAATGCCATGCGCCGTCGCGTGAGCCGCCGCCTCGCCGGCCAGCCGCGCAAAGCCGTCAAGCGCCGAATCGATCCGGATAGAGCCGCCTGGACCCGAGATCTTCATTTGCATCCAGCCTCCCTGACCGTCGCGACGGGTTGAATAAAAACCCAGACGCAATTGCCGGATGTCGCGCCACGCCAAACGCTTCCCGCCGGCGCCCACCACGGCAATCGCCTCATCCGACACTTCGATGACGGTGAACTGCCGCCACGCCGTACGCAAGCCAAAAATGCCGAACAGCGCGGCCAGGGATCCCAGAACGAGCGTCACCGGCACCGCGGTCGGCAGGAACAGGGCCGGTCCGCCGGTAATCGCCAGGCCCCCGCCGGCGCGCAGATAGTCGCCGATCAATGCCTTCGGCGGATAGCGGTATTGCGTCATGGCGCCACCCAGAGTGCCGCCGGATGCGCATCGACGGCGGCAGCGAATTTCGCGATGAAGCGCCAGCAGGCCTCGTCATGGTCGCGGTGATGGGTCAGCAGGCCGGTCGGCTCCCCCCGGTCCACCCCGCCCGTGCGCCGTGCGGCCAGGTGCCCGATCGCCGCCTGCAGGACCTGGCGCTCGCCCGCGAAGCCCCGGCCGCCGCGCCAGTCGACTATGTCGATATGGGTATTGACGACCCTGTCGCCCTCGTCCGGCCCGCGCGGCCCGAATCGTGACAGCCCTTGCAGTCCCGATCGCCACAGAGACCCGACGACCCCGTCGCCCACGCGGTTCCAGGGAGGCGTCAGAATGGGCTCGAAGGCCTCGCCGAACAAGGCCTCCAGCCTTAGCCGGCCGCGAACCAGATCTTCCAGCATGGCCTCAAGCGGCCGATGATCGCCGAATTCTGCCTTTTTGGCGGTGGATGGGGCGTGATTGACGTGGGCATAGCCATGTTGCAGCACCAGGGCTTCGCCGGCGCCCCGGTTATGCGCCGCCAGGCGGGCGGCCAACGACTCTTCGGCCGCATCTGGGATAACCGCGAGCGCGATGGGCGTCGGTCCAGCGGCGTCGAGCAGGCGGTCTAGCAGGGGTCCCGCCCGTGTCGCATCGTCGTCGCGCCACCAGAAGCGGGCCGTCAGGCCGGCGCGCGCCCATGCCTTCAGCTCGGCATCGAAGGCCTGCCAGGGGTCGTTGCTGTCTGCCGGGCCTCCGGGGGAGCCTCCATCCGTATTTATCGCGCTCGCTCCGTTCATTTGTCCCGCAGTATAGGCAAAGTCCCGCTGCGGCGCATAGGGGGCGGGTGCCGCGCCAACTCCCGCACGAGCCGCGCCGTCTCCCCGGCGCCGCCCAGCGCCAGACCCTCGAGCAGGGGGGCGGGGCGGGACAGCGCCTCGTCGACCGCGGCAGCCAGGGTTTCGGGGGTCAGGGTGGCCTCGTCGACAACCCGGACCCGGCCGCGCTCGGCCAGCAGGCGGGCACGCAGGGCCTGTTCGGTCTCGCCCTCCGCGGCGAAGGGGACCAGCACCGCCCTGACCCCGGTGACCAGGATATCCATCACCGTGTTGTAGCCGGCCTGGCTGACCGACAGGGCGGCGCGGCCCAGCACCTCGCGGTAGTCTCGGCGCAGCGTTTCCACGGTAACGCCTTGTATTTCTGCCAGCTTTACGCGGTCTTCCGGCGGCAGGTTTGGGCCCGTTATCAGGCGCCATGGCGCCTCGGCCATGCCGGTCAGCGGGCGCGCCGCCAACGCCGTTCGCAACAACGCGCCGCCTACCGCGCCGCCCCCCGCGGCCACCACGACCTCGCCCTTGCCCGGCCCGTCCGGCGCGCCGTCGGGCGGGGGTGGCGCGACATAGCCGGTGTAGCGGATCAGGTCGGCGATATCCCCGGCGCCCCCGAAGGTCGCGCCGAAGGGAACCAGGGACTCGTCGCCATGGACCAGCACCGCGTCGAAATGGTTCCGCAGGATGGCGACGATTTTCTCCTGCCGCCCCGGTTTGTTTTTTTCCACCAGGATGTCGCGCACCGACGAGGCGACCGCGGTACCCCGCGCTCGCGCCGCCTCCAGCAACGGCATCAGCTCGAACCGGAATTGCCAGCGTCCGAAGGGGAAGCTTTCGATCAGCAGGACCCGGGGGTCGATTTCACGAAAGGCGGCGAGAAGGGCTTCGCGTCGGCTTTCCCGCCAGGCATCGTCGATTTCGCGGCCCTGCGCGTCGACGAGGCGGCTGAAGGTCGCGTCGGCGGCTCTCACCGGCGGCAGCTGCACAAGGCGCGCGCCGCCAAGATCGGGCATGCCGCCGGCCTCGCCCCCGGTAACGCAGGCAACATCCAGGCCGGTTGCCTGCATGGCGCGGATGATCGCCGCGGCGCGCATCTGGTGGCCGATCCCCAGCAGATGCTGGACATAGACCATGACGCGTGGGGCGGTCACCGGTGTTCCCTGCTTCACAGCGGCAGGTTCAATCGGTCGGTCACCGGCGCGCCATCCGCCGACAGGGCGAAGATATGCACGCAGTCGTCGCGCAGCTTCTCCGGCGGCTTGTCGGTCATGTCCCAGCCGGTGGCCAGCGCGTAGAGCGCACGGACGACGCCCTTGTGGGTGACGGCGACGGTGGGCTGCCCGGCCCGGGCGATCTCGGCCAGCAGCGGGGCCAGGCGCGCCTGCACGTCGCGCGGGCTCTCGCCGCCGGGCGCGCGGAAGTCCAGGCCCTTCGCTTCCCAGGCGACCATCAGGTCACCCAGCTCGGCCCGCAGACCGGATAGTTCACGGCCTTCCCATTCGGCCCAATTCATTTCGATCAGCCGCGCGTCCGTCGCCGCGGTGCGACCGAGCAGAAGATGCGCGGTCTCCACAGTGCGCGCCAGCGGGCTGGCGATCGCCCGGAAACCAACCAGATCGGGCGGCAGCGACCAGCCGGCGGCGATTTGCCGGCCTGCCGCGCTGAGCGGGATATCGGTGCGGCCCTGCACGCGGCCGATGGCGTTCCATTCGGTCGGTGCGTGCCTGATGACGGCGAAGCGGACCATCAGGCCGGCTCTCGGGCGGCACCATGCAGGATCTTGTCCAGGCGTTGTGCCGCCTGCATCAGGTTGTGGTCGCTATCCATTGTTTCTATGGCAGTTTTCCTCATCAGTAATGTGCGTTCCGGATGGTCCAGCAGGCGCCCGATGGCGGCGGCGAGGGCGGCCGCATCCCCTTCAGGGGCCAGCAAGCCGGTCTCGCCGTCCCTGACGATCTGGCGCACGCCGGGGCGGTCGCCGGCCACGATCGGCAGGCCGGCGGCCTGGGCCTCCAAAAGCGCCATGCCATATGCCTCGTTGATCGCGGGCCAGGCGCCGATGTCGGCGGCCGCGTGCAGGCTGTCGATGGCCTTGCGGTCCATCCTGCCGAGATAGCGCACGCGGCCGGGAAAATCGAGGGCCTGCTCGACCTCAGTGCGGGCCTCGCCATCGCCCGTGACCAGCAGGACCCACGGCCGCGCCTCGATCCGCCACAGCGCCTGGCCCAATAGACGGTATGAAGCCAGCTTATCGCCGGGCCGCATCATGGCGGTCACTGCGATCCAGGGGTGCTGCCGGTCAATCCGCAGCGCTGCTGCCACGCCTATCCTCAGGGACTTGCGTTGCACCGCTGCCCGGCGCGCCGGGCCGGTGTCGAGGAAGGGCGGCAGATGGTGGATGCGGTCGTTGCCGCCCAACAGGCTGCCGATGCATTCCGCGTCCGCCGGATTGAGGCAGATGATCCCGGCGGCGGTGCGCAGCGCTTCCGCTACCGCTTTGTGGCCCGCCGCCCAAGGGCCGCCCGCCTGTTTCGGCGCATAGCTCGCCTCTGCCACCACATAGGGAATGCCGAGGGCCGAGGCGATCCGAGGCCCGATCCAGTCGGGCGCCTTGTGATAGAGATGGTAGGTGAACCACAGGTCCGGCGGCGCGGCGCGGCGCCGCCCTATATAGCGGTCGGCAGTCCGTTCGCTGGCGCGGCGGCGGCGTTCCTGCCGCTCGGCGTCGCCCGCGCCGTCGAATGTGCGCAGGCGCGAGGCGATCTCCACATGGTGCCCGGCCTCGCGTAACGCGCGCAGGAACAGACGGGCTACAGCACGGTCGCCCGAGGGCACGGGATGGTCCGGCGATTTCAGCGGCGCGTAAAACGCTATTCGCATGCGGCGGCCCGTTCTTGCTCCTCCGCAAGGCCGAACCGCGCCGCGATGCCCGCGATATTGCCGGCCAGCGAGAAGCTTTCCCTGACCCTGCCGGCGGCGGCGGCACCCAGGCCGCGGCGCAGCGCCGGATCCCGAATCAGGCGGGCAAGGGACCGCGTCAGACCTTCGACATCGCCGGGTTCGACCAGCAGGCCGGTGCGGCCGTCCTCCACCAGTTCGGGTATGCCCGACAGGCGTGTCGCCAGCAAGGGCAGGGCCTGGCTTGCCGCCTCCATCAGGACGTTGGGCAGGCCGTCGCGGTCGCCGTCCGCGCCGATCTTGCTGGACAGCGCGAACAGGTCGGCGGCTCTCAACTCTTCCAACACCTTTTCCTGCGGCTGCGCGCCCAGCCAGTCGATGCGATCGGTTATGCCAAGACGGGTCGCCTCGGCTTTCAGCCCGTCCAATGCGCCGCCGCCGATATGGCGGAAGCGCCAGCTTAGCCCGGTCGGCAGCAGGGCGAGCGCGGCGAGCAAGTCGCCGTAACCCTTCTTTTCGACCGCGCGGCCGACGGAAAGAATGACGGCTGGATCGCCGCGCTCGCTGCCGTCCCGCGCGGGCCGTGTTCCGGCGGGCGGCGGGAAGCGGTCGAGGTCCAGACCGTGATAGACGAGACCGACACTGGCCGGGTCGGCGGCGAGGCCCGCCAGGCGGTCGAATCCCGCGCGCGTGCAGGTCACCGTCCAGGAGGCATCCGCCAGCTTTTCCGCAACCTCCCAGTCCGGCGATGTCCAGATGTCCTTGGCGTGGGCCGAACAGCTCCAGGGCAGGCCGCGCATGATCGCCGCATAACGCGCGACAGAAGCCGGGGTATGCAGGAAATGGGCATAGAGATGGGCGACGTCGCGGGGCAGCTCGGCCGCCAGCACGCAGGCCTGGCCGAAACGACGGATGCGGTTGCGGCTCGGGTCGCGGCCGAGATCGCGCCGCCAGATCGCCTTGGCGCGGGCGTACCCCGGCAGCTTCCGGGCGGCGGCGAAGCCGCGCAGCACGCGAAGCGGCTCGTCGAGCAGGTATTCGGGCAGATAGGCCACCGGCGCGGTTATCTCTCGGTGCACCGGATGAATGTCACTGTCGGTGGGATGGCGCAGCGAGACGATCCGTAAATCCAGCCCGCGCCGCTGCAACGCCAGGATTTCCTGGGCGATAAAGGTCTCGGACAGGCGGGGATAGCCCTTCAGGATGACGGCGACCGCGCTCACGCCCTTTGCCGCTCTGCTCCGGCGCCGCGCAGCGGCAGGGTTTCGCCGTGCCTCTCCTGCAATAACCACTCAGCCAACTGGCTGACCGTGTGCAGCCCGTCCATCATGCCGGGCCGCATGGCCTTCGATGGTCGCGGCTGGTCAGCAAGGACCCGCAGCGCCGTCGACATATCGCGCGGGCTGCGCACGCCGTCGTCGACGAGCATGCGCACCAGCCCTATGTCCTGCGCCCGGGAAGCGCGGATATACTGTTCCTTGCGCGGCACGGTGCGCGGCACGATCAGGGCCGGCTTGTCGAAGGAAAGGATCTCGCAGAAGGTGTTGTAGCCGCCCATGGCGACTACGCCGACGGCTTGGTCGATCAGGCTTTCCATATGGGCGTCGAAGGTGATGACCTCGACATTGTCCAGCCGCTCGGCACGTTCGAGGAACTCCGCCTGGTTTTCCGACGCCATGAAAGGACCCAGCACAAGCAGCGCGGGATGTGGCAGGCCGGGGTCGGTTTCGTAAGCGCTGAGCACCCAGTCGACCATTTCCCGGCCGTCGCCGCCGCCGCCGGGCGTGACCAGGATATAGGGCTCCCCTATCTTGTTCAGCGGCGAGTGTGCCGGTATTTCGGCCGGCAGTTCGCGTCGCAGATAGCCGGTGAACCGCACCTTGTCGCGGACTATCCGCGACACACCGAGCCCGGCCAGCGGATCGCAGATCTCTGGGTCGCCATACACCCAGATCTCGTCGTAGAGGTCGCGCAGCGCCGGCAATGCCCGTTTGCGCACCCACTCGCTTCGCAGCGTCGCCGGTTCATCCAGCACGTCGCGCAGGCCCAGTACCAGGGGTGTGCCCTTGCCCTTCAATAGTTTCAGCGTATCGGACACCTCGCCGCGCAGGCCCAGCGGCTCCTTGTCGACGATGAACAGGTCGGGATCGAAGGCTTCCGCCGTGTGCTGAACGATGGAGGCGCGGATCGCCAGCGTTTCCTCGATATCGATATGCAGCGCTAGCGAAGTGTAGTCGCCGTTGCGCAGCTTGATGACGCCCGGGACCCGTACGAAATCGACCCGCGCACGGAAATCGAAATTGCCGATGATCGGCGACCCTGAAAGGATCAGCACCGACATATTGCGGTCGTAGCCGACCAGCGAATGGGCGATCGCCCGGCACCGGCGCAAATGACCCAGCCCGAAGGTGTCGTGGCTGTATATCAGCACGCGTGTGTCCTTATGCCTGCCCATGACACGCTCCCGATAATTGAAGACGGTCTACCCCTACAGGGCCCTTGTTTACCGACACGGACGGCGACTATGGCACGGCAACGGCGCTCGCCGAAAGCACCTTTTTTCAAGTTATCGTTAACGGGGCTTGGGGTTTCGCGCGCGGCTGGTCTAACATCGGCGGGCACCAAAGGCTAAAGGGGGCGGCCCGGCGGATGGAATCCACCATCTTCAAATACATCATCCGCTACAGCAAGATGCAGCAACTCTGGCTGCTGGGCGTTATCGCGCTGTCCTATCCTTTTTTGTACCTGTCGCTGGATATGCCCAAGCTGATCGTCAACCGCGCGATCGGCGACGTCACCCAGCCGCCGCCGGCTTTTTACGAGATTCCGATCTTCGGGATGCCGGTCATCAGGCTGGAAATGGAGCAGATCCAGTTCCTGCTGCTGCTCAGCAGCATCTATCTGGCGCTGGTTTGCATCAACGGCCTGTTGAAATACTACATCAACGTTTATCAGGGGCGTATGGGCGAGCGCCTGCTGCGGCGTCTGCGCTATCAGCTTTACGAGCGGATTCTGCGCTTTTCCCTGCCACACTTCCGCAAGGTCAACCATGGCGAGCTGATCCCAATCATAACCGCCGAGGTCGAGCCGCTGGGCGGATTCACCGGGTCCGCGTTCGCTGATCCGATGTTCCAGGGCGGGCAGTTGCTGATCATTCTCAGCTTCATCATGATCCAGGATCCGATCCTCGGGCTGGCGGCGATTGCGCTCTATCCTTTCCAGATCTATGCGATCCCGAAGCTGCAGCGCGCGGTGAACCGGCTTGGCAAGCAGCGGGTACAGAATGTGCGGCGCCTGTCGGATCATATCGGCGAGTCGGTTTCGGGAATCGCGGAGATCCATGCCAACGACGCCGCCATGCGGGAACTGTCGCGCTTCGCCAACCGGCTGGGGGCAATCTACTGGATTCGCTATGACATCTATCGCAGAAAATTCTTTATCAAATTTCTGAATAATTTCATCGACAAGCTCACCCCTTTTTTCTTTTTCTCAATTGGCGGCTGGCTTGTGATAGAGGGCCATCTCAGTTTCGGCGCGCTGGTCGCCGTGCTGGCGGCCTACAAGGACCTGGCCAGCCCCTGGAAGGAGTTGCTGACCTGGTACCAGCAGAAGGAAGACGCGCGCATCAAATACGAGCAGGTGATCGAACAGTTCGATCCTCCCGGCATGCTGGACGACGCCCGGCTTCTCGACGATGCGCCGGACGGGGAAATCGACGGCACCATCGAATTGCGCAATGTGAGTGTTGTCGACGAAGACGGCCATCGGCCGCTCGATGGCGTCACACTGGAAATTCCCACCGGCGCGCATCTGCTGGTCCTCGGAACCGCGAGCAGCGGAAAGGACGAGTTGATCATGGCGCTGGCCGGGCTGCTGGCGCCGATGGGCGGCTCGATCAGCCTCGGCGGCCACGACATGCACAGACTGCCGCGCGCGGTTACCGGCCGCCATATCGGTTACGCCGGGTCGAACGCCTTCATCCAGGCCGGTACGGTCAGCGAGGCCCTGACCTATGGGCTGATGCACCGGCCGCTGGGGCCCGCGACCTATGATGGTGAGGGCGCCAAGAGACGCGCGGCGGAAGAGGTGGAAGCCCTGGCAGCCGGCAATACAGAGTTGGACTTCAACGCGGACTGGGTCGATTATGCCGCCGCGGGCGCGGATGACCGCCAGAGGCTGCATGAGCAGATAATCGCGGCTTTGCGCGCGGTCGACCTCGGGGACGACATATACCGGTTCGGGATGCGTGGCGTCGTCGACCCCGAAGAAGATCCAGATGTGGCGAACAAGGTGCTCCAGGCCCGCTTCGCCATGCGCGAGCGGTTGGCCGACCCTGTCCTCGCCGGATTCGTCGAGCCCTTCGACGCCGCCCATTACAACACGAACGCAACGGTCGCCGAAAATCTGCTATTCGGCGTGCCCCTGGGCAGGACGCTGGACGAAGATGGCATCGCGGAACATCCCTATACGCAGCGTGTCCTGGATCGTGTCGGCCTGACCGGGGAATTCCTGCAGATCGGCAAGCGGGTCGCGGAAACCATGGTCGAGCTGTTCGCCGATCTGCCGCCGGGGCACGAGTTCTTCGACCAGTTCAGCTTCATATCCGCCGAAGATCTGCCTGAATTCCAGGCCATTCTGGGGCGGGCTTCTCGCGGCCTCGATTCGCTCAACCAGACCGACCGGCACCGCGTGATGGCGCTGACCTTCAAGCTGATCCCGGCGCGCCATCGCCTGGGGCTGGTCGACGAGCATTTTCAGGAGCAGCTGCTTGGGGCCCGCCGCGCGTTCGCTGCCGACCTGCCCGCCGACCTGAAGAGCGAAATCTCGCTTTTCGACGCCGGCGCCTATACGGCAGGGGCGACCATCCAGGACAATATTCTGTTTGGCAAGCTGATGTATGGCCAGGCGAATGCGGCCAGCCGCGTGGGCGCGCTGATCACTGAAATTCTCGATGAGTCGGGGTTGCGCGATACGGTCATGCTGGTTGGCCTGGAGAACGAGACGGGCAGCGGCGGCTCACGTCTGTCGCCCGCACAACGCCAGAAAATCGCAATCGCCAGGGCCATGTTGAAGCGGCCCAGGGTCCTGCTTATCCATGACGCTGCCGTGGCGCTGGATGCCGCGTCGCAATCGCTGATTCTTGACAATGTACTTTCCATAAGCACCGGCCCCACCATCGTCTGGACCGCCAACAGCCCTTCCATCGTGGATAATTTCGACCGGGTCGCCATTCTGGAAGGGGGGCGGGTGGTCGAAGAAGGCGCACGCGAAGAACTTTCCAACAATCCCGACAGCATGCTGGTCCGGATGCTGAAAGAACAATAATGAACTGCCGCTTACGCAAGAGGAAATGGCCATGAGCCTGCAACAGGAAGTAGACCTGCTTCGAAAAATACCCATGTTCTCGAAAATCGAGCCGGCGAAGCTGAAGCTGCTGGCTTTCACCAGCGAGCGAATGTCCTATGCCGACGGCGATGTCCTGTTCCGTCAGGGCGAGGCCGGCGACGCCGCCTTCGTAATCATCACCGGCGAGGCCGAGATCAGCATCGACACCGACAAGGGGCCGCTGGTCGTCGCGCAGCTGCGCGACCACGACTTCGTCGGCGAGATCGCCATTCTTTGCGATGTGCCGCGCACCGCAACGGTGACGGCCAAGAGCAGTCTCGAAGCCTTGCGCATCACCAAGGACTTGTTCTTCCGCCTGGTCAAGGAATTCCCGGAAATCGCCATCGAGGTGATGCGGGAACTGGCGCACCGGCTGGAAAACACCAACGCGCGACTGCGTGATATGGCCGGGGGCAGGAACCGGTGAGCGCGCGGTCCATTGCGCATCGCCGCAATGTTGGCGCTGGCGCCATGGCGCCAGAGCGGACCGCGGAAAGCGATGGCCCGATCCTGACGGCGGCCGCCCGATGAGCCGCCTTGAGAGCGCCATTCGCAGGCTGGAGGCGCAGCGCGATTGCATCAACTGGGCAGCGGACCGGATTGCCGGAAAGCCGGGCGACATTCTGGAACTTGGGCTGGGCAACGGGCGGACCTTCGACCATTTGCGCGAAACCTTCCCCAAGCGGGAAATTTTCGTCCTCGACCGCCAGATAGCCGCGCATCCCGCCTGCGTGCCCGACGCCGACCATATGTTTCTCGGCGATATCCCGGAGACCCTGCCCACTGCGCTGACCCGCCTGGGGCGGAGCACGATCCTGGTGCACAGCGATATCGGTACGGGAGACAGCGAGCGCAGCCGCGAACTCGCAGCCAGGATCGCGCCGCTGCTGGCGCCACTGATGCTGCCCGGCGGGATCGTTCTCAGCGACCAGCCCATGGCGCAGGCGGAATGGACAGAGCTCGCGCTCCCCGACTCGATCCCGGCGGAGCGCTATCACATTTACCGCGCGTGAGGCCCCGACCGAGCGAAGCCATCTGTTCCCGACTCGTTCGACTCGCGCGCGACTCGAAGCTGCACCTTGATTATTAGGTTTGGCGAGTGGCTATGGCCTATAAATAGGCAAGAAGCCTAAATTCAGTTGATGTCCACGATGACCGGCACATGGTCGGACGGCTTTTCCCAGCCGCGCGCTTCGCGCAGGACCAAGGCGCCGGAAAGCCGCCCCTGCAGGTCCGGCGATGCCCAGACATGGTCCAGCCGCCGGCCGCGGTCCGCCGCCGTCCAATCGCGCGCGCGATAGCTCCACCAAGAATAAAGCTTCTCTTCTGCCGGAATGAAATTCCGCACCGCGTCCACCCATTGGCCGGCAGATTGTGCGCGGTTGAATTTCTCGACCTCGATCGGGGTGTGGCTCACCACTTTCAGTAGCTGCCTGTGCGACCAGACATCGGTCTCCAGCGGCGCGACGTTGAAATCGCCGGTCAGAATTGCCGGCCGGTCCCGGTTCGCAAACTGCTTCGACCAGCCTGCCATTTCATCAATGAAGTCAAGCTTGTGAGCGAATTTTTCATTAATTTCCGGGTCGGGCTCGTCGCCGCCGGCCGGCACGTAGAGGCAATGCAGGTCAATGCCGTCGACGGCCACACCGAGATGACGGCAGTCTTCACGCCCGCAAAAGACGCGATCCTCGAGCCGGCCCAGGGGCAGCCGGGAAAGCACCGCGACCCCATTGTAGCTTTTCATGCCTCGGGTTTCGATATGTTCATAACCCATTGCGGCAATTTCGGTTTTGGGAAAGGAATCGTCGACCACCTTGGTTTCCTGCAGGCAGATCACATCCGGGGAACGCTGCGCAACGAGCTTCTCCAGCAATGGCAGCCGCAGGCGGACGGAGTTCACATTCCAGGTGGCGATACGCATGAAATTTTGCCCTTCTTGAATTTGTGTTGAGTTGTGTTTGTGGGGTGGCGCGACCTCGTCCTTCGAGACGGGCCTTCAGCCCTCCTCAGGATGAGGCGTCAACACCTGTTTCCTCACCCTGAGGAGGCGCGTAGCGCCATCTCGAAGGGCGAGACCGCTCGGTGCCGGGGGCGGATCGATCAGGAACCAGAGGTCATGAACTCCCGATGTTCAGGCAGCGTGGTTGCGGCCGCGCCCGCCCTTGCGCACGGTGCCGCCGCGCGAGGCGCGGCGCTGGCGGCAGGCTTCGCCGAAGGCGGCGAACATGGCGCGCGACAGGGGCCAATCCAGCGCCAGCGGATGTTCGGGATGCCATTGCACCGAAAGCGCGAAACCCTCCGCGCCCTTGACGCTGACCGCTTCGACCAGGCCGTCGTCGCTGACCGCCTCGACTTCCAGCCGGTCGGCGACGCGGTCGATGGCCTGCTCATGCAGCGAGTTCACCATTGCCGTCGCCTCGCCGCCGGACAGCGTATGCAGCACGCCGCCGGGCGTCAGCGTTACCGGGTGACGCTCCAGATAGCGTTCGTCATGGGGCCTGGTCTTGTCGGAGCGATGATCGTTCTTGCCTTCCAGCTCATGGACATACTGGTGCAGCGTGCCGCCCAGCGCGACATTCAGTTCCTGGTGGCCGCGGCAGATGGCGAACAGCGGCAGGCCGGTCTCCAGCGCGGCCCGAATCAGCGGCAGGGTCGTCGCATCGCGCACCGGATCGTGATGGGTGCCGGGCCGGCTCGCCTCGCCCTCGTAATGGTGCGGCTCCACATTCGAGGGGCTGCCGGTCAGCATCAGCCCGTCCAGCTTGGCCGCAAGTTCATAGGGATCGTAACAGTCGCCGAGCGCCGGGATCATCATCGGCATGCAATGCGACGCGCGCGCCACCGCCATCAGGTATTTCTCGCCGACCTTGTGGAAGGCGCCACCTTCCTCCTGCGCCTCAACGCAGCAGGGAACCCCCACAATAGGAAGCCCGTGTTCAGTCATTCTCTCAAACCCTCAAATAAGCTTTGCCTGCCGGCCGCGGGGCCGAATTCCTATTCCTTCCTGCGGTCGAACTGGTTCACATAGACGAACAGCGACCGGTCCAGCTTCTCGCCGTATCGCGGGTTCACCAGGGTTACCTGGATGCGCTGCGCCTGTGGGTCAAGCACGGTCCAGCTCTTCAGGGACAGGGGATCGCGGTTGAAGGTCAGCGTCACCCTGCCCAGGTCCGGCTCCCCCGAGTCGGCGACCTCAACCTTGACGACCGACCCTTCCTCCCTGAATCCAGTAAGGATCAATCCGTCCGACAGTGAAAAATTCTTGCGGAGCAACAGGTGGGCCGGCGTCTGCGACAGCGGCAGATAGGTAACCTGCTCCAGCTCAGTATCTACATAGATGAAAAAGGTACCGTCCGAAACCAGCAGATAGGGAACCGGCGGCGCGTATTCGAACCGCATCCGCCCTGGCCGCTGCAGATAAAGGGTTCCCCTTGCGAAGCCACCGCTGCCGCTCATCTGCACGAAATCGGCCTCGACCGTCGTAATGTTGTTGACGAAGGACTCGATTTTCGAGACCAGCGCCTTCTGCTCCGTGGTCAGTGTCACCGGCTGCGGTGCCGCCGCGTGTGCCGCCGGCATGGTCGCCAGCAGCAGGGCGGCCGCAACGGCCAGCACTCCCAGTGAAAATCTAATGGCCGCCTCCGCCGGAGAGGACTTCTCGCTTGCCGACATGGTTCGCGGGGCTGACAACACCTTGTTTCTCCATTTGTTCGATAATCCGGGCGGCCCGGTTATATCCAATCTGCAAGTGGCGCTGGACGAAGCTCGTCGAGGCCCGGCCTTCCCGGACCACCAGTTCGACCGCCTGCTGGTACAGTTCGTCGCTGCCATCGTTGCCCCCGCTGTCGAAGGTGGCTTCCTCGTCCTCTTCGGTAATGCTCTCGATATAGATAGGTTCTCCCTGGCCGCGAAGGAAGTCCGTAACGGCCTCAACCTCGTAATCGTCAACAAAAGGCCCATGAATCCGCGAAATTCGGCCGCCGCCGGCCATATAGAGCATGTCGCCCTGGCCCAGCAGCTGCTCGGCGCCCTGTTCGCCGAGGATCGTGCGGCTGTCCACCTTGGAGGTGACCTGAAAGCTGACGCGGGTCGGGAAATTGGCCTTGATCGTGCCGGTGACCACGTCGACCGACGGGCGCTGCGTCGCCATGATCAGGTGAATGCCGGCCGCGCGCGCCATTTGCGACAGGCGCTGGATCGCGGCCTCGATCTCCTTGCCGGCCACCATCATCAGGTCGGCCATCTCATCGACCACGACGACGATATAGGGCAGCGGCGTCAAGTCCAGCGGCTGGTCCTCGTGGACCGGCCGGCCGGTTTCGGAATCGAAGCCGGTCTGGACCTTTCGCATCAGCACCTCGCCCTTGCGGCGGGCTTCGACCAGGCGCTTGTTGTAACCTTCGACATTGCGCACGCCCAGCTTGGACATGGCGCGGTAACGCTCCTCCATTTCCCGCACGGTCCATTTCAGCGCCACGATAGCCTTCTTGGGCTCGGTCACCACGGGGGTCATGAGGTGCGGGATGTCGTTATAAATCGACAATTCCAGCATTTTGGGGTCGATCATGATGAACTTGCAGTTTTCCGGCGGCAGGCGGTACAAGAGCGACAACACCATGGCGTTGAGGCCGACCGACTTGCCGGCGCCGGTGGTGCCGGCGACCAGAAGATGCGGCATGCGGGCCAGGTCGACGACAACCGGCGCGCCGCCGATGTCCTTGCCCATCACAAGCGGCAGCGCCGCGGCGTTCTGTTCGTAGGCGCGCGAGGCGATCAGTTCGCGCAGGAAAACGGTCTGCCGCTTGGCATTGGGCAGCTCGATGCCGATGACGCTGCGGCCGGGAATCGTGGCGATGCGTGCCGAAATCGCGCTCATGGAGCGTGCAATGTCGTCCGCCAGGCCGATGACCCGGCTGGTCTTGGTGCCCGGCGCCGGCTCCAGCTCATAGAGCGTGACCACGGGGCCAGGCCGAACCTTGACGATCTCGCCGCGGATGCCGAAATCCGCCAGTACCTGCTCCAGCAGCCGTGCGTTTTGCTCCAGCGCTTCCGGCCCCAGGGCCGTATTGCGCCCGTCGTTCGCCGGCACCGCCTGCAGCAGATCCAGCGGCGGTAGCTGGAATTCCCCTTCGGGCCCCGACAGCCTCAGCGCCGCCTGGCTTGCCCTTGCGGGCCGTTTCGCGGGCTTCCGCTTTTCCAGGCGATCCGGCCTCGGCCGCGGATCGATTTGCGGCGCCGCCGGATCGGTCACGCCGCCGGCGGCATCGAGATAAGGTTCCGCACGGCCGGCCGGTTCCTCGGGCCATGCCATGGGCGCAGCCTCCCGGCGCTTCGGCAATTCCGCCGGCTTGCGGCGTACCATGCCGGGCAGGGCGGTCAGCCATTCCCATCCGGTGCGCCATTCGGCCAGGCTGTAGCTCATCAGCCAGGCGGTCGCGCCCAGCGTGACGGCGCCTGCAACAGCGCCAACAACCAGCGGGTCGGTCAGCATGCCGCGCCCGTCGCCCAGCGCCGCCAGCCAGGCCATGAGCTGCCGCCCAACCAGCCCACCCAGCCCCGGATTCAAGGGCCAGGCCTCGGGTACGGGAATTGCCTCGAAAGTCAGCGCCGCGATCATCAGCGCCAGCATCAGAACGGCAACCCGCGGCAGGGCCTGAGGCACGGCCTGCCGGCGCAGCAGGCGCAGGCCCCAGGCAGCGAGCGCGATGACCGCCACTGAGATCGCAAGCCCGAAAGTCTGCAGCGCAAGGTCGGCCGCGACCGCGCCGGGATACCCCAACAGGTTGTTGACCTTGCCGCCGCCAGCCGTGTTAAAGGACGGATCAGAGGGGTCGAAGCTGGCCATCGCCAGCACCAGCGCCGCGGCCAGCGCGATCAGGACCAGCCCCGACAACTCAAACATCCGCCGGCGCATGAAGTCGCCGATGCCGGAGGGAAGAAGCGCGGGCTGGCGTCGCGGGGCCACGGTTATACCAATGCTCGGTGATAATGGCTCATTTGACCGGTTTCCCTTGTCCGCTCGTCAGGCGCGGTGCGTGCCGAGGTGCTGCGCACCACAAGCGTACCGCAACGCCGCGAGCGGTCAAGGGAACCCGGCCTGCGGTGGCGCGCGGCGACCCGCCGGGTGCGTTGCGCCCCTTGCCCGATGCACGGGCATCGCGCCGCGGGCCGCGCCTGCCCGGCGGGCCGCCGTACGCCATCAAATGTGCCATTATCACCGAGCATTGGTATTAACGCTCCAGCGCCGCGGCCAGCCTTGTCAATCCGGCCTCCGCGGTGTCTGTGTCATGGACAAGGGCGACACGGATATAGCGGTCGCCGGGATTTTCGCCGGTCGCCGGATCTTCACGGCTCATATAGCGGCCCGGCATGACCTTGATGGCGCCATGGCGCCAGGCCTTCACTGTCGCTGCCTCGCCATCGCCGACATCCAGCCACAGGAAAAAACCGCCCGGCGAATCGTTGTACCCGGCGCGGTTGCCGAGGATTCGTTTGGCCATATCGAACAGCCCGTTGTAGTGGGCGCGGTTTTCCTCGACATGGGTTTCGTCGCGCCACAGGGCTGCCGCCGCAGCCTGTACCGGCCCGGGAACCTGCGCCCCGCCGTAGGTGCGCATCCTCAGCAGCCGGGCGAGCGCCTCTTCGTCGCCGGCCACGAACCCGGCGCGCAGTCCCGCCGCGTTTGACCGCTTGGACAGCGAGTGGAAAACGAGCAGGTTGGTCATGTCGCCGCCCATCGCCGCGCAGGCCTGCAGCCCGCCGGGCGGCGGTGAGGCGCGCCAGATCTCGGAATAGCATTCGTCCAGCGCCAACAGGAAATCATGCTCGCGGGCCAACCGGATCAACTCCTGCAACTGGTCGAGCGAAGCCACCGCGCCCTGCGGATTTCCTGGGGTACAGAGGTAAACCAGCGCCGTGCGGGCCAGCAGCGCGGGGGCCAGCGCGGCGTAATCCGGCAGGAAGCCCGTCTCCGCCGTGGCCGCAACTGGCACCGGCTCGGCACCGGCCAGAACTGCGGCGCCGTAATAGACGTGATACATCGGGTTGGGCATCAGGATCGCCGGACGCCCGCCGCCGTTCGCCGTATCGCGGGATGGCACGGCGGTCAGCGCCGTCTGAAACAAAATCTCCCGCGTGCCGCAACCTGCGATGAGATGTCGGGCCGGGTCGATCATGCCTTCGGGCAGGCCGTAGCGCCGGGTCAGCCAGTCCGCCGCCGCCCGGCGGAAATCATCGGACCCCTGCACCGGCGGATAACGGTTCCACAGATGGGCGTTGCGGGCGACCTCCTCGGCTACGAAAGCCGGTTGCGGCAGTTGCGGCTCGCCGATCTGCATCATGATCGGCATCAGTCCCTCGGCCGCGGGCACGCCTTCCAGCAGCTGCCCGAGCCGCTGGAACGGGTAGTCGCCAAGAAGGTCCAGACCGGGATTATCACGCATGCCTTCAGCCAATATATTTTCGCCGCCGCACAAGTGCGCGGCGATGCGTACAAAACGGAAACTCCTGCGCCGGGATACTAGTCGCCCGACAGCTACGGCGCAATGCCGCGAACATACTCTGCATATCAATAAAGGCAGGATTGGGGTATCTTGCGAACGCTGACGCGAACTTCCGTCGATATTGGCTCTTTCCGATCCAGACCGGCGAGCCGCATAAGAAAAGGCCCCGGCGCGGGATGCGCCGAGGCCCTTCCTGCAGGCCGATCACGGGGGGTGGATCAGCCGAAGGTCTGCGACCCGCGGCCGAACTCCGGATAGGCTTCGAGGCCGAGTTCCGCCTTGTCGAGGCCGAGATCCTCTTCCTCTTCGCTGACCCGGATGCCGAAGGTCAGTTTCATGGCGAACCAGACAATGGCGCTGGCGATCGACACGAAGGCGCCGATGGCCAGGATGCCGACGATCTGTGTGCCGATATTGCCGGCGCCGAAGATGCCCACGGCCAGCGTGCCCCATATGCCCGCAAACAGATGGACCGGGATGGCGCCGACCACGTCGTCGATCTTCAGCTTGTCCAGAAGCGGCACTGCGAAGACCACGATCAGGCCGCCGACGCCGCCGATGATTAACGCCAGGAAGTGATTCTGCAGGTCCGGTCCCGCCGTGATGGACACCAGCCCCGCCAGCGCCCCGTTCAGCGCCATGGTGAGATCGACCTTGCCATAGACGATCTGTGTTGCCAGCATCGCGACAACCACACCCGCCGCTGCAGCCAAGTTGGTGTTGACGAAGACGATCGACATCGCTGTCGCGTCGAGAGCCGAGCCCAGCGCCAGTTGCGAGCCGCCGTTGAAGCCGAACCAGCCGAGCCACAGGATGAAGGTGCCGATCGTGGCCAGCGGCAGGTTCGCGCCCGGGATCGGATGGACCTGGCCATTGGGGCCGAATTTGCCCTTGCGCGCACCGAGGATGATGGCGCCGGTCAATGCCGCCCAGCCACCCGTCGAATGGACGATGGTCGATCCGGCAAAATCCGAGAAACCCATCTCGCTGAGCCAGCCGCCACCCCAGGTCCAGGACCCCTGAATGGGGTAGATTATGCCGGAAATGAAGACGGTGAAGATCATGAAGGGCCACAGTTTGATGCGCTCGGCCAGCGTGCCGGAGACGATCGAGGCGGTGGCGGCCACGAATACCATCTGGAAGAACCAGTCGGACATCACCGAATAGCCGTTCCCAACCACCTCGGCAATCATGTCCTCGGTCGCTTCATCGGCATTGATCAGCGCGGTTTCCGCCCCCGACGGGTTATAGAGGAAGCTGAAGGAACCGATATAGCCGCTGACATCGGTGTACATCAGGTTGTAGCCGATCAGGTAAAACATGATACCGGCGATCGAGTAGAGGCCGATATTCTTCAACAGGATTGTCGCGGTGTTCTTGCTGCGCACCAGGCCCGATTCCAGCATGGCGAAACCCGCGGCCATGAACATCACCAGGAATCCAGTGACCAGGAACATGAAAGTATTGAAGACGAAGGCCGTCTCGTCCGAGACCGCGGCCTGCGCCGGGCCGGCCAGCAGCACCACCCCCGCCATGCCGGCCAGCGCCGGCGGAAATGCCTTTTTCGAAAGACTCATGACAACCTCCTTAAAGCGCGTCCGCGCCGGTCTCGCCGGTGCGGATACGAACCGTTTGGGATATTTCCAGCACGAAGATCTTGCCGTCGCCGATCTTGCCGGTGCTGGCGGAAGACTGGATCGATTCGACGACGCGGTCGGCCATGCCGTCGTCGACCGCCACCTCGATCTTTACCTTGGGCAGGAAATTCACGGCGTATTCTGCGCCGCGGTAGATTTCGGTCTGGCCCTTTTGGCGGCCGAACCCCTTGACTTCGCTGACCGTCAGGCCTTGCACGCCGAGTTCGGTCAGGGCCTCGCGCACGCCGTCGAGCTTGAATGGCTTGATGATCGCCACTACGAGTTTCATATCGGGACTCCCCCATATGCCGTTGTTACAACCGG
>CAJHYK010000253.1_pt1 | contig 21182 bp, 20 predicted proteins | sample 9198691 | NCBI WGS metagenome assembly CAJHYK01 (sample SAMEA7708355, study PRJEB35096) | sediment metagenome | biome: marine neritic benthic zone biome [ENVO:01000025]; feature: sediment [ENVO:00002007]; material: shallow marine sediment [ENVO:03000034] sea grass bed [ENVO_01000059] ...
GCAAGGCGGTGCATCCACCTCGAAGCCACGAGGGAGAACAGTTCTTATGCCTACTTTCGTCCATACTGACAAATGCGACGGCTGCAAGGGTGGTGAAGTCACCGCTTGCATGTATATCTGTCCGCACGACCTGATGAAGCTCGACACCGAGCGGATGAAGGCCTTCAACCAGGAACCGGACCAGTGCTGGGAGTGCATGTGCTGCGTCAAGGCCTGCCCGCGCCAGGCCATCGAGGTCCGCGCCTATGCCGACTTCGTGCCGATGGGCGGGGCGGCGATCCCGCTGCGCACCGACACCCATATCATGTGGACCATCAAATTCCGCGACGGCGAGATCAAGCGCTTCAAGTTCCCGGTCCGCACAACCCCGGTCGGCAGCATCGATCCTTACAAGGACAAGCCACCGGCAGGCGATATCAACAGCCAGCTTTTGTTCACCGAAGCGAACAAGCAGCTTCCGATCATCTGACCCGCGGTTTCGCGGCGGGCCGGCCGGACTGTCCGGACGCCTTAGAAACCCTATAAATCAAGGGGGTATATATACCCATGAGTGAAGGCACTTTCGGCAATCCCGAGATCGTCGAGGTCGAAACCGATATCCTGATTATCGGCGGCGGCATGGCGGCTTGCGGCGCGGCTTTCGAGGTCAAGCGCTGGGCGCCCGACGATATGAAAATCATCATGGTCGACAAGGCGGCGTTGGACCGCTCCGGCGCGGTGGCGCAGGGCCTGTCGGCGATCAACACCTATATCGGCGAAGAAAACAAGCCCGAGGATTACGTCCGGATGGTCCATGCGGACCTGATGGGCATAACCCGCGACGACCTTGTGTTTGACGTCGGCCGCCATGTGGACGACAGCGTGCAGCTCTTCGAGGAATGGGGCCTGCCGATCTGGAAGTCCAAGGAGACTGAAGGCGTCGCGCTGAAGGACGGCGGCAAGCCGGTGCGCTCAGGCCGCTGGCAGATCATGATCAATGGCGAAAGCTACAAGCCCATCGTCGCCGAGGCTGCGAAGAAGGCGCTGGGCATCGACAATATCCATGAGCGCGTCTTCATCGTGAAGCTGTTGCTGGACAAGAACGAGGGCAACCGCATCGCCGGCGCCGTCGGCTTCTCGGTTCGCGACCACAAGCTCTATGTATACAAGTGCAGCGCCTGCCTGCTGGCCGGCGGCGGCGCGGTGAATGTATTCCGCCCGCGCTCCACCGGCGAGGGCCAGGGCCGCACTTGGTATCCGGTGTGGAATGCGGGCTCGACCTATGCCATGGCGGTCGAGGCCGGCGCCGAGATGACCATGATGGAAAACCGCTTCGTGCCGGCCCGCTTCAAGGACGGCTACGGCCCGGTCGGCGCCTGGTTCCTGCTGTTCAAGTCGAAGGCCACCAACGGATTCGGCGAGGATTACGCGACCACGAACGCCGCCATGCTGAAGGATTTCGCCCCGTACGACACCGCAGCCGTGGTCCCGACCTGCCTACGCAACCACCTGATGCTGAAGGAAATGAAGGAAGGCCGTGGTCCGATCTTCATGGACACGCCGACGGCGATGAAGAAGCTGTCGGAGACGATGACGCCGCAGGAGGTCAAGCATCTTGAGGCCGAGGCATGGGAGGACTTCCTCGACATGTGCATCGGCCAGGCCGCGGTCTGGGCCGGCATGAACATCCGGCCCGAGGAGACGGTGTCGGAACTGATGCCGACCGAGCCCTACCTGCTGGGCAGCCATTCCGGTTGCTGCGGCATCTGGGTGTCGGGTCCGGAAGACCTGAACTCGCCGGACGAGTGGAAATGGGGCTACAACCGCATGACCACCGTCAAGGGCCTGTTTACCGCCGGCGATGGTGTCGGCGCCTCGGGCCACAAGTTCTCGTCCGGCTCGCACGCCGAGGGCCGCATTGCCGCCAAGAACATGGTCCGCTTCGTGCAGGATAACAGTGGCTTCAGTCCTGAGTTCAAGGCGGACATCAAGGCGATCACGGACGAGATCTACAAGCCGGTGCGCAATTATATTGAGCACAAGGACAAGACGACCGCCGAGGATATCAACCCGAACTACATTCTGCCGCGCATGCTGCAGATGCGGCTGCAGAAGCTGATGGACGAATATGTCGCGGGCGTGTCGACCTTCTACCAGACCAACAAGGTAATGCTCGAACACGGGCTGCACCTGCTGGAGATGGTCAAGGAAGACAGCTTGAATATGCGGGCCAAGGACCTGCATGAGTTGCTGCGCGCGTGGGAGAACTACCACCGCGTCCGCACCGCGGAAGTCCATCTGCGTCATATCCTCTACCGCGAAGAAACCCGCTATCCGGGCTTCTTCTACCGGGCCGACTTCCCGGATCTGGACGAGGACAACTGGCACTGCTTCGTCAACTCTCGCATGGACCCGGATTCGGGCGAATGGAATATGATGAAGAAGGACTGGGTGGGTCTCGTTGATCACGGCCACTAAGCCGGCCTGGAATTACCGGTTTGGTTTCGGGGCGCCGTCTTGAACGGCGCCCCGTTGCACTTATTGTTTAGCGATATCTGTTAAAGCAGGAGAACGGCGATGACCGACGAAACCAACGCTCAGGACGACTTCGACGGGCCGGTTTCCCCGGATCACGAATCCAGCGCCAGCGCCGAGCAGGCAGCCCGCAAGGGCAACGACGAGGCGCGACTGGACATCTTCGATGGCGTGCGCGGCCACGACGGCAACCCGATCCTGCCGGTCCAGTTGAAGGAAAGCGACATGTTCGCCTTCTCCTGCCACAAGGGGATTTCCTGCTGGAACAAATGTTGCCACGGCGCCGATATCGTCATGACGCCCGGCGACATGCTGCGTCTCAGCCGCCATTTCGGTATCCGCCCGATCGAATTCCTCGACCGCTACTGTTACCAGGCGCAATGGGAAAAGGCCGGGTTACCGGTTGCCAAGCTGCGCATGACCGGCGAGGACGGCGCCGGCCCCTGTCAGTTCGTCGACGACGAGAAAGGCTGCACCGTCTACGAAAACCGCCCGGTAACATGCCGTTACTATCCGTTGGGCCTGGCGGCAATCAAGATGAAGGGCCAGGAAGGAAAGGAAAATTTCAATTTCCTGGTCAAGGAATCGCACTGCAAAGGGCACGACGAGAGCAAGCTGTTATCGGTCGCCCAGTTCCGCAAGGAGCAGGGCACGGACGAATACGACCAGATCAATGCCGGCTGGATGGACATCCTGATGAAGGCCGCCTCATGGGCGTCGACCGGCGGCCCCTATGGCAAGGAGATCGCCGCCAGGACCCAGGGCATGTTCTACATGGTGTCCACGGACATCGACGCCTTCCGACGTTTCGTCCTCGAGACCCGGTTCCTGGACGTCTACCAGATCGATCCCGACACGATCGAGGTACTGAAGACCAACGATTCCGTTCTCCTGTTGCTCGGCTTCGACTGGCTGAAGAACGTCATCTTCGGCGAGCCGACAATCAGCATGAAGGAAACGGTCCTCAAGGAAGCCGTCGCCAAAAGCCGCGAGGAGTTCGGCGCGGGCTGATAACAGGACTCGTTGACTATGACTTCCCCCAAGAAAAAACAAATGGGGGCGGCTTGGGTAGCCGCCCCCAAAGTAGCCATAAGCACGCCGGGAGGAAAGGAGGAGAGCGTACTTATGAGTGAAATCGTAAAGTTTACTCGAAGGCAACTCCCGGCCGCCGGCCCAGCTTCTTCAGAATGATTGCTAGCGGGCAGAACCCCGTAAAGGGAGCCTGCAGCAGGTTCAGGCCGACGAAGCCTGTCAGAAACAACCAGTTCACCGAATGATACTGGGAGAGAATCAAGCTCACCAGAATTACGGTGCCGGCAAAGGCCATGACGATCCGCTCGATACTCATAGTCGGTTATTTCTCCAAATCCAGTTGAATAGCGGGCCACCAAACGGTTTCCTGCGGCCCATATTCGTTACCATTCAATATACGGATCATGTCATGTAAAATCAATATCAGCGTTCGCTAATATTGAAAGAAGCCAAGCGGCAGAATGTCGCAGGGATCAGAATGCGCCGGTCTTCCGCGCGGCGGAAGCACCGGCATCAGCCGCGATGGCCTCCACTTCCCCACCGGCGCCTATTTCCAGTACCGGCCCGCCCGCCGCCGCGGCGTCCTCGGGGTCGTGGGTTACCAGAAGCGTCGGCAGGCCGCGCTCTGTGGCGTGATCGAATATAAAGCGGCGAATGCGGCTACGCAGGGCCGCATCGAGTTTCGAGAAGGGTTCGTCGAGCAACAGCGCCTTGGGTTCGGCCAGCAGGGTGCGCATCAGCGCAATCCTGGCCCGCTGACCGCCCGACAGGGTGGCCGGATCGCGGTCCTCGAAGCCGGGCAACTCCGCCTCGCACAGGGCGTCGGCAATGCGCTTGCGGCGTTCCTCGCGGCCCACGCCGCGCGGGATGCCGAAGGCAAGGTTTTCGCCGACCGACAGATGGGGGAACAACAAATCGTCCTGAAACAGGATACCGACGCGGCGCGCCTCCGGGGCCGTCCGAGTGATATCCCGACCGTCCAGTTCGATGCCGCCCTCAATCGCAAAGGCCGGGTCGACGGAACCGCAGATCCATGACAGCAAGGTCGACTTGCCGGAACCGCTGGGGCCCATGACCGTCACCACCTCGCCCGGCGCCACGGCCAGCGACAGGCCCGCGATAAGGGGCTGGCCGTCCAGCGCCACGATTACATCCCGCAACCGCAATGTTCCATCTTGCATCATGCCGCGAATATCTTCATGCCGCGTCTTTGGCGATAGAACCATGCCGGAACGCCGATCGCCAGCATGAAACCGATCCAGGGCAGCAGCGCCTGCAGGAAGCTGTAGACGCCGATCACGCGCCGGTCGCCGCCCGAGGCCAGGCTGACCGCCTCGGTCGTCAGGGTGACGAAACGCCCGCCGCCGGCGAAGACCGTCGGCAGATATTCGCCGACGCTGACCGCGAAACCGACGGCCAGGGCGAACAGGACGGGGCGCAACATCATCGGCAGCTTGATGCGCCAGAATACCCGGTCAGGCGAAGCGCCGAGACAACGGGCGCCACGGGCGTAACGTTCGTCGAGCCGCCGCCAGGGATCGGCCAGGGCCAGGAAGACATAGGGCAGCACGAACAGCAGGTGCCCCCAAACCAGCGCCGCCCAACTGCCATCCAGCCCCACCGAGATGAACAGCACCTGTACCCCGAACAGAAATCCGATTTGCGGCGCCAAGAGCGGCGCGTAGATCAGCCACAGCCCGCGCGAGCCCGGCGTCACGCCATTTCGCTGCTCGTTCTCCAGGCAACCCAGGACCAGCGCGATCGCGATCAGCGCGGCGGCGAAAGCGACGGTCACGGTCGTCCAGCCCGGCCAGGCCAGCGCGTCTGCCTGGCGCGCCCAGTTGCCGCCGGTCCAGGCCGAGGGCAAGGCATCCGGCCAGCGCCAGCGCTGCGCCAGCGACCAGATAGCCATGCCCAGTATACCGGCCAGGCCGGTGGCGAAGACCAGCAGCATCGCCACCATACCTGCCCGGCGGCCGATCCGCCCCGAACGGCCCCGCCCGCCAGCCGCGATCCAGCGTCGGCCGAGGCAGACCGTCAGGCGTTCGCCGCCATAAAGCAAGGCAATCGAGCCAGCGACTAGCAGAAACTGCAGGCTGGCGCCGGCGGCGGCCAGGAAATGTCGCCCCAGTTCGGGATCGTTGAACCAGCGTAGTATGCGCGGTGCCAGCGGTGGCGGTATGCCCGGCGCCAGCACCAGCGCCATGTCGACAACCGACAGTGAATAGGCCAGCACCGCGAAGACCGGCAGGCGGATCTGCGGCCAGACCAGCGGCATCACCGTTTTCAGCCAGGCCGTGGCCGGCCCGTAGCCCAGCGAACGGGCAACCGCGAGCGTACGATCTGCCGGCGTCTGGCCCAACGCGCCCAGCGTGATCAGCAGCAGGAACGGTACCTCCTTCAGCACTAGCCCGCAGACCAGTGCGATGCCGAAGGGGTCCGGCGCGGTGGCGATATCGGGCGGCCGATCCCAGCCCGTCGCCCAGGGCGATACCAGCCGTGCCGCCCAGCCGCTGGGCGAGGCCAGGAAGGCGAAGCCGATGGCAACCGCCACATGGGGCACCGCCAGCAGCGGCGCCAGCAGGCGGCGCACCAGGACGACCGGCCGGTGCCCGTGGCAGGAGGCCAGGAAACCCAGCACGATGCCCAGCGAGATCAGGGTAGCGGCGAAGCCGGTACCGAGCGACAAGGCCAGGGATTTACCCAGCCCCGGCTGTGCGAAAAGTTGCCGCCAGGGATCCAAAGAGAAGCTACTGCCGCCCAGCGACGGCAAAAAACCGAACGCCGGCGCCCAGGTCCCGACCAGCCCCGCCGCCACCGGGCCCAGAAACAGGACCAGCGTCAGCGTGGGAAACCAACGGAGCATGATGCTCCTACGACCCGTAGCGCGCCAGCCAGGTTTGCTCAATCCGGGTCATCCAGTCGGGATGCGGTTCCGGCAGGGTGAAGCCCAACTCGTCGGGCGCCAGGGTGGCGGCGCCGCGCGGCAGTTGGTCGAATAGTTTGCTACCGGCCGCGTCCAGCTTGCCCATCGCCAGCACCGTATTGTCACCCCAATATTCCGGATTTTCCTTGCGGGCCTGCGCTTCCGGCGACATCAGGAAATCGGCGACTACCATCGCGCCCTCGCGGGCATTGGCGTTATAGGGAATCGCGACGAAATGGGTGTTGCCGATGGTGCCCTTCTCCAGCACGAAGGTCCGGGCCGTCGCCGGCAGCTTGCCCGCGGCGATCGCCGACGACGCCTCCGCCGGATAGAAGGAAATCGCGAAATCCACCTCGCCGTCGTCGAGCATCTGGATCAGCGCCGGGCCGTTCTTCGGATAGATTTTGCCGGACCGCCACAGATTGGGCGTCAGTTCGTCGAGATAGGCCCAGAGCGGCCCCGTCACCGGGTCGAAATTGTCGCCCGGCGGCCGCTGTAGCACCGACGGATCCGCCGCCAGTTCGTACAACGCCTGCTTCAGGAAGGTGGAACCGATGAAATCCGGCGGCGCCGGATAGGCGACACGGCCCGGATTGGCCTTCGCATGGGCCAGAATCGCGGCAATGCTGCGCGGCGGGGTTTCCAGGGCGGCGCTATCATGGATGAAGTTCAGCTTGGCCATGCCCCAGGGCGCTTCCAGCCCATCGGTGGGCACGGTGAAGTCCAGCCGCGTGGTCGGCTTGTTCTCGACATCGACATAGCGGAAATTCGGCAGCTGCTCGGCAAAGGGGCCGAACAGTAGCCCCTGATCCTTCATCGCCTTGAAGTTCTCACCGTTGATCCAGATGAGGTCGACCGTGCCGCCCTCGTTCCGGCCCGCGGTCTTTTCCGCCAGCACCTTGCGCACGGCTTCCGCCGTGTCGGACAGCTTCACATGGCGTAGCGTGACGCCGTAATCCGCCTTGACGCGCGTCCCCACCCAGGCGATATAGGCGTTGATCCGCTCGTCCCCGCCCCAGGCGTTCCAGAACACTTCCTGTCCGCGGGCCATTTGCTGGACTTGCCGCCATTCCAGTTTTTCCTGCGCCCCGGCGGGCCCCGCGAGGGCAAGAAGGAAGGCCGCAACCAGCCCTGCCATCCATCGCATATCTCTGTTCCCTTCCAACTGAATGATCCTGCCGTTGCATGGAAACTAGCGGCATCGCCGCCGCCTGTCAGCCGCGGAAACCGAAACTGACACATCTGTGATCGAGACCGTTTGGATACAATGTTTTGGGCTGGCGCGGATTGGGCCCGCGTGATATAGCGCATTCCTGTTTACGACTAAGGAGCTTGATCCCTTGGCGCATTTGCGACGAGAGCGACGACGAGGAATGCACTGCCCGGCAGGTCGGGCGGACAACCTTCGTCATGCCGTCGCCTGAGCTGCGCCAAAAGGGATAAAGGATCCAGGTCTGGCGGGCCGCGACGGCGGGGAAACCACAAGTCGCGGGAACGCCATCATGAAAATCATCCTCCAGGGCCCGAAACACGGGACCACCATTGAGCGGCTGCTCGACCTCACCTTCGGCCAACACCGGCACAACAAGACCGTCTACCGGCTCCGCGAGGCCGCGCCGGCTGCGCCCAGCTTGTCCTTCGTCATCGAACGCGACAGCCAGGTCGTCGCGACGCTGCGCTTCTGGCCGGTGACTTTGCCCAACCACGCGCAAGCCCTGCTGCTAGGTCCGCTGGCGGTTTTGCCGGAACTGTCGGGCCAGGGCATGGGCCGCGCCCTGGTGGGCCACGGCATGGCGGAGGCGAAGGCGCAGTGCTGGCCGGCCGTGCTGGTGGTCGGCGAGCCTGCCTATTATGAACCCTTCGGTTTCAGCCGCCGGGCGGCGGAACATCTGCGGCTGCCCGGCTGGGTGGAACTGCCCCGCTTCCAGGCCGCCGAACTGATCCCCAGCGCGCTGGAGGGCGTGGAAGGCCTGGTAAAATCCGGCCGTCCCGCAAAACCGGCCTGGGTCCGCAAGGCGGAGGCGTGAAAGCCGAAGCTGCTGCTGCGCACCGACAAGTCGGTTGACATCCACCGCCGCTTCCCATTGAGTATCGCAAGCTGGTTATTGTGCACAATAGTCTGTAGCCGGTTACCGGGCAGGAACCGCCGCATGGTCCAGACTCACGGCAGGTGGCGGGCTGGCATGGCAAGGCGTAGAAGTTGGCGGCGTAGGCAGTTACGCTGCCGGGATGCGTGTTTCATGACTTTCCGAACCCAAACGATACGACAATTGCCGGACCGCGAAACTTGATGAGGTCGGGCGAAACTTAACGATCGCAGGGAGGAAAAGATGCGACTCTTGAGATTGATTTCGGTGGCCCTGTTCGGCCTGGCCCTGATCCAGCCGGCTGCCGCGCAGGAAAAAGAAAACATCGCCTGGGGCGGTTCCAACCCAGGTGGCGTGATGTACTACATGGTCGGCACGGCCGGCACGATCATTTCCGAGAAACTGCCGCAGTACAACATCACCCAGGTGACGACCGGCGGCTCGACCGAGAACGCCAAGCGCATCATCAAGGGTGAACTGGATATGGGCATCGTCTACGGCGCCCACGTCTATATGTCGCAAAAGCCCGAAGGCCCGTTCGAGGGTGGCGAAAAGGGCACAATGTTCCGCGGCGTCGCCAAGGCTTACAAGGGGCCGACCTATTTCGTGACCCTGCCAGGCAGCGGCATCAACAGCATTTCCGACCTGGCGGGCAAGAAGGTGGCGCTTGGACCTCCGGGGTCCGGTACGGTATTCAACTGCTCGAACATCATGCGGGCGACCGGTATGCTGGACAAAGTCGACCCCAGCATGATGACCTTCGCCGATGCCGGCCGTGCGCTCGGCAACGGCCAGATCGATGCGCTCTGCCAGTCGTCGGCCCCGGCGGCCGCCGTCAAGGAACTGGCGGAGACCAAGGGTGCGGTTGTGCTGGCCTATACGGCCGACGAGATGAAGGCGATCACCGGGACCTATCCGTTCTATGTGCCGGCTACCATGCCTTCGACCACATACAAGGGCGTGCCGGATGTCGACCTGCCCTATCTGACGGTCTACTGGGTCGCGCATGAGCGCGTCTCGGCCAAGGCGGTCGAGGACATCCTCGATCTCGTCTACCAACCCGAAATCAAGAAGCAGCTGGCGGCGGGCCACAAGGCGTGGGGCCAGATGGAGCCCGACACCAAGAACTTCCTGTCCCTGGGCGTGCCGATGCATCCGGGCGCGGAAGCCTACTACAAGAAGAAAGGCCTCTGGCAGGAATAACACCACCTGAGCGTTCCAGCCGCCGCGGCGCCGCTCGCGGCGGCTGGTTTCTTGCTGCAATCCTGACAGGTGCAGGTAAGAGCCGATGACGGGCGAAAGCTGGTTTCCCGACATAAAGGGCAAGGGGCGGACTCTGTCCGGCTATTTCGCCGTGATCTACAGCCTGACGGCAGCGGGTTTCTCGTTGTGGTATCTCTACACGTCGGGATTCGGCCTCGTTTCGACCGAGACCAACCGCGGTTTCTACCTGCTGTTCACCTCTATTCTCGTATTCCTGGTTTTCCCGGCGTGGCGCGGCGCGCCATCCAGCCGGCCAAGCGTTATCGACATCGGCTTCATCGCGGCCGGGATCGCCTGCATCTGGTACTGGATGGACCAGTATGTGCCTTACGCGATGTTCCGCGTCAGCGACCCGAACAATTGGGACCTCGCCATGGGGGCGGTCGCCATCGTGGTGATCCTGGAAACGAGCCGCCGGGTGCTCGGTCCCGCCATCCCGATCATTGCGATCCTGTTCCTGGCGCAGCTCTATTTCGGCCCTTACCTGCCGGGCAAGCTCAGCCACTCGGGCATGCCGGTCGAACGCATCCTGGAATTCAGCTTCTCGACCCAGGAGGCGATTTTCGGCGTGGTCACCGCGACCTTCGCGACCTTCGTCTTTCCCTTCATGATCTTCGGCGCCTTCCTGGAGCGCAGTGGCGCCGGCACCTTCTTCATGGAACTCGCCACGGCGCTGACCGGGCGCTGGCGCGGCGGCCCCGCCAAGATCGCAACCTTCAGTTCGGCCCTGTTCGGGTCCATATCGGGCTCATCCGTTGCCAATGTCGTGGCGTCCGGTGCCTTCACCATTCCGATGATGAAGCGCATCGGCTTCAAACCGCACCATGCCGGCGCCATCGAGGCGATTGCGTCGACCGGTGGGCAGATGATGCCGCCGATCATGGGGGCCGGCGTATTCATCCTGGCGACCCTGACCCAGCGCGATTATCTGGGCATTGCCCTGATGAACGTTATCCCGGCCGTACTGTTCTTCACCTTCATCCTGCTGATGGTCGACCTGGAGGCAATGCGCACGGGCCTGAAGGGCCTTCCGGACGACGAAATCCCGCAGGTTGGCGACGTGCTGCGCCGCGGCTGGTTCTTCTTTATCCCGCTCATTGTCGTAATCACGTTGCTCTTCATGGGCTATTCAGCGAACTACGGCGCGTTCTACGGCACCGTCTCGACGCTGGTTCTGTCCTGGTTGCGCAAGGATACTCGCATGGGCCCGCGCCGGATCTTCCATGGCTTGGTCGCCGGGGGCCACAACAACACCTCGGCCGGCGCCGCGATCGGCAGCCTCGGCATCATTATCGGCGGCATCGTGCTGGCGGGGCTGGGGCTCAAATTCTCCGCCGTGCTGGTCGAGTTCGCCGGCGGGAACCTGTTCTTCACGGTTATCCTGGTTACCATCATCTCCATCGTCATCGGCATGGGCAGCAGTACCACCGGCTCCTACATTATCCTGGCGGTGGTGGCGGCGCCGGCCCTTGTGCATCTGGGCGTGGACGAGGTGGCAGCGCATCTGGTGGTGTTCTACGCGGCATGCCTGTCGAACGTGACGCCGCCGGTCTGCGTTTCCGCCTTCGCGGGCGCGGCGATCGCCGGGGCGGACCCGATGAAGACCGGTTTCGCGGCCTTGAAATTCGGGGCGACGCTGGTGCTGATCCCGTTCAGTTTCGTCTATGTGCCGGAACTGCTGCTGATCGGAACGCCCGCCGAGATCGCCTATGCCGTATTACGGTATTTCGCGGGATATACCGTGCTCGCCATGGGCATCCAGAAGACCGAATTCCTGACCGGTGCGATATCGGAATGGCGGCGCGTCGGTTTCATCGTCGCCGCGATCGGCCTGCTGTTCCCCCTCCTCCCCGGCATCGAGATCGCGGGACTGGCGTTGGCCGCCATCGTCTGGGCCCCCAGTGTCCGCACATTTCTAGCGGCCAGGCGCGCGGCCTGACCGGTCCGATCCCTACCAGCGGAAGGTCGGGATCATGTAGTCGGGGCGTTGCCCGGTCTCGGCACATAACGCTTCCAGGCATGCCATCGCGGGGGCTTCACCCCATTCGATGCCAAGCGCCGGGGCGTGGATGCCGGCAGCTATGAAAATGGAATCGATCCCTGCAGCGGCCGCACCGGCGATGTCGTGATAAAGCGAATCGCCTATGCCGATGATGCGCCTGGCGTCCGGATAGAGGGCGAAGCAGGTTTCGTAGACCGCCCGGTGGGGTTTGCCGTGCCAGAATACGACGCCACCGATCTCTTCATAGCGGCGAGCAACCTGTCCCGGACAGATGACGAGTTCGCCGTCCGGCGTGACGCTGACCAGGTCGGGATTAGCGCAGACCATCGGGAGGCCACGGGCCAGCGCCGCCTGCAGCACGGGCTCGTAATAATCCAGCGGCTCGCGGTTGGTGCCGGCCATCAGGATGAAATCGGCCTCGGCGACGTCCTCCACCAGTTCCAGGTCGATGCCGCCGCCGGTCAGCCCCCGGTCGTCGCCCCAGCTGAACAGCAGGCAACGCCGGCCCAGCCCGGCATGGAAGGGATCGCCGCGGTGACGCAATGCTCGCCAGGCCTGTTCGCCGGAGGTCACAAGATGGTCGTAAAGCTCGCGCGGAATGCCCATGCGATCCATCTTCTCGATGCCGACATGGGTGCGCCGCGCCGAGTTCGACAGGATCACTACGGACCGGCCCAGCGCCTTCAGTTGTGCCAGCGCATCGATCGCGCCTTCATAGGGTGTCTCGCCGTCATGAATGACGCCCCACTGGTCGATCAGGAAGAGGTCATAGCCGCCGGCGATTTCGCCGAGGCCCTTGATTGATTTCATTCTGCTAGCCAACACACTCACCATTCGAAACGCCGCACCGCATATGTAGGGACGGCGCCGGCGTGCGCAACCGCCTTCGCCAGGCGCACCTCGTCGGGGGCACCGTTGGCGTGCAGCAGATCCTCACGATGGATGCCCTCGATGACGAACAGCGAATCTATGCCGGCGGCGTTGGCGCCCCTGATGTCGGTACGAAAGGAATCGCCGACCGCCAGCAGGCGCGATTTTTCTATACCGCGCATCAGCCGCATACCGGATTCGTAGATGGAGGGGTGCGGCTTGCCGTGCCAGCGAACGGGGCCACCCAGTTCCTCGTAGCGCTCTGCGATGCTGCCGGCGCAGATTTCCACCGTGCCCAGGCGGTGTACCACCAGATCGGGATTGGCGCAGACCATCGGCACATGGCGCGCGGCAGCGGCGGCCAGCATGCCCTCGTAATCGGAAATGGTGTCTGCCGGGTCGAACGGACCGATGGCGAGGATGAAATCGGCGTCGGCGGCGTTTCCCACCTCGCTTACGTCCAATCCATCCAGCATGGCCCGGTCGCTGTCGGGGCCCATATAGAAGACATGCCGGCCCACATCCCGGTACCGGGGGTCGTCAATCTCGCCCTTGAGGCAGAGCCAGGCCTCTTCGCCCGACGACATGACCGCGTCATAGCTGTCGCGCGCGATACCGGCCCCGGCGATGCGCTCCTCGACCGCCGTGGCGCGGCGCGGGCCGTTGGACAGGATAACCAGCCGCTTGTCCAGTGCCTTCAGGCGCCCCAGGACGTCCAGCGCGTGGCCGAAGACTTGCCCGCCGTCATAGAGCACGCCCCACAGATCGAGGATAAAGCCGTCATAAGCGTGCGCCAACCGCGCTACGCCGTCGATGAGTTTCACGCTCATTGAATAGTTTGCGCCGTTTTCCTCGCGGCCCCGTCAGCTTTGGATGACGCTGGGCTGGCCGAACAGCGGCCCCTGGCCGTACATGATATCGAAGGCAATCAATTCGACGAGGCTGAGGTCGGTTTCAACATTTTCAACGACCAGGTCGATTCCCATGTCCTTAAGGGTCTTGGCCAGCGCACGCACCGATTCCGGATCGTCCGCCGTATTGGCCTGGACCCGGATGAACTTCGACCCGACCTTGGCGAACCTGAAGCCGAAGCCGACCAGCGACTCGAAGTCGATAGCCAGATCGGTGATCTCATCGATCGAAAAGCCGCAGCCGCATTCCTGCAGCTGCACGAGTTCTTCCACCGCCTGTTCGCCATGCTCCATCAGGGCCGACTGGGTGAATTCCATCACCAGGCGGCCGGCGAGATCCGGCCGGTTCTGCAGGTGCCCCAGTAGCCCGCCGAAGAAGTTCCGGTCGGCCAGGGTAACGCCGGGCACGTTATAGAAGCACTTGCCGCCCGCGATGCCGGAAATATCCAGCTTTTCGATGCGCTCCATGCAGCGGATCATCAGGGCGTTCTCGATCGCACCCATGATCTGCTCGCGGCCGGACATCTCGAGATCCTGATCGATCGTCAGCGCATTGCCGTCGGCTCCGCGCACGCCGCCGTAACATTCGTAAAAAGCGGGTTTGCGTTCGGGAAGCGTTACCACCGGTTCGACATAAAGATCGACCGTATCCCCGATCAATCCCTCTGCCACGGCGCGCAGGCTGGCATCGGCCGGACCGTCGCCAATTCCACCAAGCTGGTCCTGCAGCAGCTGGAAGACCGAAGCAATGAAGTCGCTGCCCATTGCCGCGGGCGCGGGCTGGGATTCGGGTTTGGCCGCCGCCCGTTCCGGCGCGGGCGCGGCTTCGGCGGCTGACGATGCGGGGGGCGCCGCGGGAGGGGGTGGCGGCGGTGGCGGCGGTGGCGCGGCGGCCGCACCGCTGCCACCGCCGGCCATCATCGCATTCACCGTCGCATGAACCTGCTGGATACTGTCCTGCATATAGGTCTGCATCTGCTGCATCTGCTGCTGCAGTGCGGCCAGCTGCTGCTGCATGTTCTGGAATTCGCCATGCAGCTGGTTGCCGGCGTTCTGAATGACGGCGATATCCTCGTTGGTCTGCTGTTGCTGGCCATGAAGCTGCTGCATGGCGTCCTGCATTTGCCCAATGCCCACGCCGCCGCCCTGCTCCATCTGTTCCTTCAGCGCCTTGATCTGTTCCTCGGTGGTATTGTGCAGCGCCTGAAGCTGGGTCAGCGCCTCGCGCGCCGTCCGGGCATCGGCGACGGTCTTGTCGAAATCGGCCTTCATGCGGGTCACCGCGCCGTCTGCCCGATCGACCGTTTCGCGCAGCCCCATCACCCCGCGCACGACCTTGGCGAAGCCGTCGCGGCGCACCGTGAACTCATGGCCCAGGCCCGCGCCGACGATCAGCAGCAGCCCGGTCACAAAGCCCATGTAGAAATTGCCGGACATCAGACTAAAGGCGATCATCGAGAAAACCCCGACGACGACATATCCGATGATGAGAATCTGATTCGTACCCATAACTACGCTTAAATCACACCCCTCTCGAACGGACGCACCCCCGCGCCGCGCAAAGGGTACGCGCGGGCGAGTCTCAAGGCAAGCACGCTTCGCTTGCTAGGAATGATCGGCCCCGACCGCCGATTCCACTTTGTCGAACCCATCTTTCCTCAATAAAGCCGCCAAGTCAGCTTTGATTCGATTTATCAATACCGGACCTTGGTAAACAAAAGCTGTATATAATTGAAATAATGAGGCTCCTGCACGGATTTTTTCGTAGGCGTTCCGGCCGCTGGAAATGCCGCCAACCCCGATCAAAGGCAGTTTTCCATCTGTCAGGCCGTACATGTGCGAAAGCAGCCGGGTCGAAGGCTCGAACAGCGGTTTTCCGCTTAACCCGCCCGATTCGGCACGATTTGGGCTTTTCAGCGATTCGGGGCGATCGATGGTCGTGTTGCTGACGATCAGCCCCGCCACCGGCCCTTCCACAGCCACCTGGGCGATGTCCTCGCAATCGCGGGGCGTCAGGTCCGGCGCGATCTTCACCAGCAGCGGCGGAACGCCATCCGGACAGGCCTCGCTCAGGGTCGCCGATACGGCCTCGACGATCGCCGACAATTGCGCCTTGTCCTGAAGGGCGCGCAGGCCCGGCGTATTGGGCGAGGAGACATTCACCACTATATAGTCCGCCAGCGGCCCCAACCGCCGGGCGCAGGCCACGTAATCCGCGACCGGATCCGCCGTCTCCTTGTTCTTGCCGATATTAACGCCGACGATGCCGCGGCGTTGTCCGGCGAGGTTCCGCGCCGCCGCCGCCATCCCCTCATTGTTGAACCCCAGGCGGTTGATGACGGCCTCGTCGGCGGTGAGGCGAAACAGGCGCGGCCGCGGATTGCCTGCCTGCGGCCGCGGCGTCACCGAGCCGATCTCGACGAAACCGAACCCCATGCGCAGGATTGCGCGCCAGGCCTCTGCATTCTTGTCGAAACCGGCCGCCAACCCCAGCGGGTTGGGAAAATCCAGCCCGAAAACCCGAGTCGCCAGCGCCGGATCGTCCGCCATACGCTGAACGGGCCCCAGCCCCATCGAGAGCGCCCGCACGGTCACGCGGTGCGCATATTCGGGTTCCAGCCGGCGAAGCACGGGGACGGCAAGTTCATAGAGATTCATCGGCGCGGAACCTAACCGAGCCTGCCCAGCCAGACAAGGGCCGCAATCCACGGCCGACGGATTGCCCCATGCGAACGACAGGCCGGCGATTCGCCAGACAATTGCAGAATGCAACCGCGCCAATACACCGCATTCCCCGCACTGGAAATCCATGCAAAACGGCAAGAATATTGCCAAAAACAGGGCGAGTCGGCGAAATCCCGATATTTTCGTGAACTGGCACGCGCCTTGCTAGGCTTAAGCGAGGCAATAATTGAAAGTGCAACCTGAGAATGAACATTCGAAGAACGAATATGGCAGTGGCCGCCAAACTGCACGATAATCTCGGGACGGCGGAACCAGTTCCCCAGCGCAGTGATCGGACGGTGCCGGAAAAACCGACCACGGAGATGCTGACAGCGGGCAGCACCGCCGGCGGCGTCTCGGTGGAGGCCGCCTGGAACATATACCAGGCAATGCTTAAGGCCGCGTCCTGATCTCCAGGACTGGACGGTTAATCGGAGCCACTGCAGCCTTTCCCTTTTACGTCAGCGGCGTTATCGTGCCGCGATGCACGCAATACATTTCATTGATGATGAATGGGTCGAGGGCGAACCCCTGCTGCTCGGCCCCCTGACTCACGCCACCTGGATGGCGTCGGTCGTATTCGATGGCGCCCGCGCCTTCGAGGGTGTGGCCCCCGACCTCGACCGCCACTGCCAGCGGCTGATCAACTCGGCCCACAGTTTCGGGCTGAAGCCGGGATATTCAGCCAGGCAAGTGGAAGAAATCGCGCGCGAGGGCATTAAGAAGTTCCCCGCCGGCTCAGCGGTCTATATCCGCCCGATGTACTGGGCGGAAAAGGGTGCGCAACTCTTCGTCGCGCCGGACCCGGACAGTACGCGCTTCTGCCTGTCGATCTTCGAGCGGGAAATGCCGGAGCCTGGCAACATGTCGGTCTGCCTTTCCCCCTTCCGCCGGCCCGCGCCCGACATGGCGCCGACCGATGCCAAGGCCTCCTGCCTCTATCCCAACTCTGCCCGCGCTCTCATGGATGCGTCGAAGCGCGGCTTCGACAACGCGGTCGTGCTGGACTGCAACAACAATGTCGCCGAACTGGCCACAGCCAATATCTGGCTGGGCAAGGACGGCGCGGCCCATACGCCGGTCGCCAACGGCACCTTCCTGAACGGCGTCACCCGCCAGCGGGTCGCCGCACTGTTCCGCGAGGCTGGTGTCGAGGTGCATGAGCGAACCGTAACCTGGGCCGATGTCATGGAGGCCGACGAGGTCTTCACCACCGGCAACCTGTCCAAGGTGATGCCGATCACGCGGGTCGAGAACCGCGACCTGCAGCCCGGCCCGCTGTTCCGCCAGGCCCGCGAACTCTATTGGGAATTCGCGCATAAACATGGGTAAGGGGTAAGTCCATGGCCGAACTGATGCGAACCATCACGATCCCGCTGGCGGAAATCTACGTACCGACCAAGCTGGCCAAATCGCTCGACGCGGCCAAGGTGGAGACGCGCGCCGAAGAGGTCCTGGAGAGCGGCTTGAACACGCCGGTCCAGGTCCGCCGCGACGAGGATCGCAACCGCTATGTCCTGATATCCGGCGTGAACCGCCTGGAAGCCGTCCGCGCCCTCGGCGAGGATACGATCGAGGCCCTGATCGTCCAGGCGCGCAAGCACTGATCAACCCGACTGCGCCTCCACTATCCCATTCAGCCGCGCCAGATACGGCGCCTTTTCGGCCGTATCCAGGAATGAGGCCTCGATGGAGTTACGGGCCAGCGTGACGAGGTCGGCGCGGGTCAGTCCCAGTGCCCCGGTCGCCGCCACGAAATTATCGCCCAGATAGCCGCCGAAATAGGACGGATCGTCGGAATTGACAGTGGCGCAAAGGCCTGCCTCCAGCATACGCTTGAGCGGGTGGACCGCGATATCGGGCACAACGCAAAGCTTGACGTTCGATAGCGGGCAGATGGTCAGCGCCATGCGCGTCGCCGCCAGCCGTTCGACCAGGCCCTTGTCGTCAAGCGCGGCGTTGCCATGGTCGATGCGATCCAGTTTCAGGAGATCGAGCGCATCGCGCACGTTCTGCGCCGTCCCTTCCTCGCCGGCATGGGCGACGCGTTTCAGCCCCGCGTCACCGGCAGCCTCGAACAGCCGGGCGAACTTGGCCGGCGGGTTGCCGCGCTCGGTCGAATCCAGTCCCACCCCGATGATCCGTCCGTCGTCGAACCAGGGCTCGGCCTCGCGGAAGGTGGCGAAACCTTCCTCTTCCGACAGATGCCTCAGGAAACAGAGGATCAGCCGCGAGGTGATGGCGTGCCTGCGCCCGCCCTCGGCCAGCCCGGACAGGATACCGTCGGTCGCCACCGCGAAGGGAATGCCGCGCGCCGTGTGGCCTTGCGGATCGTAGAAAATCTCCACATGGGCGATGCCGTCGGCCGCGGCCCGATCCATATAGGCCAGCGTTAGGGCCTCGAAATCCTCCGGCTCGCGCAGGACATTCATGCCCTGGTAATAGATGTCGAGGAAATCCTGCAGTTCGGTGAATGCATAGGCCGCACGCACCTCCTCGACAGACCGGAAGGGAATCTCCACCCGGTTCCGCCGCGCCAGGTCCATCAGCATCTCCGGCTCCAGCGAGCCTTCGATATGAAGATGCAGTTCCGCCTTCGGCAACGAACGGATGAATTCGCGCGTTTCCATGTCTTCCCTCTCTTCGACGCCCCGACCCCGGACCCGCGGCCGGTATGGGAGGCCGGCCCCGAGGACAGGACTCGCATTATGCGGGAATGAACCGGCACGGGAAACACCGGAATGCCGCAACGGCACGATTCGGGTCGGGCCGAAGTGGCAGGCCTTTACCCCGCTTGAACCGCCGCCGCGAGTACCATATAAGGATCACGGAGCGCGGGCGTAGTTCAGTGGTAGAACGTCAGCTTCCCAAGCTGAATGTCGTCGGTTCGATCCCGATCGCCCGCTCCAACTTTTCCTTCGCTGGGTCGCGATCGACTTTCTGGCCGAACCATCGGGTGGGAGTTAATCAATGGCCTACATTATTGATTGCCACCATGTCAGCGTGGTCGACGACGAAGCCTGCACGGTCGTCACCTTCGCCGACCATCCCGAAATGCCGTCGCGTTGGGTTATGATTCAGCGGGCGCTTAGTTATGACGAGCAGGACCGCCGACTCGGGATGGACGGGATTTACCTTGAAGTGGAAGACCAGTCACGGTCGGTCTATCGGGGAATTGAGGCCATGCGATTCGAGCCTGACTACATTGAGATCCGACTCGGCGCAGAGGCTGTGCAACAGTTGGCTGTCGAGGGCGAAATTGTCCTGCGCCTGAACGCGCAGGCCGTTGACACCACCGAGGCGCTGGAAAAACTGCGTGAGTTCGCAAGAGCCGAAAAGATCGAGATTTTGCCCGCTGAGAGCCGTTAGATCTACGGCCGATCAGCCAACCGCCGCGCGGATACCCTCGGCCCGGGCTTCCATTTCCGCCGCGCGGGCTTCCTCGCCGGCGTTGCGCAGGACCTTGGCAAAATTCAGCAGTGAGGGGACCAGTTCGGGATGGTCGGCGCCGAGGCGCGATTCCCTGATTTCCAGCGCGCGGTCGATCAGCCGGACGGCGTCCCGGTCCCTGCCCTGCGCCTGAAACACCGACGCCATGCGGCCCAGCGTCGTGGCGATGTACGGATGATCCGGCGCCAATGATTTTTCCTGCAGCTGCAGCGCCTGTTTATAGGCCTTCAGCGCCTCGTCATAGCGGCCCTTGTCGTCCAGCAGCCCGGCCAGGTTGATCAGCACGTCGGCATGTTCCGGCCGCGCCTTGTTCGACGCCTTGGCCATGATTTTCAGGGCGCGGTGATAGAGCTTCTCGGCCTCTTCATAGTTGCTGCCGTCGTGGTGGACGATCGCCAGATTGTTGATCGTCGCCGCAAGGTCCGCATCGTCCTTGCCCAGTGCTTTTTCCTGGATTTCGATGGCGCGTTCGAAGAGCGGAATGGCCTCGGCCACCCGTTCGGTAGCGCGGTAGAGTTCGGCGATGCCGTTCAGGACACCGGCGGCTTCCGGGCTGTCCGGACCGTAGGCGGTTTCCATGATCTCCAGCGCGCGCTCATAGAGCGGCAGCGCGGCAGCGTATTCGCCATAGGCGTCGTAAAGCGCACCCAGGCTGTTAAGCGCCATGCCCATCTGCGGGCTGTCCGGGTCGGCCTTTTCCGCAGCCTTCACCGCAGCCGTCAGTTCCTTCTCGGCATCGATATCGTTGCCGGCATCGAGCGCCGCCTGGGCGGCGTTCATGTGGGTTTCCCAGTCTTTCATTTTCGCCTGCGCGGCCATGGTTAATTTCTCCTTGCGCGCATCATATTCGCGAATGGTGACAAGAAGGTAAACGAGGGAACTGAAAGGGCTATTTTTGCCGCTGGCGGTGGGCTAGCATGCGCGCGGGCAATGGACATGGGGGACGGCTTCAATGCGGCTGACGACGACGACGATCGGCGCCTTTCCGAAACCGGATTACGTTCCGATCACCGATTGGTTCCAGGGCGCGCAAGGACCCGATACCGTCAACCCGACCGAGGGCTATTCGGCCCAGATGGCCAGTGTGAAAGCGGACGAGGCCGAGGCGCTGTTCGTGCGCGCGGCGCAAGAGGTCATCGGCGACCAGATCGCGGCCGGCATCGACATCCCCACCGACGGCGAGGTGCGGCGCGAAAACTATATCCATTATCATTGCCGCCATCTCGACGGCATTGATTTCGAGACCCTGACCGAGAAGATACTGCGCGGCGGCGCCTACTCGGCGGCGTTGCCCACCATCACCGGACCGATCGGCGCGCGCGAAAACTTCCTGCCGCATGACTGGAAGGCGGCACAGGCCTTCACCGACCGCCCGGTCAAGGTGACCATGCCGGGCCCGATGA
>CAJHYK010000045.1_pt1 | contig 20770 bp, 17 predicted proteins | sample 9198691 | NCBI WGS metagenome assembly CAJHYK01 (sample SAMEA7708355, study PRJEB35096) | sediment metagenome | biome: marine neritic benthic zone biome [ENVO:01000025]; feature: sediment [ENVO:00002007]; material: shallow marine sediment [ENVO:03000034] sea grass bed [ENVO_01000059] ...
CGCCGGCGACCAGGGCGGATCCCAGACCATCGAGACCTCGACCTCGCCGATGCCCTCGACGGCGGCGACCGCATCGGCCACCCATTGCGGCATTTCGCCGGCCACCGGACAGGCCGGGGCGGTCAGGGTCATGTCGATCGAAACGTTACCCTTGTCATCGATCTCCAGGCCGTAAATCAGGCCCAGCTCATAAATATTCACCGGAATTTCCGGATCGTGGACGGTGCGCAGCGCGTCGACCACCGCCTCGCGGTCCGCGACCGCCGCACCCTCGGCCAGCGGCGATCCGGCGCGCGCCTTGCCGTCGCCGTAAGGCGAGACCGGCATGAAATCGCGAAAACTATGGCTATGTTCGGTCATTTCCATCAACCCCGCTCGTCCTCGGTCGAAACTTCCGCCTCGCCCTTCGTGGCCGCATTCATGGTGTGCCAGGCCAGCGTCGCGCATTTGACCCGCATCGGAAATTCGCTCACCCCCGACAGCACCTGCAGCCGGTCGGCGTCGTCCTGGCCGACGCCAGCCAGCGCATTGTCGCCGCCGGTGGTGCACATTTCGTGAAAACCATCGAACATCCGGCGCGCCTCATCGATGTTCTTGCCGCGCAGCATCTCGGTCATCAGCGAGGCCGAGGCTACTGAAATCGCACATCCCTTGCCCAGGAAACTGGCGTCGGTAATGGTTCCGGCATCGTCGGTCTCGACGAAGACTTCCAGCTGGTCGCCGCACATCGGGTTATGGCCGTGCGCGTGGAACCTGGCATGGTCGATCTCGCGGAAATTCCGCGGGCTCTTGCCATGGTCCAGGATGACCTCCTGATACAGTTCTCTCAGCTCGTCGAACATCAGCCGAAGAACTCCTGCACCGCTTCCAGCGAGTTGGCCAGCACATCGACCTCGCCGCGGGTGTTGTAGAGCCCGAAGGAGGCCCGCGCGGTCGCCGCCAGGCACATGCGGTCCATCAGCGGCTGGGCGCAGTGGTGCCCGACGCGAATCGCCACGCCGGCGCGATCGACCAGCGTGCCGATATCGTGCGGATGGGCGCAATCCATGGTGAAGGACAGCACGCTCGCCTTGCCCGGCGCGGTGCCGATAATCTTCAGCCCTTCGATGGAGACGAGCCGCTGCGTCGCGTAATTCAGCAGATCGGCCTCATGGGCGCCGATGGCCTCCAGCCCCAGCGCGGTGACGTAGTCCACCGCCGCGCCGAGCCCGACGGACTGCGCGATCGCCGGGGTGCCGGCCTCGAACTTGTAGGGCAAGTCGGCCCAATCGGCCTTCTCGAAGGTGACGCTGCGGATCATCTCGCCGCCGCCCATATAGGGCGGCATGGCCTCCAGCAGCGCCTCCTTGCCGTAAAGCACGCCGATACCCGACGGGCCATAGAGCTTGTGGCCGGAGAAGACGTAGAAATCGCAATCCAGCGCCCGCACGTCCACCGGGATATGGGTGACCGCCTGGGCGCCGTCGAGCAGGACCTTCGCCCCGGCGTCATGGGCCATGCGGACGACCTGGGCGACCGGCACGATGGTGCCCAGCACGTTGGACATATGGGTGATCGCAACCAGTTTGGTGCGTTCGCTCAGTAATTCGGCGAAGGCGTCCATGCGGAACTCGCCTTCGTCGGTGACCGGCGCTATACGCAGCACCACGCCCAGTTCGTCGCGCAGGAACTGCCAGGGGATGATATTGGAATGATGCTCCATCTCCGACAGGATGATTTCGTCGCCCGCCTTCAGGAACTTCCGGCCCCACGAAGCGGCGACAAGGTTGATCGACTCGGTCGCGTTGCGGGTAAAGACGATCTCGCCGGTCTTGCCCGCATTCAGGAAGGCGCGGACTTTCTCGCGCGCGGCTTCCATGCGGTCGGTGCAGATCTGGCTGAGATAATGGATGCCGCGATGCACGTTGGCATATTCGTTCTCGTAGATCTCGCGCTCGGCGTCGATCACCTGGCGCGGTTTCTGCGCCGAGGCCGCGCTGTCCAGGAACACCAGCGGCTTGCCATGCACCGCGCGCGTCAGGATCGGGAAGTCCCGCCGGGCGGCGTCGACGTCGAAAATGGGTTTCACCAGCGCTTCAGCGGTCGCATTCATGCCGCCTTCTCCCCTTCGCTTTCGTGGCGCGCCTCGACCCAGCCCTCGATCCGCGCCCGGAAGGCGTCGGCCAGACCCGGGTCGCGCAGCTCGTCCACCGCCTCGTTCAGGAAGGCCGAGACCAGTATGTCGCGCGCGGTTGCCTCGTCGATACCGCGGGCGCGCAGGTAGAACAGCGCCATGTCGTCCAGCTCGCCGATCGTCGCGCCGTGGCTGCACTTCACGTCGTCCGCGTAGATTACCAGTTCCGGCTTGGTATCCATTTCGGCGTCGCGGTTCAGCAGCAGCGTCTTGTTGAGCTGGTGGCCATCGGTCTGCTGCGCGTCGCGATGGACGACGATGCGCCCCTGGAACACGCCGCGCGCGCGGCCGTCCAACGCGCCCTTGAAGACTTCGCTCGACCGGCTGCCCGGCGCCTTGTGGTCGATCACCGTGGTGTTGTCGAGATGCTGGCGGCCGGCGCCCAGATAGGCCCCGTTGAGGCGGCATTCGGCATCCGTGCCGTCGATGCGGGCATGGATCTCGTTGCGCGCCAGTTCAGCGCCGCGATGCAGCACGAAATTATCGTAGACCGCCTCGTCGTCGATGCGCACGCGGCCCAGCGCCACATGGAAGGCCTTCGGCCCCTCGTCCTGCAGCTTGGCATGGGTCAGGGTCGCACCCTTCTCCACCCGGATATCGGTGACCGAATTGGAGAAGTACGAGCCCTCGCCCGCACCGATATGGGATTCGACCAGCGTCGCCCGGCTGCCCTTGGCGGCGACCACGAGATTGCGCGCATGGAAGGCGACCGCCTGGCCCGCGACCGGGACGCCGACCGAAATCAGATGGATCGGGGTTTCCACGGCGGCGCCGGCGGCAATGCGCAGCACCAGCCCGTCTTCCATGAAGGCGTCGTTCAGCGCGGCCAGCACGCCGTCGCGCCCCTTGGAGGCCGGGGCGATCAGTTCTTCCAGTTCGCCGCCCTTGTCGCCGAGGGCTTCGGCCAGGCTGGACGCCTCGATACCGTCGGGAAGCCTGTCGAGTTCGGACAGGTCGGGACGCAACCGCCCGTTCACGAAGACGATCCGGCAGGCCCCTTCGATCGCCAGTGCCGCACCTTCCGGCACGGCGCCCAGCGGCACGGTCTCGGCCAGCGGCGCGAAGCCCTGCTTCTCCAGCGCACTGACATTGGTGTAGCGCCAGGCCTCAACCTTGCGGTTCGGCAGGCCGTTCGCGCGGAAGGCCTCGATCCCTTGGCTACGCAGCGCATCGAGCCAGGCCAGGTCGGCGCCCGGCAGGCGCGGCGCGGCCTCGTCGAACGGGCCGGCGAGGGAGAATTCGGTATTTTCCATTGTCGCCATGTCTCTGCCGTTCCTCAAGCCGCCTCGGCGCCGGTGAACTCGGCGTAGCCCCTGGCCTCGAGTTCCAGCGCCAGTTCCTTGCCGCCCGATTTTACGATGCGGCCGTCGGCCAGCACATGCACATGGTCGGGCACGATATAGTCCAGCAGGCGCTGGTAATGGGTGATGATCAAGGTCGCGTTTTCAGGGCTGCGCAGCAGGTTCACGCCTTCCGCCACGACCTTCAGCGCGTCGATGTCGAGGCCGGAATCGGTCTCGTCCAGCACCGCCAGCACCGGCTCCAGAACCGCCATCTGCAAGATCTCGTTGCGCTTCTTCTCGCCGCCCGAGAAGCCGACATTGACGCCGCGCTTCAGCATTTCGTCGCCGATGCCCAAAGGTTTCGCCTTCTCGCGCACATATTTCAGGAACTGCATGGCATCCAGCTCACTCTCGCCGCGCGCCTTGCGCACGGCATTCAGTGCCGTCTTCAGGAAGGTCGTGTTGGTCACGCCCGGGATTTCCACCGGATACTGGAAGGCCAGGAACAGGCCGGCGCAGGCGCGCTCGTCCGCTTCCATTTCCAGGATGTCCTTGCCGCCGAACAGGACCTGCCCGTCGGTCACGTCATAGCCGGCACGCCCGGCGATCACATAGGACAGCGTGCTCTTGCCGGCGCCGTTCGGGCCCATGATGGCGTGCACCTCGCCTCGGTCGATGGTGAGGTTCAGGCCTTTGAGAATCGGCTTGTCCTCGACAGTCACATGCAGATTGCGGATTTCCAGCAATGCCATTTCCCTATAACTCTCCGTTACTTGGGGGCCGCGTCAGCCGACGCTGCCCTCCAGACTGATTCCGATCAGCTTCTGCGCCTCGACGGCGAATTCCATCGGGAGGTGCTGCATGACCTCCTTGCAGAAACCGTTGACGATAAGCGAGACCGCCTCTTCTTCCGACAGGCCGCGCTGGCGGCAGTAGAAGAGCTGGTCCTCGCTGATTTTCGCGGTGGTCGCCTCATGCTCCACCTTGGCCGTGGGATTGCGCGATTCGATGTAGGGCACCGTATGGGCCCCGCAGCGGTCGCCGATCAGCAGGCTGTCGCACTGGCTGTAGTTCCGCGCACCCTCGGCCTTCGGCTGCATGCGGATCAGGCCGCGATAGGTGTTGTCGGCGCGGCCGGCCGAAATGCCCTTGGAGATCACCGTCGAGCGCGTGTTTTTGCCCCGGTGGATCATTTTGGTGCCGGTGTCGGCCTGTTGCCGGTTGTTGGTGATGGCGACCGAGTAGAACTCGCCCACCGAATTGTCGCCGGTCAGGATGCAGCTGGGATATTTCCAGGTGATCGCCGAGCCGGTCTCGACCTGGGTCCAGGACACCTTGGAATTCTCGCCGATGCAGTGGGCGCGCTTGGTGACGAAATTATAGATGCCGCCGACGCCGTTCTCGTCGCCCGGATACCAGTTCTGGACGGTGGAATATTTGATCTCGGCATCGTCCAGCGCCACCAGTTCGACCACGGCGGCATGAAGCTGGTTCTCGTCGCGCTGGGGGGCGGTACAGCCTTCCAGATAGCTGACATAGGCGCCCTCGTCGGCGATGATCAGGGTGCGCTCGAACTGCCCGGTATTCTGGGCATTGATGCGGAAATAGGTGCTCAGCTCCATCGGGCTGCGCACGCCCTTCGGGATATAGACGAAGGAACCGTCGGTGAAGACCGCGCTGTTCAGCGTCGCGAAATAATTGTCCGTATAGGGCACCACGCTGCCCATGTATTTCTTCACCAGTTCAGGGTGATTCCTGATGGCCTCGGAGATCGAACAGAAGATGATCCCCTCTTCCTCCAGCCGCGCCTTGTAGGTGGTGGCGACCGAGACGCTGTCGAACACCGCGTCCACCGCTACGCCGGCCAGCCATTCCTGCTCTTTCAGCGGAATGCCCAGCTTTTCGTAAGTTTCCAGCAGCTTGGGGTCGACCTCGTCCAGGCTCTTCGGGCCGTCCCCCAGCTTCGGCGCGGAATAGTAATAGGCGTCCTGGTAATCGATCGGCTCGATCTCCAGCTTGGCCCAGTCGGGCGCCTCCATCTGCAGCCAGGCGCGGTAGGCCTTCAGGCGCCATTCGAGCATCCATTCGGGCTCTTCCTTCTTGGCGGAGATGAAACGAATGGTGTCCTCGTCCAGCCCCTTGGGGGCGACATCGGATTCGATGTCGGTGACGAAGCCGTATTTGTACTTGTCGTCCGCCAATGTGCGGACCTGTTCGACGGTTTCAGGCGTTGCCGCCATTTCTGGTTCCCCCGTTAAACCCGGTTGAAGTTAGCTGTCCGCCGCCGCGCGCGCGGGCGCCGCCGGAAGATCGATGAAATTCGGCGGAGTCGCGATTTCGGCCAGCGACATGGATCGCAAAGTGCGGTTGACCGCGGCATTGACCCGGTCCCAGCATCCGCGGATCGGGCAGAGGCTTTCCACCGAGCAGGCATCGCCAGAGGCGCCGTCGACGCAGGCCGTCACCGCCACCGGGCCTTCCAGCGCGCCGATGATGTCGGCCACGCTGATCTCGGCGGCGGGGCGCGACAGCGCGTAGCCCCCGTTCATGCCGCGATGGGATGTCACCAGCCCGCCCCGGGTCATGCGCTTCAGGATCTTGGCGACCGTCGGCGCCGGCAGCCCGGCCCCGGACGCCAAATCCGGCGCGGTCACCACCGCGTCGGTCGCCTGCGCCAACTGGGCCATCACCACGACCCCGTAATCGGTCATCCTGCTGATCTTGAACATTATTTCAATACCGCACTGTTTTGGTACGGTTTAAAGATATACAATTTGGTCCTGATTTCAAGCGCAAAACAGATACAAATTGGTACAGATTGTCGCAGGGGAGCGCTTTCGTGGCCGGAAAACGCGATTGTTTACGCCGCCGTCACCCCGGCCCTTTCGGCGAAATCGCGGTAGGCGGCGGCGAAGCCCTCTATGTCGGCTTCGCTGTTGGCGTGGCCGAGGCTGACACGGATGGCGCAGGCGGCGATGTCGTTGTCGAGGCCCATGGCGGCCAGCACGCGGCTCGCCTTTACCTTGCCCGACGAACAGGCGGAGCCGGCGCTGACCGCGTAGCCGGCGAGGTCCAGCGCCATGATCTGGGTTTCGGCGGAAATGCCGGGCAGCGCGATGCAGGCGGTGTTGGGCAGGCGCGCCGCCCCGGCCGCGACGATCCGGGCTTGCGGAACCTGCAGGCGCAGCCGTTCTTCCAGCAAGTTGCGCAGCGCGGCGAGGCGGTCCGCGGTCCCGACCTCCGCCACGGCCTGTTCCGCCGCCGCACCGAAACCGGCGATGCCGGGAACGTTCTCGGTACCGTTGCGCCGGCCGCGTTCCTGGCCGCCGCCGCGCATGATCGGGGCCAGTTGGACATGGTCGGCGGCGATCAGCGCGCCGACCCCCTTGGGCCCGCCGATCTTGTGCGCCGACAGGGTCATCATATCCGCGCCAAGCGTTTGGAAATCGAGCGGCAGCTTGCCCGCCCCCTGCACCGCGTCGCAATGGAACAGCGCACCCGCGTCACGGGCGATCGCGGCGACTTCCTTGACCGGCTGGATGGCGCCCGTCTCGTTGTTGGCCAGCATGACCGAGACGACCGTCCCCTCCCCGTCCCGCAGCATGGCGCGCAGCGCGTCGAGATCGACGATGCCGCGGGCATCCACGGGGATTGTCTCGATATCGTCGGCAGCCTCCAGCACGGATGGGTGCTCGACGGCCGACACCAGGATACGCGCCCGCCCGCACCCTCGGATCGCGAGGTTGTTCGCTTCGGTGCCGCCGCTGGTGAAGACGACCGCCGAAGGGTCCGCGCCGGCGAGCGCCGCAACCTGGCGCCTGGCATCATCGACGATGCGGCGTGCGCTACGGCCGAACGCATGAACCGATGAAGGGTTGCCCCATTCCATAAGCGCAAGCGAAACCGCCTCCGCGGATTCCGGCCGCGGAGGCGTTGTTGCGTTATGGTCGAGATAGCACGCGGTCATCGCCTGGCCCTATACCAGGGACCGCTTTACTCGGCGGCGCTTGCCGCGGCAGGCATCGTGGCCGCCAACCCGTCACCGCTCATGAAGCGCCCGCTGGCGCCCAGCATGCGGCGGTTCACCACATCGGCCAGCGTCACCGAACTCAGGAACAGGTGGATCTGGTTGCTGAGTTCCGACCACAAATCATGCGTTGCACAGCGCATCTTGGTCTTGGTGCAGCCGTGCGGCGACTGCGGGTCGCAACGGGTGGCCCGGATCGGCTCGTCGACCGCAAGGATAATATCGGAAATGCGGGTTCCGTCGGCGCCGTGCGCCAGCAAATAGCCACCACCGGGCCCGCGCATGCTCTTCACCAGCGCATTGCGCTTCAACCGGGCGAAAAGCTGTTCCAGGTATGACAGGGAGATATCCTGCCGCTCTGCGATGGCGGCGAGCGCCACCGGCCTGCCGTCGCTATGCATCGCCAGATCGACCATTGCCATGACGGCATAACGTCCCTTGGTACTTAAACGCACTGTTTCTTACTCCTGTGCTCTCTATGGCAACGCCGCACCAACCATGGCGGCGGCGCGCCGTCTCTCTTACCCGCTAGTTTTTCGTTGTAGCCGGCTGCTCGCTGCGCGACCGGCCGGGCACCTTGACCGGCACCAGTTGTTCCTCGACCAGGGCGAGTTCGCGTTCCAGATCCGCAATGCGCGACTGGAGCGCAGCCACGTCGCCCAACTGACTTTTCAGCTCGCCGATCTGCACGCGCAAGCCATCTATGACCTGTGCATCGGGGTCGGGCATTCCGCCCATCGGCGTGCCGTAAGGCTCGAAGGACTCCTCGGCCATCACCTTGGATACCTGCTTCGCAGGAATACCGACGACGGTGACGCAGCAGGGAACGTCCCTGGTCACTACCGCGTTGGCGCCGACCCGCACGCCATGGCCCACATTGATCGGCCCCAGCACCTGCGCGCCCGAGCCGACGATCACATTGTCGCCGAGGGTCGGATGGCGTTTTTGTTCGCGCTGGGAATCGGAATCGACCGACGGGGACACGCCGCCCAGCGTCACCCCGTGATACAGGGTGACATTGTCGCCGATTACCGCGGTCTCACCCACAACAACGCCCATACCATGATCGACGAAAAATTTCTTGCCGATCCTGGCGCCGGGATGAATCTCGATTCCGGTCATGAAACGGCCGATCTGCGAAATCCAGCGCGCCAGCACACGCCAGCCGCGGTTCCACAAGGGATGGGCGATCCGGTGAAAGACGATGGCATGGAAACCGGGATAACAGAGGGCGACCTCCCAGCGCGAGCGCGCCGCGGGGTCACGCAGCATCATTCCGTCGATTTCTTCCCTCAAACTCTTGAACATTCGCCGTGCCTTCCATTATCTAAGCGGCATCCGCGTGAACAAGCCGTTTGCGCAAACGGCGTTTCGCTGTTAAAGGACGCCGCGGTGCAGGCAATTGTCTTCGCAGCAAATATATACAGTTACCTACAAAAACAGTCAAGATGGAATGGGATTTTTGGTTGGTTTTCTGCGCCAGACAACATAAAAACCAACTGCATTCGTCAGATTAACGTCGGACCGGCGAACCGGCAATTGAAACGACAGGAACGATGCCCGAAGTCATATTCAACGGTCCCGAAGGCAGGCTGGAAGGCAAATATCATCCGGGCCCGAAGCCGGACAGCCCGATTGCCCTGATTCTGCATCCCAGTCCGCAGCATGGCGGCTCCATGAACAACAAGGTCGTCTACACGTTGTTCCACACCTTCGTGAAACGCGGATATGCGGTATTGCGGTTCAATTTCCGCGGCGTCGGCCGGTCGCAGGGCGTGTTCAGCAAGGGCGAGGGCGAATTGTCCGATGCCGCTGCAGCGCTGGACTGGCTGCAGGCCTATAACCAGAACAGCCGCGAATGCTGGATCGCCGGATGTTCCTTCGGCGCCTGGATCGGCATGCAGCTCCTTATGCGCCGGCCGGAGATCACCGGATTCATATCCGTGGCGCCGCCGGCCAACATGTACGACTTCACCTTCCTGGCTCCCTGTCCCTCGTCCGGCCTGGTGCTGACCGGGGAGAAAGATGAAATCGTGCCGTATGAATCGGTCAGGAAACTGGTCGACAAGCTGAACCAGCAAAAGGACATCAATGTGCAGCACGACATCGTGCCCGGCGCCAATCATTTCTTCCAGGGCAAGCTGGAGGAGATGGACGAAGCGGTGAGCGGTTATCTGGACCTGCGCGAGGAGTCGCCGGCCGCGAGATAACGCCTGCGCCCGGCAATCGCAAAAAACGGCGGCGCCATGGGCTCCGCCGTTTTTCGTTATTCGGTTAAGATGAAAAACCTGGAGTGTTTTACGTCTGTCCAGTTGCTCAGGCCGGTGCCGATTAACCTTGAAACGATCTAATCGAACAGTTTGTCGATATCTTCCTGGGCGATGGCGTCCTCTTCCATCTGCGGACCTTCCAGAAGGCCTTCCTCGCCCTTGCGCGCGCCCTTGGGATGCTCGGTGACGGCCAGGGTATCGGCGCCCCAGATCTCGATCATCGCGGCCAGCCGCTCCTCGACGAATTGAAGCGTGTTGACCACCTTCTTGATACGCTGACCGGTGATGTCCTGGAAGTTACAGGCCTCGTACAGGTCGACCGTGGTCTCGGCGATCTCGTCGGCGGTCGCGACCACCGTTGAATCGCCGGTGTGCGACTTCAGATCATGCAGCAGTTCGTCGACCCGTTCGGCGATATCGATGATGGTGAAGGTGGCGCCCTCGGTGGCGCGGACTACCGCCTGCAGTTCGCGCGCCGCGGTCGCAAGCCTGTCGTCCTTGGTATTCTGGGTGATAAGAGTCGCGATTTCCTTCTTGGTCCGCTCCACCTGGTCAAGCAGTGTTCCGGGCGTGGCACCCTCGACTTCCACATTGCCGATCGCCAGCTTCTCCAGCCGGCCTTCGAGGGATCGAATCTCGTGAAGGATCTGCTCGTTGCTGACCCGGACGTCCCGCCGCTGCTGAAGTTCAGCAGTAAAAGGCTTGCGCGAAACAGGCCTCAATCTCGTTGCTGTCATACTTTGCCGCCTTATTGCGTACGCATGCTCTTTGGATTCCAAGACTGACATTAAACGGAAATTACTTGGAAATCGTTAATGAGGGATTGCTCAACCATGAACTCTCGCCGGCCGTCCAACGGCGCAGGAGCATCGGTTCCCGCGGTTCCGGGGATGCTCAAGGATAATCCCGTCAGCTCGGCATCAAAGTCGTCCAGCGACGTTCCGCGCATCAGGCCGATTGCGGCAATCGGCCGGTCAGTCCCTTTTCCACGGAGGCTCCGCTCTACATTGTCCGCCGGAGGCTAATGTGATAAATCCTCCGCCCGCCGGCAAGAGGCCCAAAATCTGGACAAATGCACGCAATGACGACAGCAGGCCCGAAATTCCTGAAAACCGCGACCGAACGCGGCTTCATCCATCAGTGCACCGATGAGCAGGCACTGCACGAACTCGCCTCCAAGGGGCCGATCCACGCCTATATCGGCTTCGACGCGACAGCCGACTCGCTGCATGCCGGCAGTCTGGTGTCGATCATGCTGTTGCGCCTGCTGCAGCGCACCGGGCACAAACCGATCGTGCTGATGGGCGGCGGCACAACGAAGGTCGGCGACCCCTCGGGCAAGGACGAGCAGCGCCAGCTTCTGGACGATGCGCAGATCGACGCCAATATCCAGGGTATCCGCCGCATCTTCGAGAATTTCCTGACCTTCGGCGACGGACCGACCGACGCCGTCATGGTCAATAACGCGGACTGGCTGGACGGTCTGCAATATATCCCGTTCCTGCGCGAATACGGGCGGCATTTCTCGGTCAACCGTATGCTGGGGTTCGACTCGGTCAAGCTGCGCCTCGACCGCGAACAGCCGCTGAGCTTCCTGGAATTCAATTACATGGTGTTGCAGGCTTACGATTTCCTCGAACTGTCGCGCCGCCAGGACTGCGTCTTGCAGATGGGCGGCTCGGACCAGTGGGGCAACATCGTCGCCGGCATCGAGCTGACCCACAAATGCGACCACAGGCAGCTCTATGGGCTGACCACGCCGCTGCTGACCACCTCGTCGGGGGCGAAGATGGGCAAGACGGCCTCGGGCGCGATTTGGCTGAACGAGGAGCGGTTGGGCGCCTACGACTACTGGCAATACTGGCGCAATACCGAAGATGCCGATGTCGGCCGTTTCCTGAAGCTGTTCACCGATTTGCCGATGGATGAAATCGCCCGGCTGGAGGCGCTGGAAGGCGTCGAGATCAACGAAGCCAAGAAGATTCTGGCCAACGAGGCGACGAAACTATGCCATGGAGAGGCCGCGGCGGCCGCTGCTGCGGAGACCGCGCGCAAAACCTTCGAACAGGGCATCATCGCCGAAGACCTGCCGACCATCGAGGTGGCGAGCGGCGACCTGGCGGCCGGCCTGCCGGCCTTCGAATTGATGCGGCGCGCGGGCCTGGCGAGCAGCAACGGCGAGGCGAGGCGGCTGATCAAAGGCGGCGGCGGCCGGCTGAACGACATGGCGATCGGCGAGGAAACGGCCCAAGTCACACTGGCCGACGTCAACGCGGACGGTGTCATAAAGCTCTCGGCCGGCAAGAAGCGCCACGCCCTGGTGCGGCCGGCCTGAATTCCGTCAATCGCGTAGCGTCGGTGGCTCGGCCCCGGGCCTGTTGCCCGGCTGGCCGTCACCTTCTTGAGGTTTCAGGCGAAACAGTTTACGCAGAAAGCCCAACGCCAGGACGCTGCCAGGTTTTCCCTCGACTTTCGGATTGTCGAGCTTCCCGCTGACCTCGAAATTCGCCGCGATCAGGCCCTCCTGGAACAATATTCCGACGAAGGGTATGAATCCGAAAAACTGCTGCAGCGTATTGGCCGGCACCACGACGCCTTGCATGGCGATGGTATTCTCGTTGAAGTTCATCCAGCCGCCCCCGTCGACATGCACGCCTACCGGCCCCCAGGCCTCGACCTCGCCGAGGGTCAGCAATCCCTCGCCAAAAGTGTAAGAGCCTTCCAGGCCGGCGAAACTGATGCCGTCGCCCGCCGCGGCCGCCGCCGGAAGCCCGACAAGCGTTATGATCTGCAGCAACTTCACGCCGGCCGGGGCTTCCTTCATGCGGAAATCGGTAACCCAGACATTGCCGGTGAGCGGTGCGTCGACGGTCTTACGGCGGCCCTCGACTACCATCGACCCCCCCCGGACCTCGTCCCACCAGCCCAGCGAGCGTAGGGCCTGGCCGGCATCGTTCGATTCCACAAGGAGTTCGTATCCCTGGTCGCCCTTGCCGTAATTGACCTTGAGTTCGGCGCCCTCGCCCAGCGTGGCATACAGGACAACCGCTTCCCAATTTCGGCCGTTGTAGGCACCGTTGAAGGTGCCGCGATGCATGCGCCGGCCCTCGCCGGTGACGATCTCCTTGAAGTTCGCCTTGATCGTCAGCGGTTTGCCTCTCTCGTCCGCTCTGCCGTCCCCGCTCCCTGCTTCCGCGCTGGTTTGTTCGTATTCGTCGCCCAGGAAATGGCGGACGTCGACCCGGTCGCCCGCGAGCACGATCCGGTAGCCGCCATTGTCCAACCGGGTGATCTCGCCCTTGACGTCGTTGCCGCGGTACCGGAGATCCTGCAGGGTCACTCGGCTGATATCCGACATATCGGGCAGGAATTCGATCTTCACCTTTCCCGTGGTGTCGTCGGTCGTCACAGCCAAGCGGTCAAAGATCAGGTTGCCCGCCTTCAAGACCCTGGCGTCGATTTCCAGCCGGCCCGGTTTGCCGGGATCCTTCTGCCAGGCGGCCTCGGGCACCCTTATCAAGGCCGGCCTCAGATCCGACCTCACCGTCAGTTGCGGGGCGCGTTTCGCCGCCACCGTATAGGTCAGTTGGGTGGGCGCGGCTCCCTCGATCCAATGGGACAGGTCGGGCAGGCCGAGAGCCTGACGCTGGGAACCGTCCGGACTCGCCTTGACCTCGAAACGGCGTCTGAACTTTGCGTCGGTATCGAAATGCTCCTGCCAGACGATTGCGGCGGGAACCCCGTTCAGCCGGACATCGCCGGCCAGACGCATATCGGCGCGGGTAACCTGCAGGTCCAGCGCGCCCTTGCTTATCGCCAGACCGAACGGGCCTTTGGGGGCCGATACCCCGGTCAGCTTCGCCTTGGCGGCAACCTCCAGCATATCGCCGGTCAGCCCCTTGACCAGCGGCAGTTCGAAATGCAGATCGGAATTGGACTCGCCGGCCAGGTTCGCCGGATCGAAGCCCAGTTTGTCGCCGTAATGCAGCGGGTCCTCATCGAGCACTTTCAGCGCGGTGACGATCGGTCCCACTGTCCTGACGTCGATGACCAGCCGGGCCTCACCCTTCTTGTCCATGTCGACGACATCGACCTGCCCTCCCGTCACCCTTATGTTTTCGGACAGACTGGCCTCGCCGACGCCAAGGTAAAAACCGTGTCGATCGAAAGTCCCGGCGCCGTCGATGCCGACCACCGGCGTCATCTTCCTGAAGTAGCTGATGCCGAGATCCGTATAGGCGAGCGTGCCTTCCAGCTTTTCCAGCGCTACGCCGCCATCATCCCCGTCCCCGATCGTGAGCGCCAGATCGATCGTTCCCCTGTCGACAATTCCCTCATAGATGTTTTCGGTCACCCATTCTCGGGCCTTCGGTTCGGCGCTGACCGGCCAGAAGCGGTGCAACTCGCGCATCGCGAAATCTTCCATATGGGCAGCAAGCGACACCCGCACGCCCCCGCCCTCCTCCGCCGGCTCCAGCGAGGCCTTGGCGAAGGCGGTCACGTCACCCAGATCGACGACGGCCTGCTCGATGCGCACGGTCGAGAAATCGGCAGTGGCGCTGCCCTGGACCCGCAGTGAACTGACATTCAAGGGTTCGCGGTAAAGATCGATCAACTCCAGCTTTCCGGCGGCGCCGAGCAGGTCGAAGTCGAAGCTCTCCAACGCACCCCTCAACCTGCCGCGCAAATTGACCGAGCCGCTAAGCGGCATGCTGAGCGCGGTAATCGCGGAAAGCTGCGGGGGCAGGCTGGTCGCGAAGGCCGCCGGTTCGACGTCGGTGAAACTCAGCGCCGCGAAATATCCCAGATCATCCTTTTCGATACCGGTGCTTATGGTGAAGTCGGCCTCCCGGGTGCCGTACTGCAGTTTCAGATTGGCCTCGCCGGCAATGCCCGAAGCGCTTTTGAGCAGCACGATTTCGGCGTCCGGTGCGCGGTAATAACTGCCGGCCACACGGTCCTCGAACATAACCTGTCCGCCTATAATACTGATGCGGCGCAGATAGCCGAAGGAACGCGAGGGATCCGGGTCCGCCAGCAGTTCTTCCACCAGGAAATCGATAACGTCCCTGCCGGCGGCGGGCGCAGCATAGGGGGTGCCGTCAACCGGTGCCGGCTGGCTGTCGTCAACGGCCTCGATGAAGCCCAGCGCAAATTCACCGTTTTCCTGCCGGATAACACGGACATTGGGGCCGATGGCGTCGAGGCTGGTAGGCGCCACATTGCCGCGAACCAGGGCGCGCAGGGACAGGCCCAGCGACAGTTCCGGCACGCGCGCCAATGTGGAGCCGTCCGGCGCTTTAACGATCACATCGGTGGCGACGATATCCACTGCGTTGCGCCAGCCGGCCCAGACGGCGACGGTCTCGTCGATATCGACGGTGTAGCCGCGGCCTTCTGTTTTCAGCGCCTCTTCCAGATGAGGCGTCAGGAAATCCAGCGGCACCGGGCCGGCATGCAAACGCCAGGCGACCAGACCACCAAGCGCCACCATCCCCGCCAGGAGGCCGGCGATGATTTCGGAGAGGATAAGCGATGTGCGGCGGACCACGGTTCTGTTGTTCTTTTCGGCCGGTCGTGAAAACGCACAACCAACATAATACATTACGCGGCGCTTGACCACGCCCGGAGCATGCCGCAGTCTGGATAAATCCGACGTAAGCGACCATGGTCCTGACAAGCATCCCCATCGATCCCGGCCGGCTGCCGAAACCCGCCAACCCCGAGCGCGCGAAGACGGGGTTGATCCGGCTTCGCGAATCCCTGGCGCAGGATGAGGAAAGGGCAGCCTTCCTGGCGGACGTCGAAACCGATGCCGCCGGCCGCGCGGTGCTGGACGCGGTTTTCGGCAACAGCCCCTATCTGGGACGCTGTCTGGCGCAGGAAACCGACAGCCTTCGGGCGTTCCTCGCCGAGGGGCCGGACGCCGCCTTCGCGGCCCTGATGGCGGATACCGAACAGGCGCTGGCCCGCGAAACAAGCCAGAACCGTGTCATGACGGAACTACGCCGCGCCAAGCGCCGCGCCGCGCTAATCGCCGGCCTGGCCGATATCGCCCACCTGTGGCCGCTGGAGAAGGTTACCGGCGCGCTGACCGACATGGCCGAGGAGAGCCTGCATGTCGCCGCCCGTTACGTGCTGGGTGCGGCCGCCGCGCAAGGCGCGATTGAGCTGGCCGATGCATCCGACCCGGAAAAGGATTCGGGCTACGTCATCCTCGGCATGGGCAAGCTGGGCGCGCGGGAGTTGAACTATTCCAGCGATATCGACCTGATCGTCTTGTACGACGCCGACAAGGTGCGCGGCGCCGCGCCCGAGGCCATGGGGCCGGTCTTCGTCAGGGCGACCCGCCAACTGGTGCATTTCGTCGATGCGCGCACCGCCGACGGTTATGTCTTTCGCACCGACCTGCGGCTGCGCCCCGACCCCGGTGCCACCCCCATCGCCGTATCCGCCGAAGCCGCGGAAGCCTATTACGAGAGCGTCGGGCAGAACTGGGAACGCGCGGCCATGATCAAGGCGCGTCCGGTAGCCGGCGATATCGAGGCGGGCGAGCGGTTCCTACACCATCTGCGTCCCTATATCTGGCGCAAGAACCTGGATTTCGCGGCGATCCAGGACGTGCATTCCATCAAGCGACAGATCAACGCCCATCGCGGCGGTGCGCGGATCGCGATCAACGGCCACAACATCAAGCTGGGCCGCGGCGGCATCCGCGAGATCGAGTTCTTCTGCCAGACGCAGCAGCTGATCTGGGGCGGCCGCATCCCGAAACTGCGCAGTCGCGGCACGGTAGCCACGCTGGCCGCACTAACCGAGTTCGAGCGGATCGACCGGCCGACCGCCGAGGAGATGACGGCGGCCTATGGCTTCTTGCGGCGGCTGGAACACCGGCTTCAGATGGTCAACGACGAACAAACCCACGACATGCCGCGAAGCGACGAGGGCGTCGACGCAATCGCGGCCTTTATGGGATACGATTCGGGCGCCGCCTTCCGCACTGACCTGCTGCATCATCTGGGTCGCGTCGAATATCACTACGCCCATCTGTTCGAAGAATCGCCGGAGTTGGGCGCTGGTGGCGCGCTGGTCTTCACCGGCGGTGAAAATCACCCGGATACGGTCAAGACGCTCGAGGAAATGGGATTCGCCGATGGCGGGTCAATCTCCAACATCGTACGCAACTGGCATCACGGCCGCTACCGCGCGACCCGCAGCGAGCGCGCGCGACAAATCCTTACCGAATTGATGCCCCGCCTGCTGCAGGCCTTCGCCGGCACCGCCAATCCGGACAAGGCCTTCGCGCGATTCGACGAGTTCGTCGCGGGCCTGCCCGCCGGGGTGCAGATCTTCTCGTTGTTCCACGCCAATCCTGCGATGCTGGACATGGTGGCGGAAGTCATGGGCGGCGCGCCGCGAATCGCCGACTGGCTGCGGCGCAACCCGTCGCTGCTGGACTCGGTGCTGACCGGCGATTTCATGGAGCTTTTGGGTCCGCGCGAGGATTTGGCTGCGGAACTGGAGGCCATGCTGGCACAGGCCAACGACTACGAGGATGTCCTGGAACTGACCCGCCGCTGGACCAACGATCAGAAATTCAGGGTCGGGGTCCAGATTCTGCGCGGGGTGGTGGGCGGCGCGGCCGCCGGCGAGGCGCTGACCGCCGTAGCCGATACCGTGCTGGCCGCCCTGCTGCCCCGTGTCGAGCAGGAATTCGCACGCCGACACGGGCGGGTTCGAGGCGGCGGCATGGCCATCGTTGCACTTGGCAAACTGGGCAGCGGCGAGTTGTCGCCAACCTCGGACCTGGACCTGGTATTCGTTTACGACCATGCCGAGGATGCCGAGGCATCGGACGGCAAAAAACCTCTGGCTCCCGGAACCTGGTTCGCCCGGCTGTGCCAGCGGCTGATCAGCGCCATCACCGCTCCGACCGCGGAAGGCCGCCTCTATGAGATCGACATGCGGCTGCGCCCGTCGGGCAACGCCGGCCCCACTGCAAGCCGGCTGGACGGCTTCGAGCGATACTACCGCGAAGAGGCCTGGACCTGGGAGCATATGGCGCTGACCCGCGCGCGCGTCGTCGCCTCGACTTCACCGGAAATTACCGACCGCACAGCGGATATCATCCAGCGAATACTGACCGCGCCGCGCGATGCCGACCGCTTGCTGGTCGACGTCGCCGACATGCGCTTGCGAATCGCCAAACAGCATAAGGGCCAAAGCCCGTGGAACGTGAAACATCACCCCGGCGGGCTGGTGGATGTGGAGTTCATCACCCAGTATCTGCAGTTGCTTCACGCACCGGCGCACAGCGAAATACTCGACGGCAATACGGCGGAGCGCTTGCGCCGCCTGGGCGAGGCGGGCGCACTGGATATGCGGGAAGCCGAGGATTTGATAAAGGGTTTGGACCTGTGGTGGCGCCTGCAGGACGCGCTGCGCCTGATCGTCCCGGACGGGCTGGACGACGCGAATATTCCCGACTCTACAAAGGCCGCCCTGGCCCGTGCCGTGGCCCAGGGCGACTTCGAGACACTGACCGCCGCCATGGAAGCAGCCTATGACAGGGATTCCACGCTCTACCGGCGCATTGTCGGCGATCCGGCCGACGACGCCCGCAAACGCCTGCCGGCGGCCGACGAGGGGGCGCGTTAGCCCCGCCGCGTGACGGGTTGATCCGGCGCATCCTTGCGCTATACCGGGAACTGCCATTCTTCAAAACAGAGGAGATCGCACCATGCGCGTCGATGCCGGCGACAAGGCCCCCGACTTCACCCTTCCGACCGATGGCAGCGGCGAACTATCGCTGTCTTCGCTGAAGGGCCGGAAGGTCGTGCTCTACTTTTACCCAAAGGACGATACCTCCGGCTGCACCAAGGAAGCGATCGGTTTTCGCGATGCGCTGGCGGATTTCGAGAAGGCGGGCGTCTCGGTCGTCGGCGTCTCGAAGGACAGCCCCGCAAAGCATGACAAGTTCAAGGCCAAATACGACCTCAACTTCCCCCTCGTGGCCGACGAAGAATGTTCGGCCTGCGAGGCCTACGGAGTCTGGGTCGAGAAATCGATGTATGGCCGCAAATATATGGGCATCGAGCGCTCAACCTTCCTGATCGGCGCCGGCGGCAAGATCGCCCGGGCATGGCGCAAGGTGAAGATTCCCGGCCATGTGGACGAGGTGCTGGCCGCCGCCCGGGAGAACTGACCCCCCGGGCGGCGACCCGCCCCACAATTCTTGCTATCGCTGGCCGAAACTGTCGCCGCAGCCCGGCCCCGTCGAATCGCTTCCGGAACCGGCGCATCCGGGCCTACCGGAACCGTCCGCCGCCGCGAATACCGGTATCCGCCGCCCGAAGACCACGCTGAAGACATCTTCCGCAAAGCCGTATTCCGAATAGGTGCCGACGGCGACGTCGTCGACCCCGTCTGAATTGATATCGCCCAACCCCGCGGCACTGAATCCTGAGTAGCGGCCAGCGGCGGTGCCATTCATCGCGAAACCGCCAATGCCATCGAAATGGGTCAGCGGAAGTTGGGCGGGAAAGGCCCGCGCCGACCCAAACAGCACGTAACTCTGGCCGCTGGCGGGAAGGCCGTTCGCGCTCACGCCGGGTGCGCCGATGATAAGATCGCCGATTCGATCGCCATTGACGTCGCCCGCCGCCGATACGGTGAAGCCCAGCAATTCACCTATGTTGCTGCCGCTCACGAAAAAGCCGTCCGTCCCATTCACCGCCAAGAGGTCGAACTGGGCGGGGAAAGCCGTGCCGCGGCCGAAGATTACATAGGCGCGCCCGATCCCGTAATCGTCGCCGGCTTCGCCCGGCATGAAGGGCAGTCCAATGGCAATATCGCCGAATCCGTCGTTGTTTAGATCGCCAGCCGATGCGACGTAGCTGTCGATCCCCAGAAGAGCATGTATGGCGAAGCCGTTCGACCCATCCAGCGCCGACGTGCGGACCACGGCCGGGAAACCCAGGTCGGTACCGAACAGGACAAAAGCCTGCCCGCTGACGCTATAGGAAAGATCGGCGCCCACGATGACGTCGTCGATACCATCGCCGTTAACGTCGCCCGCCCCGGAGACGGTGTAGCCCAGCAGCCCGAATTCATCGACGCCCTGAAGGGCAAAACCGTTGCTGCCGTCAAGGGTGGCGACGTCGATCTGGGCCGGAAATCCTCCTGCCCCGCCGAACACTATATAGGCACGCCCCGGCATGTCGTAGTAACCGCCCCATGGGTCGTATGGTGATGGGACAAATTCCATATAGCGGTCATCGCCGATGATAATGTCGGCGAAGCCATCGCCATTGACGTCGCCGGCGCCGGCGATTGCCTTTTCGTATTTGTTCACGGAGAAACCATTGTCGCCGTCGAGCGAAGCAAGATCGAATAAAGCGGGGAATCCCAGATCGGTTCCGAACACCACATAGGTTTTGCCCGCACCGGCCATCGCAATATCGTCGATCCCGTCGCCATTGACATCGCCGACGCCCGCAACCGGTTTTCCAAGCGGGCCGCCTTCCCCCGCATTCGCGAGGGCGAAACCGTTCGTTCCGTCGAGGGTAGACAACGCGAATCGGGCCGGGAAACCCGCATCGGTCCCGAACACCACCGCGGTATCGATGCTGGAACCGTAAAAGCTGGAATTAGGGGTTCTGACGATAAAATCATCGATGCCATCGCCGTTTGCGTCGCCCGCGCCCGAAACGCCATGGCCAATACCCATTATTCCGTCGCCCATGTCGATCGCGAAGCCATTGCCCCCGTGTAATTCCGAAAGTTCAATGGCCTCGAGAAGCCCCCGCGCCGACGCATCGGCGAGCCCTGCGAAGGCGGCGAGGATAACAACCGCAGCGGATACTTTCCTCTGCAGAGACGGGATAAAGAGGCGACTGCGATCCACTGCTTTTTCAAGATTTTTGTCCGGTTTCAAGGGCATGCTCCTTCCTGTTATGGCGACAGCCTTCTGCTATCTATGAATGTGCCCGGTCAGATGTAACAGAATCCCGTAATA
>CAJHYK010000159.1_pt1 | contig 20714 bp, 15 predicted proteins | sample 9198691 | NCBI WGS metagenome assembly CAJHYK01 (sample SAMEA7708355, study PRJEB35096) | sediment metagenome | biome: marine neritic benthic zone biome [ENVO:01000025]; feature: sediment [ENVO:00002007]; material: shallow marine sediment [ENVO:03000034] sea grass bed [ENVO_01000059] ...
CGATCCCGCGCAAAAGGAGGCGATGTGCCGCCGGGCGCTGGCCATATTCCCCGGCTATTTTCTGGAAATGACGGCGGGCGCCGATATTGACCCGCACAAGACCGACATGTCCGACCTGCAGCACAGGGCGAACCTTTCCGCCTATCTTTCGCTGGCCGGTGCGCTGTTCGCCCAGGGCCGTCCCGACGAAGGGATCGGCTATCTCGAGGAGGCGATCGCACGCTGTCCCGGGTGGGGGCAAGTCCATCGCGCCTGGCTGACCGGAAAATACCGCCGCAAGGATGCCTTCATGAATTTCTGGCGCGACGCCGACATTGCGGAAATCTGCGCCCACCGCCGGCCCGCCAACACGACCGGGCCGCTGCCGAAGCTGAAGGCGAAGCGCGCCGCATCGAAGAAAGGCAAAACCCGGCGCGCCAAGCGAAGCGCCTGAAGACGGTGTGGCATCGAAATAGGTGGATATGCACAATTTGTTCGGAAAATATTAACGAATATCCCCTGATAATTGCAGCCTGCCTCCCGCCGGCTTTGGCGGAGCAAGCCTTATCAGGAGCGCCGAATGAAACATCCGGTCAACTCAAGAACAAGGCTGAAGGGGAGGATGTCGCGGTTTTTCACCCGGATGTTCAATTCGGGCGATCCGCGTGGGTGGGGTGAATACCATGTCGTACCGGAGTCGGGCGGTACGCTGTGGGTGCATGCGCACGGGCTGGATAATTACGATCTGTTGAATTTGGAATTCAAGGGTGTGCCGAGCGATCTGCGCGGCGCCGCGATCGACCTGCTGCTGGCGCTGGTGCGCCACGGCAAGACAGACCAGCGTCTCAAGGTCGACGGCGACTTCGCGGGGGCATTGTCGGTGACCGAGCCCGGTTTCCTGCAAGTCGGCACGCTGCGCGCTACCAATCATGGCGACGCCGGGCATCGCGGGCTGCTGCGCGTTGTCGACCGGGGCGAACCGATGGGCGCCGGCTTTCCGGCGCGGCTGTTTGCCTCGCATCTGGCGGCGCGCGCCGACGAGGTTTCCGGCGCGAAATTGCGCGAACGGATGTGCCGGCGGGCGCTGGAGATTTTTCCCGGCGACCCCGCGCCACGGAGTATGCGGGTAGACGAATCCGGCGCCGGTTGGGACATGACCGAATTGCAGCAGACATCGAACCTGGCCGCCAGGATCGGTCTCGCCGATGCGCTGCTGGCGCGCGACAAGCGGGACGAGGGGCTGCAGGTTCTGGAAGAGGCCATAGCGTTCTGTCCAGGTTGGGCACACCAGTACCAGCCGCGGGCCGCGGACGGCGGCAACGACTTCCATACCCGCTTCTGGGCCGACGCCAATATCGACGCGATCGGCGCACGCCGCCGACCGGCCGCGAACAACCGGTCGGCCCGCCCGACGGGTCTGGGCGCCGGCGGCTTCGGCGGCCGGTCCCCGGGGTTCGGTTCCCGCCAGCACAGCGTCAATAGCCGCGGGCAATAAGCGGTCCGATTTTCAGGATGGCGGGAATAAATCCGCGCCCTTAACGTCTTGGTAATGAGTTGTTTATAGACTTTAACAATTCGTTACGGGAAATGGGCGGGAAAGATCCATGCAACATCCGATCAACGGGAAAGTAAGGCTGGCCGGCCCGGTCAAGCGAAACTATTGCCGGTTCCTTGCGCCTTCCAATCCGCTCGGCTGGGCGGACTACCATATTGTCGAGGAACGGCGCGGCACCTTGTGGGTGCATTGCCACGGGCTGAAGCGCCGCAAGGGTTTCGAACTCGAATTCATTGGCGTGCCGGCGACTTTGAGGCTGGAGGCGGTAAGGCTGATGATGGGCATCATCCGCATGCTGCGCGGTGACGGCAAGTTCGCCCCCGATACCGATTTCGGCGGCCGGTTCTCCGCCTCCCGGCAGAGTTTTTTCCAGGTCGGGACGTTCCGCATGTCGCCGCGCAGCGACAACGACCACGAGCATACCCTGCGCATCGTCGATTACGGCGGGCCCATGCAGTCCGGTTTTCCGGCGCGGCTGTTTGCGGCGCATCTGGTCGCGCGCGGGCAGACGCAGACCGATGCGAAAAAGGCCGAAAAGCTGTTTCGCCGGGCCATCGAGCTATACCCGGGGGAGGTCGCACAGGCGGCCGATACCGCCGATTATGACCCGGCCGACGGCGATATCACCGGCCTGCAGATCAAGTCAAACCTGGGTGGCTATCTGGGGCTGGCGCTGGCGCTTCGCGCGCAAAACCGCACCCCCGACGCCTGCGCCGCCACCGCCGACGCGATCGCCCGTTGTTCCGACTGGGCGCGTCTCTATCGCGATCACTTCGTCCGGACCGACGACCGAAACGACGCTTATATGCAGTTCTGGCGCGATCTCGACGTACTGGAGGTCGCCGCGGGCCGGCAGCCGGGAATGGCGGCTCCGCCCGTGGCCGACCTGCCGGGCCGCAAGAGCGGCGGCTTCGGCGAACGGCTCCGTCCGGTGCGGTGGGTCTGAGCGCGGCCTATCCTGCCGGCACCGGATGGTACTTGCCGTCCGTCCCCAGGAACTCCTTGCCGCCATCGCGGTAGAAGCTCTCCGCGCGGGCATCGCGCAGGACCGCCAGCATGTGCGGCACCGAATGCGCTTCCTGTTCCAGCCGGGTGATGACCTGCGACGGGCCAATCTCGTCCAGCAGTTCGAACGGGCCTTTCTTCCAGGCGAAACCCCAGCGCATGGCCCGGTCCACATTGACGATGTCGTCGGAAATCTGCGGCACCAGATCCGCCGCATAGACCAGCGCGCCGCCCATGCAGGCCCAGGCGAAGCGACCTTCCACATCGTCCGCGAAGAGCAGCGATTTGGCATCGCCATGGCTCGGTGCGGCTTCTTCGGCCCCGCGCCATTCGCGGGCCAGCAGGTCGAAAGTCTCTTTCGAGCGGCTGCCGTCCGCATGCTTGGTCAGCTTGTAGAAGCCGCCGCCGGTCTTGCGGCCCAACTGGCCGCGCACCATCATCTCGCGCTCGGCGTCCGGGAATTCCAGCCAGGCGCGGCCGGCATCACCGGCCGGCAGATTCTTCTCCAGGTTCTTCGCCACGAAATCCATGATGTCGAGGCCGATGAGGTCGATCAGCCCGTACAATCCGGTGGACGGCAGGCCAACCGGGGCCGACATGGCGGCGTCCACCTGTTCCATGGTCAGGCCCTGCTCCAGCGCCGCGCGCGCCTTGTGCAGCCCGGCCAACATCCAGTAGCAGCCGATGCGGTTGCCGATGAAATTCACCGTGTCCTTGGCGTGCACCACGCCCTTGCCGAGCCGCTTGCCGCAGAACCCGGCCAGCGCCTCGACCGCGTCCGGCGTGGTGTCGGTGCCGGGAACCAGTTCCATCAGCTTCATCACCTTCACCGGATTGAAGAAATGGGTGACGGTGATGTCGCGGCGCAGCCGTTCCGGCATGCCCTCAGCGATCGCGTGCAGCGGGATGCCCGAGGTGTTGGTGCTGACCACCGAGCCGTCGCGGCGCAGCGGCTCCAGTTTTTCGAACAGCGCGCGCTTGGTATCGAGATCCTCGATCACCGCCTCGCAGATCCAGTCGTAATCGGCGATCTTCGCCAGATCGTCGAACGAGCCCAGCTCGATCCGTTCCGCCGCCTCCGGCGTGTCGATTGCCGGCGGGCGTCCGTTGACGATGCGGTCCAGCGCCTTCTGCGCGGCCTCGTAGCTGATATCCAGCAGCAGCACGCGGCATCCGGCCTCGGCGCAGGCGCCGGCGATGCCGCTGCCCATGGTGCCGCCGCCCAGCACGGCGACCGATTCGATCTTGCGCGTCATATGTCGGGTCCCTCTCGATACCTGAAATTCGGCGCGCCAAGGGATAGAGGATCGGATGCGGCAAGGCAAGCATCCGGGGCGCCGTGTCAGATCGGTTTGGGTTCGTAGGCCAGGTCCGGTTCGCCGCAATGTTCCAGGATCGCATCGCGCGCCTCTTGGCGAAGCTGCAAGGCCGCCTCCCATTCGGTTCCCTCGGGCAGAATCCGTGCACCGAACGTTACGGTCACGCGCCCGCGGTGCGGGAACGAGCTGCCGGCGCGCAGGATCGAGCGGGCGCCCCGGATTGCGACGGGCACGACCGGGACGCCGGCTGCCGCCGATGCAACGAAGGCCCCCATATGGAACGCCCGCAGTCCCGGCATCCGGTCGAAGGTGCCTTCCGGATAGAAGACCAGCGTGTCGCCGGCCTTGAGCGCGTCGGTCAATCTTGCCGTATCCGCTACGCCGGCGGCCCGGTCGAAGCGTTCCACGAAGGCCGTGCCCAACCGCCTGAGGAACGGCCCGGCTATGGGACCCTCGACGAGTTCCCCCTTGGCCACGAAACTTATCCTCGGCGGCAGAATGGCAGCCAGCACCATGCTGTCCAGATAGCTGGCATGGTTGGCGACAATGACGCAGGGTCCGCCGCGCGGGATGTTGGCGGCGCCCTCGACGATCGGGCCCGCCCCGATCAGCCGCAAGATCAGCCCGGCGGCCCCGCGCAGCAGCGCCCGGCGGCGGCGCAGGCCGGGCAGAACCGTCACGCCGAGCCAGACGAAGGGTGCGATCCCACGGTAGACGGCCCAGAACCATCCCGCGAAGGCAAGCGCCCGGACTGCCCGCATATAGCGCCGCCAGGCCGGCCGCAGGCTGGCGCGCAAAAGGCCGAAACCCTGCTGCCACAATGTGGGTGGTGGCCGCCCGGTCCGGCCGGCGGCATAGAGATCGTGGCAGGCGGCGCGGCGAATCTTGCCGCTGGCGGTCTTCAGGATCGTGCCCGGCCGCGCCAGCAGGATATCGTCCGGCGGCAGGTCGGCGATCGCGGCAACGGTCGCACGGATGCCGTCGCGGATTTTCTCGCGGCGGCCGTGGTTCCGCTCCCGCGTTTCGGCCATCACCACCAGACCCTCGGTGCCGCTCGCCGGCGCCCGGTGCCCGAAAACGGCGACGCGGCCCCGGCGCACACCCGGGACCTCGGCCACCGCCGCCTCGATCTCGTCGGGATAAAGATTGCGCCCGGCGCGCAGGATGACGTCCTTGATGCGCCCGGTCACATGGATCTCGCCGCCGGCGATATAGGCCAGGTCGCCCGAATCGAGCCACCCGTCACGGATCAGCTCGCGGGTCTTTTCGGGATTGCGCAGATATCCGGATGTCGCCGACGGCCCGCGGAACTCCAGCCGTCCTTCCTCGCGCTCGCCGAGCTCCCGCCCGGCTTCTCCGACGATCCGCACTTCATGTCCGGGGATCGGCAGGCCGCAGCTGATGATCTCGACGGCCGGCTCGCCGCTGTCGCCGGCCGGCACGGCCCGGCCCGACGAAGCCAGGGGCTTGCGCAGGATGTGGTCGATCGCCGGGCCCCGGCCCAGCGGCGTCGAGGTCAGCGCCACGGCGCTTTCGGCCAGGCCGTACATCGGGGTCATGGCCTCGCGCCGGAAGCCATAGGGGGCAAACCGCTCGCAGAAACCATTCAGCGTTATCGGGCTGATTTCCTCGGCGCCGTTGCCCGCCATTCGCCATGAGCCGAGGTTCAGCCCGTCGAGCAGGCTGTCCTCGATCTTCCTGACGCAAAGCTCATAGCCGAAATTGGGGCCGGCCGACAGCGTGCCGCGATAGCGATGAATGGCCCACAGCCAGCGCTCGGGCCGCGCCAGGAAAGACAGCGGCGACATCACTACGACCGGACAGGCGTGATAGAGGCTGCCCAGCCAATTCCCGATCAGTCCCATATCGTGATAGAGCGGCAGCCAGCTCACCACCACGTCGTCGGGGGTTGCCCGGAAGACCTGGCCGATCGCCCGGATGTTGGCCAGCAGGTTGGCGTGGGTCAGCATCACGCCCTTGGGGTCGCCGGTGCTGCCCGAAGTGTATTGCAGCATCGCGAGATCGTCGGTGCGCAGGGTGAGGCGCAGCTCGCCGGCGCCCGGTTTGCGCAATTCCTCCACGGTAACGACATGGCGCAGGTCGGGCGCCAGCGCCCGCACGATGCGGGCGAACAGCCGCGTTTCCCGCGAGGCAATCAGAACGGGCGCCCGCGCGTTGCGCAGGATGCCGGCCTGGCGCCGGAGATGGTCCTCGATCTGGGCGCGCCGCAGGGGCGGATAGATCGGCGTGGGCACGCATCCGGCCAGCATCGCGCCCAGGAAGGCATGGAAGAACTCGGCCCCCGTCGGCAGCATGATTGCCACCGCATCGCCCGGCTCCAGCCGTTCTTCGCGCAGGCCTGCCGCTACCGCCTGCGCGCCGTGCCATAGCGCCCGGTATGAAAATCCTTCCTCGGTTCCATCCGCCGACAACAGGCGGACGGCCGTGCGGTCCGTATGGGTCTCTGCATGGAAGGCCAGCATCTCGACCAGCGTCCCCGTTGCTGGCGGCGCGGCCCTCGCCTTGCCGGTCACCGGTTCGGCAACGGCGCGCAGCATCGCCGCCGCCTCTTCCGGATGGGCGGCCTCCAGCGCGACCAGCAGGTCGGCCGGGGTGGAGGCCTCCATCAGCGCCCTTTCCGCCAGCCTGACGCCGAATCCGCGCTCGATCCTGAGAGAAAGCTCCAGCCGGGCCAGGCTGTCTATGCCGAGATCCCGGTCCAGCTGGCTTTCGGGCGTGACTTGCAGCATCTCGCGCCGGCCCGGCTCCAGCTCGATCGCGAGATCGCGGATGATCGCAAACAGCCGCTCCGCCCCTGACCGGACGGCGGCGTCATGCGCATTTGTCCCTGTTTCAGCCATCGCTCCCCGGCCCGTCTGGGCCGGTGGTTGCCATCTACCGCGCAGTCAATCCTATCGTGCGCCGCCGCGCATTGAGATGGGTCAAGCGGGTGGTTACGCGCCCTCGACGATGCAGAGAAGCCGGTCCGCCGCGCCTTTCGCATGGGCTACGGCTTTCTGGTATTCGGGCGAGTTGTAGCAAGTCTCCGCCGCCTCGACGGAGGGGAACTCGACCACCACATTGCGCGGATATTCCTCGCCTTCCAGCGTTACCGTCCGGCCGCCGCGGGCCAAAAATCGCCCGCCATGCTTCTCGATCGCCGGTCCCGCCAGCGCGGCGTATTTTCCGTAGCCATCCGCGTCGGTCACCCGCACCCGCCCGATCCAGTATGCGACCATCTCCATGCTCCTTGCCGGTTCAATAAATCCGGTGCGCAGACTAAAAGGATTTTCGTGCCCGGGAAAGCCCGTTCGGCGCGGTGACCGTCCTCTTCCGCCGGTCATCGAACATGATTGCCGAGGCCGGAAGGTTTGGTTCCCGGCCCATCGAGGCTGCGCTCGTCACTGGGCTATTCCGGGGGCTGCTCAGGTGGCTGAGGATGGCGGTGGACACTCTTCAGGATCCAGCCCAACAGGATGCCGATCGCCAATACGACAAACAGCAGAATCGCTCGCGGCAACTTGACCGTCCAGAACAGGAATGAGACCTCGACGGTCACAACATTCTGAAGGGTAAATAAAACCACCAGGCCGAGAATGCCTATCGTCAACCAGATACGGATATCTCTGGACATGTCCTGTTCCTTTGCACCTGTAAGCCGCAGTAGACGCCACTCCACCTGATAGTCCGGTTCTTGCGGCGCAGTCTCACCCCCTTTTGCGGCCATCAAGGCCGGTCGACGGACAGGATATGCTGGAACTTGCTGGGCAGGCAAGGCGTTCGCCCCTGGAAAGGTCCGGCTCGGACATGGCGCGCCGGGCCTTCGCGGCGGCCGGAATACGTTGCTACCTTTGTATGCGCCATGCTAGGCTGAACCGACCATTACGGGTAGCATAAGCGGAGGGATGACGGGGTGTTTACGTCATCGCGGTTCTGGTCGGCCGGCGGGATATTTCTATTTTCCGCCAATATGCTCGTCGCCCCGACGAGCGGGTCAGCCCAGGTAACGGGCCCGGAAACCCTGCGCGTCAGCGTAAGCCGCTATGTCGGCAGCGCCCACAACTATGTGGCGTTTGACAAGGGGTTTTTCAGGAAAAACGGCGTGGACGTCGAATTGATGAGGTCCGATACCGGACTGAATTCCGTTCGCGCAATGCTTAGGGGCGAATCCGACATCGCGATGATCTCACCAACGCCCGTTGTTTTCGGCGCGCTTGACCCGGATTTTTTCCTCGGCGAGCCGGCGCCGGAATTCGTTATCCTCGCGAACCTCATCCAGTCCACCAGCTTGAATGCCGTGGTGGTGCGTGCCGACGTGGGAATCAAGACTCCCCGCGACCTGGAGGGCAAGACCCTCGCCCTGGCATTGGATACCGGGTCCGAATATTACTGGTATACCTATGCGCTGTATCACGGCATCGACACCAGCAAGGTCCGCACCCTGGATTCAAGCGTTGGAGACCTGCGCATAAACCTTGAGTTGGGAACAGTCGATGCTTTCACGGTCTGGGAACCCAATGTCGGAAGAATACGGCGCGCGACCAGCGTTCCCACGACAGAGTTGCCAGGCCAGAAATTTTTCTCGGCCGGTTGGCTGGTCTTGGCGAAGCGCGATTTCGCGCAGCGCAATGTCGCGGCGATCGAACGCTACCTTGCGGCCCTTCGCGACGCCGAAGACTTCCTTCGGGAAAACCAGGACGAACTTGCGAAGATCCTTTCCCGGCTGATCGACATGCCGGCGGACGAAGCCCTGCGTCTCCAACGGAAGATGACATTCAACATGGTTCTGGACGAGGCGATGATCATCAACCTCGAGGAACAGGCAAAATGGCGGGTGCAGTCGAAATATGACGGAAAAAGGGCGATTCCCGATTTCAGGGCGCTGGTTTTCGAAAAGCCTCTCCTGGCGGTAAAGCCGTCCTCGGTCAACCTCCTGAGGTAACATGCTGGTGCGGCCTGCCGAATGAGATTGAGTTCCTATATCTATGTCACCTATGGCATTGCCGGGGTCATTGTCGTGGCGGCCCTGATTGCCGTTCTTGCGCTCGTTTCAAAAGAATCCGCTACGATTGACAGTGTAGCGCGCAACCACGCGATCTACCGGGACCTCACAAAGGTCAATTTCCTGCTGCTGAAAGATATTCCCGCCGACCCCACCTCTGTCATCGATCTCACGTCAAGACAGGTCGCCCGGATCAGCGACGGGGCACGAATCGAAAACCATTATGTGTTGTCCCGTCAATTGGTCGATTTGTCCGAGTCGGTTTCCGCCTGGCGGGAATTAACGGAAATTGGACTTAACGAAGCAACGCAGCGGCGAATGGTATTTCAGGTGAGGCTGCACGTCATGGAGGCCTTGACCGCAACGACCGATATCCTGGCAAGGTCGCAATACCAGCTGAACGAGGTCAACCGGTATTTGCGTTTCGTGGCGGTCGGCACAATGGCCGGGATGCTGGGCCTGATACTCGTCGTCGGCTGGATGCTGCGCCGGCGGATCATCGGGCCGCTTCGGGAGTTCACGGAAAATCTCTCCACCTTTTCTCCCGAGGCCGGGTTCGTTGGAGCGCTCGAGACGCGCGTCCAGGAATTTCAAGAGATGCACGATGCATTCGTGAAGCTGAACCGGCGGCTGGACGCCGCTTTTCGGGAGATCAGGGAGCGCCAGGCCAAGTACAGTTCGCTGTTCTACAACAGCGTCTACGGTGTGATCACGCTTGACGCGCAAGGGCGGATTTCGGCGGCCAACACCGCCGCGAACGAGATGCTGGGTTGTCACGAGGCGGAACTTCTCGGGGCAGAAATCGGCAGATTTCTGACGGAAGATGAACCGGGAAACAAGCCGGTTTCCGTGGATTCGCCCGTCAGGGAAGCGACGATGCGGCGTTTCGACGGCATCGCGTTTCCCGCCGAGTTCGCGCGGAACGCTCTCATGATCGAGGGAGCAACGGAAATGTCCGTGCTGGTTTTCAGGGATGTTTCCGATCGTAAGCAAGCTGAGGAAGAACACCGGAGACTTGAAACTCAATTACTCCGTGCCGAGAAAATGAACACCGTCAGCACACTCGCAAGCGGCATGGCGCATGACCTCAACAACATCCTGACTCCCATCATCAACTATGCGGAATTGCTCCTCGAAGAGGATACGACGAAAGAAGAGACGACAATATACGCGACGGGGATCGTAACGGCGGGGCATCGGGCGGCGGACCTCGTAAAACATATCCTGACCTTCAGCCGGCAAACGAAACCGGACGCGCGAACCGTCGCATTGGCGCCCCTGGTCGAGGAAGCAGTGCGACTCATTCGTTCGACTGCACCGGCAAATATCGAGATCGTCACCTATATCGACAAGCGGTGTCCGCCGACTTTCATCGACCCCACCCAGATTCATCAGGTGCTTGCGAATCTGTGCGTCAATGCGGTCCATGCGATGAGAAAAACCGGCGGCGTCTTGACGGTTTCGCTGGAAACCGTACCTGCCGGCGCCGTCATGGCCCAGCTTCAAACGAAACAGCGTGAAGGTGAATATCTGCGGATCTCCGTTACCGACACCGGCCCCGGGATTGACGAGGAAGCCCGGAAACGCATATTCGACCCGTACTTTACGACCAAGGAACAGGGCGAGGGGACAGGGCTCGGGCTGTCCACCGCCCATGGGGTCGTTGCGGCGCATGGCGGGGAGCTCGCTGTTCTCAGCAGCCCGGGAACGGGAACCACTTTTCACGTCTATCTGCCGGTGCGCGAAGCTATCCCTTCCGCCCTGGACGTCCAAAAGGCGCCATCCCGGGGCCACGGCGAACATATCCTTGTCGTCGATGACGAAAGCGCCATCACCGATGTCGTCGGCAGGATGCTGCGGCGCATGGGCTATCAGCCCACTTTGCTGAACGATGGCAGCGAGGCGATGGAGGTCTTCAACTCATCGCCCGATGCGTTCGACCTGGTAATCACCGATCATTTAATGCCCGGGATCAAGGGTAACGCCCTTGCCGAAAAACTTCTGGAAGCCCGCGCCGATCTGCCGATTATTCTCATGACTGGCGTTATCGACACGCAGTCGGCCGAAATCCTGGACCAGGTCGGCATTCGGCGACTTCTCCTCAAGCCGGTGACCAAAGACACTCTCGGCAATGCGATCCGTCTGGCATTGGACGCCGCCGCCCCGTGAAGCCGGTGTCGCGCACCCTGCCATTGCGGTGCGGCGAGGCCAGCGGCTAAGGTGTGGCGCCATCACAGCGGGACCATGCCATGACCCTTCCCAAGCATCTGAAATTCGATACGCTCAGCCTGCATGCCGGCCAGCGGCCCGACCCGGCGACCGGCGCGCGCGCCGTACCGATTTACCAGACGACCTCCTACGTGTTCGAGGATACCGACCACGCCGCCGCGCTGTTCAACCTGGAACGCGCCGGCCATATCTACAGCCGCATCTCCAATCCCACCGTGGCGGTGCTGGAGGAACGCATCGCCGCGCTGGAGGGCGGCGTCGGCGCGGTGGCCACCGCCTCCGGCCAGGCGGCGCTGCATCTGGGCATCGTCACGCTGATGGGGCAGGGCGGGCATATCGTTGCCTCGTCGTCGCTCTATGGCGGCACGGTCAACATGTTCTTCCACACATTGCCGCGCTTCGGCATCGAGACCACCTTCGTCAACCCGCGCGACCATGACGGCATCGCCAAGGCGATCCGGCCGGAAACGCGGCTGATCCATGCCGAGATACTGGGTAATCCGGGGCTGGAGGTGCTCGACGTGCCGGCGGTCTCGAAGATCGCGCACGACGCGGGCATCCCGCTGATGGTCGACTGCACCTTCGCCACGCCCTATCTGGCGAAGACCCTTGACATGGGCGCCGACATCGTCATGCATTCGGCGACCAAATGGATGGGCGGGCACGGCCTGGCGGTCGGCGGCGTGCTGGTCGATGGCGGCCGCTTCGACTGGGAGGCGAGCGGCAAGTTTCCGACGTTGACCGAACCCTACGAGGGCTATCACGGCATCGATTTCGCCGAGGAATTCGGCCCTGCCGCCTTCGTCTCGCGCGCGCGGGCAGAGGGCCTGCGCGATTTCGGCGCCACCATGAGCCCGCAGAACGCCTTCTATATCCTGCAGGGACTGGAAACCCTGCCCCTGCGCATGCAGCGCCATGTCGACAATACGGCCAAGGTGCTGGCGTTCCTGGAGGGCCACGAGGCGGTGGACTGGGTGCTGCACCCCACCTTGCCCAGCCATCGGGACCACGAGCTGGCAAAGAAGCTGCTGCCCAAAGGCGCGGGCTCCATCGTCAGCTTCGGCATCAAGGGCGGACGGCCGGCCGGCGGCAAATTCATCGAGGCCTGCACTCTGGCCTCGCATCTCGCCAATGTCGGCGACGCCAAGACGCTGGTGATCCACCCGGGCAGCACGACGCATCAGCAGATGACGGCGGAACAGCTCAAGGCCGCCGGCGTCGGCGAGGAACTGATCCGGCTTTCGGTCGGGCTGGAAGACCCGCAGGACATCATCGACGACCTCGACCAGGCGATCCGCGCCTCGCAGAAGGGGTGAGGGATGGTTCTGCATCAGAAATTCATAGGCCGGCGCCCCCCCTCCCAAACCCTCCCCCACCAGGGGGGAGGGCTAAAAAGACTGCGCCACTCACAACATTTATTCCTCCCCCTTGATGGGGGAGGGCAGGGAGGGGGTGATCTCTCCCGCCGCACCGGCCTATCGAAGGGAGCCCCCTCATGGAACTGACGGTCAATGGAAGGCGCGTGCACGCCTCGACCGGCGGCAAGGAATTCGATGCCTCGCTGCCGCTGGTGATTTTCGTGCATGGGGCGGGGCAGGACCGCACCGCCTGGGCGCTGCAAACGCGTTACTTTGCCTGGCACGGCTACGCGGTGCTGGCGGTCGATCTGCCGGGGCACGGCAAGTCGGAAGGGCCGCTGCTGGACTCCTTGCCGGCGATGGGCGACTGGCTGGCCGGCCTGATCGCGGCGACGGGCGCGGGGGCGGCATCGCTGGTCGGCCATTCCATGGGCTCGCTGATCGCGCTGGAATGCGCCGCCAACCACCCGGACGCCGTGCGCTCGCTGACCCTGATCGGCACGGCGGCGCAGATGCCGGTGCATCCCGACCTGCTGGCCGCGGCGCAAGCCAACGACCGTTCGGCCTATGAGGCGATCACCTTCTGGGGCTTCAGCCGCGGCGCCCAGATCGGCCGTGACCGATCGCCCGGCATGTGGATGGTCGGCTCCGGCATGCAGCTCATGGCCAGCGAGCCGGCGGGCGCGCTCCATACCGACCTCAAGGCCTGCGCCGACTATGACGGCGCGGCCATGGCGGCGGCGAAGGTGACCTGCCCGGTGCGGCTGATCCTCGCCGACCAGGACAGCATGACGCCGCTGAAGCGCGGAAAGGCATTGGCCGATGCTTTTCACGAAGCCGAAACCATTATCGTCCCACAATGTGGCCATATGCTGATGGCCGAACAGCCGGATGCGGTGCTGGATGCCTTGATCGGGTTTGTCTGACGGGTTTGGCGCCGGCCCGGCGAACGACAAGAGAGAGGCACACGCGTTGCAACAGAGCCAGTTTCATCTGCTGAAATCGCGGCGGTTCCTGCCGCTGTTCGCGACCCAGTTCCTCGGCGCTTTCAACGACAACGCCTATCGCCAGGCGATGGTCATCCTGGTGACATACGGCATGATCCAGATCGGCGGCGGCGACCCGCGGGTGCTGATCACCGCTGCCGCCGGCGTGTTCATCCTGCCCTATTTCCTGTTCTCGGCGATTGCCGGGCAACTGGCCGACAAGCTGGAAAAATCGCGCCTGATCCTGTTCGTCAAGATCATGGAGATCGCGGTCATGGGGCTGGCCGCCGCCGGCTTTCTGCAGGGCAATGTCTGGCTGCTGATGTTCGTGCTGTTCCTGATGGGGGCCCAGTCCGCCTTCTTCGGACCGCTGAAATACGGCATCCTGCCCGACCATCTGCGCGAGGACGAGCTGGTCGGCGGCAACGCGCTGATCGAAACCGGCACCTTTCTCGCCATCCTGCTGGGCACCATCTTCGGCGGCATCATGGTGCGCGCGGACGGCGGGCTGCCGCTGGTGGCCGGCACGGTGGTCGCGGTCGCCGCGGCCGGCATTGCGGCCAGCCTGTACATCCCCAGGGCCGGCCCGGCCGCGCCGGACCTGAAGCTCAACCTGAACATCCTGGGCGAGAGCTGGTCCATCGTGCGCCACGCCGCGGCGAACCGGGCGGTGTTCCGCTCGATCATCGGCATTTCCTGGTTCTGGGCCGTCGGCACGATCTTCCTGGCGCAGTTCCCGACGTTCGGCCTCGACGTCTTCGGCGCCGACGAATCGGTGGTGACCTTGTTTCTGGTCGCCTTCTCGCTGGGCATCGGGCTGGGGTCGCTGCAATGCAACCGCTGGCTCAGGGGCGAGGTCAGCGCCCGCTATGTGCCGCTGGGGGCTGTCGGCATGGCGCTCGTCGGCTTCGATCTGTACGCCGCGGCCAGCCAGATCCCCACGCCCGCCGGCGGGACGCTGATCGGCGTCGGCGCCTTCTTTTCGTCATGGGCCAATATCCGGGTCTTCGCCGACCTGGTGTTCATCGCCATCTTCGGCGGCTTCTTCATCGTGCCGCTCTACGCCATCATGCAATCGCGCAGCGACGAGGAAAACCGGTCGCGCACCATCGCCGCCAACAATATCGTCAATGCCGGCTTCATCGTCGTCGCCTCCGCCGTCTCGGCCGCCATGCTCTGGTACAGCTTCTCGGTGACCCAGGTCTTCCTGGCGCTCGCCATCGGCAATACGCTGGCCGCGATCTACGTGGTCCGACTGCTGCCCGACGAAGTGGTCAAGGGCATCGGCCGCTGGCTGTTCCGCCGGCTCTACGGCATGACGGTCGAAGGCGAGGAGAACCTGAAGAAATGCGGCGACCGGGTGGTGATCGTCGCCAACCACACCTCCCTGCTCGACGGCGCGCTGCTCAGCTGCTTCCTGCCGCAGCGCGCAACCTTCGCCATCAATACCCATATGGCGCGGCGCTGGTGGGTGAGGCCCGCCTTCCTGCTGTTCGACCTGCTGCCGCTGGACCCGACCAATCCGATGGCGGCCAAGACCATGGTGGAGGTGGTGAAGCAGGGCCGCCCGGTGGTGATCTTCCCGGAAGGCCGCATCACGGTGACCGGCGCGCTGATGAAGATCTACGAGGGGCCGGGCACGATCGCCGACCTGGCCGACGCCGCGATCCTGCCGATCCGCATCGACGGCGCGCAATACACGCCCTTTTCGAGGCTGAAGGGCAAGTTGCGCCGGCGCTGGTTCCCGAAGATCTCCATGACCATCCAGGAGCCGCGCCGGATCGCCGTGGACGACGCGCTGAAGGGCCGCGCCCGGCGCGCCGCCGTGGCCCAGTGGCTCTACGACACCATGACCGAGACCATCTTCCAGACCGGCTATCGGCCGCAGACCCTGTTTTCGGGGCTGCTGGAAGCCCGCGCCATCTATGGCGGGGACGCGCCGATTCTGGAGGATGTGCAGCGCAAGCCCCTCAGCTACGACCGGCTGATAACCGGCAGCCTGGTGCTGGGGCGCAAGCTGGCCGAACTCGGCGGGCCGGGCGATCGGCTGGGGCTGATGCTGCCCAACGCATCGGCCGCCGTGGTCGCCTTCTTCGGGCTGCAGGCTTATGGCCGGGCGCCGGCGATGCTGAACTTCTCAACCGGGCCGGGGCCGATTGTCGCGGCCTGCCGGGTCGCCGAGGTGCGCCGGGTGGTGACCTCGCGCCGCTTCGTCGAGATGGGCGGGCTGGAGGAGACGGTCGCCGCCCTGGGCCGCGAGGTCGACATCGTCTATCTGGAGGATGTGGCGGCGGAGATCGACTGGCTGGACAAGCTGCGCGGCTTCGTCTCACGGCGTTTCGCGCGGCGCATCCACGAGCGCGCCGCCGGCTTTCGCGGCGCCGAAGAGGCCGCCGTGGTGTTGTTCACCTCCGGTTCGGAGGGCAGCCCGAAGGGCGTGGTGCTGAGCCATGCCAACCTCGACGCCAACCGCCAGCAGCTTTCCGCCTGCATCGACTTCAACCCCAGCGACCGGGTGTTCAACGCCCTGCCGATCTTCCATTCCTTCGGGCTGACCGGCGGCACGCTGCTCCCCCTGCTGTCGGGGGTGCGCACCTTCATGTATCCCTCGCCGCTGCATTACCGCATCGTGCCCGAGATGGTCTACGACACCAACGCGACCATCATGTTCGGCACCGATACCTTCCTCACCGGCTATGCGCGCTCGGCCCACGCTTATGATTTCTACAGCCTGCGTTACGTCTTCGCCGGCGCCGAGAAGGTCAAGGACGAGACCCGCCGCGTCTGGGCCGACCGCTTCGGGGTGCGCATCTTCGAGGGCTACGGCGCCACCGAGACCGCGCCGGCGCTGGCCACCAACACGCCGATGCATTACCGTGCCGGCACGGTCGGCCGTCTGCTGCCCGGCATCGAGCACCGGCTCGTCCCCGTGCCGGGCATCGACGAAGGCGGCCGGCTGGAGGTCAGGGGCCCCAACGTCATGCTGGGCTATTTCAAGGCCGACAATCCGGGTGTGCTGCAGCCGCCCGCGGACGGATGGTATGACACCGGCGACATCGTCTCGTTCGACGGCGACGGCTTCATCACCATCCGGGGCCGCGCCAAGCGCTTCGCCAAGATCGCCGGCGAGATGGTCTCGCTGACCGCCGTCGAGGGCTACGCCGCCGCCGCCTGGCCCGACAGCGCCCACGCGGTGGTCGCCATCCCCGACGAGCGCAAGGGCGAGCAGCTGATCCTGGTCACCGACCGCGCGGACGCCACCCGCGAGGCCCTGATGGCGCAAATCAAGGCCAGCGGCGGCCCCGAACTCGCCTGCCCGCGCGACATCGTCGTGACCGAGGAAGTCCCCATGCTGGGCAGCGGCAAGACGGACTACCCGGCGGTGCAGAAGCTGGTGGGGTAGGGGGCGTTGCGGTGGTGCCTCCTCGTCGGCACATCCTTCGACAGGCTCAGAATGAGGAACGAGTGTATTGATTTCAAAAAAGAATTCTCATCCTGAGCCTGTTGAAGGATGAGGCCACTCGGCCATCCTTGCCCGGGCGCGCTCCACACCCCTATAACTGATACCAACAACAACCATCCCGGGGAGGGACCACGGTGAAGCTGTTCGACGACGCGGAATTCGCCGCCCGGGTGGCGCGTACCAAGGCGAAGATGGCCGAAATCGGCGTCGATGTCCTGCTGGTCGCCAGCCCGGCCAACCAGTTCTGGCTCACCGGCTATGACGGCTGGTCGTTCTACACGCCGCAGATGGTCGTCGTCGCAGCCGACCTGGAACAGCCGCTCTGGGTCGGGCGCGCCATGGATGCGGTCGGCGCAAAGTTCACCGTCTTCATGTCCCACGATCACATCATTCCCTACCCGGATGAATATGTCGGGTCCGGCGAGCGTCACCCGATGGAATTCCTCGTGGAGATAGTCAAATCCCGCGGCTGGGGCGCCAAGCGCATCGGCGTCGAGATGGACGACTATTATTACACCGCGCGCTGGCATGCGATACTCACCGCCGGCCTGCCCGACGCCACCTTCATTGACGCCTTCCTGGCGGTCAACCGGGTGCGGATGAAGAAGTCGCCCCGCGAGATCGAGTACCTGAGGCAGGCGGGCGAGATCGCAGGGCGCGCCATGCAGGCGACCTTCGACGCCGCGCGGCCGGGGGTGCGCCAGTGCGACGCCATCGCCGAGCTTTACCGCGTCACCACCGCCGGCACGCCGGACCATGGCGGCACCTTCCCCTGCAAGCCGCCCAACGCCATGGTCGGGGAATATTGCTCGGCTCCGCATCTCAGCTGGACCGACGCGCCCCTCAAGGACAACGAGATGTTCTATGTCGAGCTCGGCGGCGTCCGCCACCGCTACCACGCGCCGCTGTCGCGCTGCCTCTGGCTCGGCAAGCCGCCGCAGGCCATGCTCGATCTGGCGGAAGTCATCGCCGAGGGGTTGGCCGCCGTGCTCGATGCGGTGAAGCCCGGCGTTGTGCTGGAGGAACTGGCCGCGGTATGGACTTCCGTGATCTCACGCCACGGCATCGAGAAGGACTCGCGCATCGGCTATCCCGTCGGCATCGGCTACCCGCCGACCTGGGGGGAGCTGACCTGCAGCATGCGCAAGGGCGACCGCACGGTCATTGAGCCCAACATGACCTTCCACTGCATCCCGGCCCTGTGGATGGAGGATTACGGACTGGTCATCAGCGAGTCCTTCGCGGTCACGGAAACCGGCGCCCGCACCTTCGCCGACTTCCCGCGCAAGCTGTTCCATCTGGATTGAAGGAGTAAGGCAGGGAAATGGAAGAACAAAGCCTCAAGGACACCTACGTCAAGGAAACCCTGATCGGCATCGCCGCGGCGTCCTTCTCGATCGTCGTCATCGTGGCCCTGATGGAAGGCGGCGCCGGCACGGACTTCAGCAATGCGATCTTGCTGCTCATGTACGGCTATATCGCACCCTTCTTTTACCTCCCCTCGGCTCCCTGGCTGATCGTCCTCTATCTGCTGACCGGGGCCGCCCTGTATTTTCAATACCGCCGCGTGCCGCCCCGCTTCATGCGCTACCTCGTCGGCGCCGAGGTCATCGTCTGGCAATTGATCGGTTTCTGGCTCATCACGAATCTATTCACGTATCGGTGAGATGCGGCACTATTCAGCCCGACCGGAACAGGACTCCCGGGACCTTCAGTAGCGGCCCGGACACGCGGAACGCCGCCGCGTGATCCCGCACCATTTTCATCTAATACCCCCCAACACCCGTTACCGTTCCGCCGCAATGCAATCCATCGGGGCATTGACATTTGCCTTCGCTCTTATGTCGCGTAGCCGTGGGCGCTTTTGCCCCGGCGCCGGCGCCGGCCGCCGGCATTTCACAGACAGGAGCAAACCATGACGACAAGCAAAACCAGGACCGAAATCGCACCCGCAACCGCAATCGCGCCCGTCCGCCGGGACGACGAGCGGCTGCTGGGCCTGGAGGCGGAATATCTCCGCCTCGACAGCGCGGAGGGCGACCAGGACTACCGCGACCGGCTGTCGGCCAGGGCCGACGAGATCCGGTGGCGGATCGCCGACATGCCCGCCCATGGTCCCGCGGGGATGGCGGTGAAGGTCCGCATCCTGCTCGACAGCGCCCGCACCGGCGCGGCCGACTGGGATGAGCCGGTCTGCGAAGGCCTGCTCGCCGATCTGGAGAGGCTGTCCCGCTAGGCGGCTTTTCGGTATGGCGAAAGGGCGGCGAGGATATCCTCGCCGCCCGATTCGTGTTCGCGTCAGAGCGATTCCAAATGGTCGGAAAAGGCTCTAGGATCGCCGCCATGGACGTCCATCAATTCCTCCAGGTCCTGCTGATCATCCTCGTCACGGCGCGCATCTTCGCCGAGCTGGCGGTGCGGATGAAGTCCTTGTCGGTGATGGGCGAGTTGGCCGCCGGCGTGGTGCTGGGGCCGAGCCTGCTGGGCTGGATCGAGCCCTTCGATGCGATCCGCATGCTGGCCGAGATCGGCATTATCCTGCTGCTTTTCGAGGTAGGGCTGGAAACCGACCTGACGCGGCTCAGGCGCAGCGGGGCGAAGTCGGCGATCGTGGCGCTGGGCGGGCTGGTTTTTCCCTTCACGCTGGGCTTCGCGCTGGGCCATTATGCCTTCGGCCTGTCGCCCCTGGTCGCCATGTTCATCGGCGGCACGCTGACCGCCACCAGCATCGGCATCACGGTGCGGGTCTTGACCGACCTCGGCGTGCGCAACCGGCATGAGGGCCAGGTCGTGCTGGGCGCGGCGGTGCTGGACGATATCCTCGGCGTGGTGCTGCTGGCGCTGTTGTATGAGTTCGCCACCGGCGGCGGGGTGAACCTGGTCAGTGCCGGCAAGGTATTGCTGTTCATCACGATATTCTTCGCGCTGGCGCCCGTCGCGGCAAGGCTGATGGCGCTGGCCATCCGGCGGCTCGACGGCGAGACCCCGATCCCGGGGCTGATCCCCACCATGATCGTCGCCCTGGTGCTGTTCTTCGCCTGGGCCGCGCACGAGGTCGGCGCACCGGAGCTGCTGGGCGGGTTTGCGGCTGGCCTCGCGCTGTCGCGGCGCTTCTTCCTGCCGTTCGGCGTCGCCATCCGCGAGGACCGCATATTCGCCCAGCGCATTTCGGCACAGATGCATCCCATCATCCGCCTGTTCACGCCGATCTTCTTCGTGATGGTGGGGCTGTCCCTGAACCTGCGCGAGATCGACTGGAGCTCCGGCTATATCTGGCTGTTCTCGGGCGCCCTATTCGTCGTCGCCGTGGCGGGCAAGTTCGCCGGCGCGCTGTTCTTGCGCGAGAGCTGGCATTCGCGCGTCGCCATCGGGGTGGCCATGGCGCCGCGCGGCGAGGTTGGGCTGGTGTTCGCCGAGCTGGGCCGCGAGGCCGGCGTATTTTCCAACGAAATCCATGCCGGCATGGTTATCGTCATCGTGCTGACGACCCTGTTGCCGCCCCTCCTGCTGAAATGGCTGCATGGCCGCTACCCCCACAGGATGCGCCATGGGAAGGCAGGGCAGGGGTGATGTCGCGCACCCGGCGGATCGTGCTTCTCTGGGTCCTCACCGCGCTGGCGGCGGCGGGCGTGTTTCTGTTCGCGCCGCCGATCCCGCAGGACCCGGCCTATCACCTGCTCGCCGACGGGCGCGCCCGGCTGGGCGTTCCCAGTTTCGCCAACGTCATGTCGAACGTGGCCTTCCCCCTGGTCGGGATCGCCGGGCTGGGCGCGCTGTGGCGCGGCTGGTTTGGCGTGCCGTCGATGGGCGAGGGCGAC
>CAJHYK010000351.1_pt1 | contig 20566 bp, 14 predicted proteins | sample 9198691 | NCBI WGS metagenome assembly CAJHYK01 (sample SAMEA7708355, study PRJEB35096) | sediment metagenome | biome: marine neritic benthic zone biome [ENVO:01000025]; feature: sediment [ENVO:00002007]; material: shallow marine sediment [ENVO:03000034] sea grass bed [ENVO_01000059] ...
CGAATATGTGGTGCTGCATGTGCTGCGCCACCACCGCCGCCAGCGCGAGATGGAGGCGAACCAGCGCAAGGGCGAATGGATACAGGTCATCACGCCGACCGCCCCGGCGCGGAAAGTCGGGATCATGGGACTTGGCGAACTGGGCGCCACCGCGGCGAAGGCGCTGGCCGCGCTTGAGTTCGATGTCGCCGGCTGGTCGCGCATGGGAAAAGACATTCCTGGCGTGGTATCCTTCCATGGAGCGGACGGTCTTGGGCCGTTTCTGGCGCGCAGCGAAATTCTGATCTGCCTGTTGCCATTGACGCCGGACACGGAGAATATCCTGAACGCCGACCTGTTCGCGCAACTGCCGAAGGGCGCCAGCCTGATCAACGCGGCGCGCGGCGGTCACCAGGTGGAGGATGATATCCTGGCAGCGCTGGACTCGGGGCAGCTTTCCGAGGTCACGCTGGACGTATTCCAGACCGAGCCCCTACCCCCCGGCCATCCCTTCTGGGGCCATCCGAAGGTGACGATCACACCGCACAATGCCAGCGTTACCGATCCCGATAGCGGCGCGCGGCGGGTGGTGGAAAATATCCGCCGCTTCCGGCGCGGCGAGCCGCTTCCCAATATCGTCGACCCGAAGGCGGGTTACTGAGCAGGGACGCCGACTTTCCGCAACGAGCGGCCGGGGAATCAATTACCCGCCGGCTCCTTCTTTTTTCCGCCTTGGTTGCCCTGGCCGCCGCTGTCTTCGGCATTGCGGTTTTACTCTCGGCCGCAGGCTTCTTGGCCCGCGCCTTGGCCCGTCGCGCTTCTGCCGCGGCCAGGTCCCGCTCGCGCTGCAGTGTGACGTCGTTGATGATTTCCGCGAACTCGGCCAGATAGACCGATCCCTTGACCGTGCGCTGAACGATCACCGAGCGGCGATCTCTTGGGTCCGCCTTGCGCCGCGCCAGCCCGAATTCCCCCAGGCGGTCGATCGCGCGGGTGATGGCCGGCTTGGACACGTTCAGGATTTCGGCCAGGCCGCGAACCGTATGGGGCTGTTCGGTCATGTAGACTGTCAGCAGCACGGCCATCTGGCGGGCGGAAAGGTCCGGCGCGTCGCGCCGGACGTTTGCAACCATCGCACGTCGCCAGATATCCAGGGAGTCGAGGTCGGTAACTGCCATTCAGCTCACCGATTATTGTTTCGATCCTGCATCGAAACTACGGTCCGATCCGGTTTGGCACAAGGAAAATCAGGGCGGAACTCCCTGTCCGGGCTGTCGTCAGTTGCCTGCGAAACGCTCTTTGATTGCCGCGAAGGCGGCGCGCATGGCCATGGCTTCCCCGCCTTCGGGCCGGCCGGGGCGGGCCGCCGGATTCCAGGCCATGATGTCGAAATGCGCCCAGGAAATGCCCTCATCGACGAACTCGGCCAGGAACAGCGCTGCCGTAATGGCGCCGGCATAGGGCGAATCGCCTGAATTGTTGATATCGGCAACCTTGCTGTCGATCATCGAGCGATAGGGCTTCCACAGGGGCATGCGCCATACCGGGTCGTCCTCCGCCACGCCGTGGCGGTACAGATCCTCCGCCAGGCGGTCATCGGCGGTGAACATGGCCGCGATCCCGGTGCCGACGGCGCTGCGCGCCGCGCCCGTCAGGGTCGCGAAATCCAGCAGCAGATCGGGTTTGTCCGCCATTGCTTCGGTCAGGGCATCGGCCAGCACCAGCCGGCCTTCGGCATCGGTATTGCCGATTTCCACCGTCAATCCCTTGCGTGTCCGCAGGACATCGCGCGGCCGCATGGCATTGCCGGACACGCTGTTTTCCACGGCCGGCGCCAATAGCCTGAGGCGCACCGGCAGGCCGGTCATCATGATCATGCGCGCCAGCCCCAACGCCGTCGCCGCGCCGCCCATATCCTTTTTCATCAGGGCCATGCCCCGGCTGGGCTTCAGGTCCAGCCCACCGGTGTCGAAACAGACGCCCTTGCCGACCAGCGTTACCCTTGGGTGGTTCGGGTCGCCCCAGCTCATGTCGATCAGCCGTGGCGCCACAGCGGCGGCGCGGCCGACGGCATGGATGGCCGGATAGTTCCGCTCGAGCAGCTCGTCGCCCACGGTGACGGTGAAATCGGCGCCGAACTCGTGGGCGAGCTGCTGCGCCGCCTGGGCCAGGTCGGCCGGCCCCATGTCGGCAGCCGGCACATTGATCAGGTCGCGCACCAGAACCGTGGCCGACGCTGCAGCGGCAACATAGGTGCGGTCCGCGCCGGCAGGCCAGACGAGGCTGCGCCGCGGCTGTTCGTCGGTCCTGTAGCGTGTGAAGGCGTATGAGCCGAGCGCCCAGCCCAGCGCCGCCTTGCCGGCGGTTGCGGCCGACAAATCGGCTTCTATCCTGTAATTCCCGGCCGGCAGTACTTGCGCTGCGCCACCCCACGACCAGATGTCCGTGTCGCCCTCGACGCCCACCAGCGCGCCACCCACAGGCCCCTGCCCGCCGCCGGGAACAAGCTGCACCGCGCCGGGCTTGGCCGCATACCCCGTGGCCTTGACCCAGCCGGCGGTTCCTGCCGGCAGCTTTTCAATCACGGCCGCCAGCGAGCCAGGGTGGACCGGGATCAGCGGAATCGCCGGGGCGCCATCGTCATCGACCAGATATTCCAGGGGCATGCAGGTTCTCCTTGCGCCGACGATATCCCGGCGGTTTAGTTGCGGCGATGCTTTTTGTAGCGGGCGTCGCGCAGCAGGGCAACGGCAAGCAAGGGGATAGGGAGATGCCTGATTTGACTCTGATTATCGGGAACCGGAATTATTCGTCATGGTCGCTGCGGGCCTGGCTCGCCATGCGCATGGCGGGCCTGGCGTTCGAGGAAATCCTGATTCAGCTTGATCAGCCGGATACGGCGTCGCGAATTCGCGAATATTCACCGGCTGGGCGTGTGCCGGTGCTTCGTCATGGCGACCGCACGATCTGGGATTCCCTGGCAATCTGCGAATATGCGGCCGAGATGGCACCCGAGGCGCATCTGTGGCCCGAGGACCGCATTGCCCGGGCAGTGGCGCGGTCCGTCAGCGCGGAAATGCATTCCGGCTTCGCCGCCCTTCGGGGCGCATTGCCGATGAATATCCGCGCGGACCGTCCTGGCATCCCCATTGCGGACGACACGCAGGCCGATATCGACCGGATATGCGGGCTCTGGCGCGATTGCCGGCAACAGTTCGGCACCGGCGGGCACTTCCTGTTCGGCGGGTTTTCGATTGCCGATGCCATGTTCGCACCGGTCGCGTTCCGCCTGCTCAGCTACCGCATCGCCGTGGACGGCATGGCGCGAGATTATATCGAAGCGATCCGGACGCTGCCGGCCATGGAGGAATGGTCCGCGGCCGCAGCCGCGGAGCCCTGGGTGTTGGAGCAGGAAGAGATCGGTGTGGCAGACGAAGCCTAATTCGCTGCCGAGGCGTTGGTGATCGCCGGCTTCACCGCATCTTCGGTCTCCGTCGGCTCTTCCTCGGTACTGGCCTCCAACGGCTCGCCTGCTTCATCCACCGGCTCCCTGTCGACATCCTCGACCGGGGCCGCTTCCACGTCTTCGCCTTCGCCGGCCTCATCCTTCTCGACGATCGCTTCGCAGTCCCCGGTCCTGCCGGCGCCCTCTGCCAAGGTATCGGCCATCTCGGCCTCGGTCTCTTCGCCGGGCTCTTCGCCCTCGGCGAGATCTTCCTTCCTGACAGCCTTGGGCTCACCGCACTCCTCGGAAAGCTCAAGCTCCGGCGGCTTGGGGCGGTTACAATTCGGCGGCGGCAACTGCCTGACCTCGGTCAACTCGGCATGGATCGTCATGATGCCGGACTTCATTTGCATGAAGCTGGCGACGCCGCTGTCGTGGATCTGGATCATCGTATAGTTTTCTTCTTCTTCTTCCTTCAGTTCCTGGTCCGTTTCCTTGTCGTCATCTTCGCCTTCCGGTATCGGCGTGGCGCGCAGCCGCCAGGAACGACCATCAACCAGCCCGGCATCTCCCTTAGGCGGAATCGACAGGATAATCGGTTCGCCGCCAATGCTGCGAATTTCCACGAATTTCGCCGTCGGGTCGAAGTAGTTGTGTTTGGCGGTGGTTCCTTCGCTGGCCAACGACTCCACAATCCGCCGCATCGCGGTAATCGGCATTTCGACGCCTTTGGGAAGTTTTCTCTCATAACGCTTGGGCTTCACGTATTTTACCGCGCCCGCCTCGCCCTCGGCCGGAATCGCGGCGTTGCCGCGATATTCGAGGCGGCCCGAACCGGACAGGTCCTGCCAGTAAACGAAGTCCGTGTTCTGCCCGTCAAGGCTCTCGCGCTGGCGGAACATGGTATGAGTGCGCACCTTGTTCCCGTTGTCCAACTCCAGCAGGAACAGAAACTCGGAATGCGACTGCCAGCGTGTGCAGTCGCGCCTGACACGCATGGCCATTGCGCCTTTGGCGGTGATGATGGCGCCGTCATAGTCGATTTCGCCCAGCGTAAGCCGGTAGGTCGCTTCATAGCTGGTCAGGCTACCCTGGGCCAGCGCCGCCGGGTTTCCGGAAATCAGCGCCAACAACGCCAGGGGCAATATTGTTACGTTACGCATCATCGTCGTTCGCCTTCATAATATATGTCCGAAGCCTAGCATTCGGGGGTCGGCAGTTCGGAAATGGCGACCAGTTCGCCGGAAAGAACCATGGTCTGGTAGTCGTGCCAGAATTTGCTGACCACACCATTTTCATGGATCTGCAGTGTTTCGATCATAAAGGGGTCGTTCCGGGCGATAGCCTCGAAATAGATCGCCCTGTCGACCGTCCACGACTTGCCCTCGACCAGGGCGGCATCGCCCTTTTCGATCTTACCCAAATTCGCGGCCCTTCCGGGCGTAACCGTGGTTACCTCGGAAACACCGTGTACCTGGAACGCTATTGATTGCGGATCGGTTCGACCGCTCGTCAGCGCATCCATCAGTTCCTGCATCGCGGCCATCGGAAGTTTCGTAGGTGACGGCAAATCCCAAACGGTTTCCTCGGGCTGTTGAAAGCTTGCCTTGCCGCCATAGCCATCCCGGTTCATGGCAGCCATGCCCTTCAGGTTGGTCCGGTTGCCACCGTCCTGGCGCTGCCATCCCGAAAATTCCATTCGACCGCCATCGAGTCCTTCCAGCATGCGGGTCAATATATGGATACTGATCGGCTCTCCCCCTTCGATTCCGACATTGAACCGTATTTCCTGCAGCGTTTCCCACTTCTGGCAATCGCGAGTGAGGCGAATTGCCATTGCGCCTTCCGCTTCCAAAGGGAAGCCCTCGATCTTCAAGGACTCCAGCTTGAGGTCGTACTTCGCCTCATGCGGCACGATCTTCGCGCCTGCCGCCGCGCCTGCCGGCAATATGGCGATTGCCACAACAGGCGTCAGCAGAAGCAATGTGAACCATGGGTGCCGCATTATATTTCTCTATTGCCGGCGGGGTCAGCAGTCCGGGATCGGCTCGCCCTTCAGCCAGGCAAGCGTGCCCTTGAAGGCGAAGGGGCCGATATCGATAATCGTGTCGCTGACCACGCCGTTGGCATGAACTTTCGAGGTCACCGTCCGGGCCGGGGTCCGGCTTTCGCTGCCCATCAGGAAATACTGCGTAGTGAAGCGCCAGGCCGGCGCATCCAGCAGTTCCGCGCTGCCATCGGGCACGATCGGATTGACAACTTGCGCCATCTGGGCCGGGCGGTATACCGCACGGAAAGCATCGTCCTTGTTCAGGCCGTTGAATATCACGAATTCCGGCTGCAGCGAGCCGGCCTCGAGGCTGTCGAGTTGCCTTCTCAAAGCATCGAAGGGAAAAATCGCCGACGGGTCTACCTCAATCCTGCGATCTTCCGGCCAGTTGTATTTTACCTGGACACCGAGAAGCCGCATCTCGATCGTTCCGTCATCTTTTTGCGCTTCCGCCTGCTCGGCCGCTTTCTTCGCCTCCGCTTCGGCCTGTGCTGCGGCGGGGTCGACGGCCTTCTCGTCCGAACCGGCGGCCTTTGCCGCGTCCTCGACCGTTTCGTCCTCGACCTCGATCAGCGTACCGCCCTCGGGCCGAACCGCGTCGCCGGCGATGATCGCAACGGTCTTGCCGTTCAGTGTCGTACGCGACCAGAACCAGTACTGCTGGGCTTCGACGGCTTCGCGCAGCCGCTCTTCAATCACGATACGCGTCTCGCGACCGTCGGTATACCGGATCTTGAAATCTATATGTCTGTCGATGCCGTAGTGGAAACAATCGCGGAGTACCTTGACCTCCATCGTACCGTTGGAGGTCTCCGCCCATCCGTCGACTTTCATGTCCTGGAGGGTCAGGCGGTACATTGCCTGGTGGGGTACAATCTCCGCCGCTGGCGCGGGGCTCGAAACCAGCAAACCGGCGACCGTTGCTGCCGCCACATCCATACGAATCTTCATCGCAAAACGCCAATGTTCTGTTCAAAATAGCACGCCGTAGCGAAACTGCCCGACATCGCCCGACAGGAATTGCCTGCAGCGCTCTGACCGGGCGGCTTGCCCAGCTCTCTGTGAATAAGGCCACAATTAGGTTAATCTCGCGTAAAGGTGCATGAATGCTGGCATTTTTTTTCGGATGGGCACGCCGCCGAAATACCCGGCGGACGGCGCCCGTCTGCGACACCCCAATTCTGGCACGGTAAATGCATAAAATGCCTGCAAATAATATGTCGGCGACCACAGGCTGGCATAATGCAACGGGGCGGTGATCGTCATGCAGCAGGAATTGGTAGACACGGATACAGGGCCGGAGAGAGCCTGTAGAGGGTCTATCCTTGTCGTCGATGACGACCCATACAGCCGCGATCTGCTCTCCCGGCGGATGCAGCGGGAGGGTTATCACGTCACAACGACAGGCAATGGCTGGGACGTGCCGGAGCTGTTGAAAAAGCATTCGTTCCATCTCGTTCTGCTAGACGTCATCATGCCGGCCATGAACGGGCGTGACGTGCTGGGCGCAATCCGGGTGACGCACAATTCCGCCGAACTGCCCGTAATCATGGTGACCTCGATGACCGAAGGCGACGAAATCGCCGAATGTTTCCGGCGCGGCGCCAACGATTACGTGACCAAGCCATTCCAGTCGCAGGCGCTGGTGGCCCGAATTGAAACGCATATCGCGCGGCAGCGCGCGGAGGCGGCGCTGAAACAGTCGCAGGACAAGCTGGAGCGCCGCGTGGAACAACGCACCGCCGAGTTGCGGCGCGCGAACCGCCAGTTGGAAGACGCCCGCAACATCCTTACCGATGCGCTCGAAGCCATTGGTGACGGCTTCGTTCTGTGGAATGGCGACGACAAGCTTGTTACGTGCAACCAGCGCTACAGGGAATTCTTCGGCAAGAATGCCGCTGCCGTCATGCCGGGAGCCAAATTCGAAGATCTCATGCGCATGCAGGTTGAAGGTAGCATGCTTCGCGGTGCCCTCGGGCGAGGCGAAGCATGGCTCAAGAAACGGCTGTCGCGCCACAGGAATCCGGCCGAGCCCTTCGAAGAAGAACTTTCCGATGGCGCATGGGTGCAGATTAGTGAAACACGCGCCAGCAACGGCCGCACCGTGGGGCTTTGCACCGACATCACCGAAATCAAGCGGCGCGAAATTGCCCTCAAAACCTTTGCCGAAACGAATCGACGCCTGGCCGCCGCCGTGAACGCGACGGACAGCGCCATTCTGATCACCGACCCGGCGCGCGTTGGCAATCCGACCGTCTTCGCAAACCCCGCCTTCACCGCGATGACCGGATGGCCGGTGGAGGAAGCCCTGGGCCGCGACCGCAGGATGCTGGCCGGCGCCGAGACCGACAAGGCCGAGGTCGAGCGCCTAGAAAAATGCATGCGCAACGGTGTGACGGCCAGTGGCGAGCTCAAGCTGTACACGAGGAACGGCCATGCCTTCTGGGCTGAAATCAGCGCCAGCCCCATTCGCAGCAGAGATGGCGACATCGTAAACTGGGTCATTATCCAGACTGACATTACAAGCCGTAAGGAAACCGAGGAACAACTCAGCCAGTCGCAGAAGATGGAAGTAATCGGGCAACTAACCGGCGGGCTGGCCCACGATTTCAATAATCTGCTCACGGTCGTTCTCGGCAATCTGGAATTCCTGCTTTTACAGAAGTCAGACCAGGACGACGAGACTCGACCATATCTCGATGCAGCCTTTAAAGCGAGCAAGCGGGGGGCCGAACTGACCAGGCGCATGCTGGCTTTCGCCCGCCGCCAGACCCTCGAGCCAAAACCGACCGATCTGCGGCAGACAATCATCGAGATCCGTGATTTTCTGGACCGGTCGCTGGGAACCGGCATCGTCCTGGAAACGGAGTCCGGTGACGATCTTTGGCCTGTCCTGGTAGATCAGGGGCAGATGGAAAACGCGATTTTGAATCTTGCCGTGAACGCGCGTGACGCCATGGGCGATTCGGGAACGGTTACTGTCCGGGCCGGCGACAGGACACTGAATCAGGCGGTCGATGCGACGGGGCAGCCTATTCCCGATGGCGACTATGTCTGCATTGCCGTATCCGACACCGGGACGGGCATGCCGCCGGAAATTATCAGCAAGGCGATTCAACCGTTTTTCACGACCAAGGACTCGGGCAAGGGGACCGGGCTTGGCCTGAGCATGGTGTATGGCTTCGTTTCGCAGTCTCACGGATTCGTGCGCATCGACAGCGAGCCGGGTAAGGGTACGACCGTGGAGCTGTGTTTCCCGCGGGCCGCATCATGTGCCATCGCAGAGACCCAGGACGGGGACCAAATCGCCGAAGGTGGCAGCGAAACCATCCTGCTGGTCGATGATGAGCCACAAGTCCGGGCAATCGCCGCCATTCAACTCCAGCGCCTTGGCTACAATGTCCTGCAGGCCGAGGACGGCTGCGAGGCGCTGGAAGTGCTGGAACGGTCTCCGGGAGTAGATATACTCGTCACCGATATTGGCCTGCCCGGCGGGATGAACGGGCTAGAACTGGCTGCGACCATTCGCCAGCGAACCCCCGACATGCCCATACTTTACGTTTCCGGCTATTCCGAGGGAAGCACATCGGAATCCGCCGAACGGGACAAGGATTCGCAGTTCCTGGCCAAACCCTATGACAATCTGGCGCTGGCTTGCGCCGTGCGCCGGGCCCTGGCGATGCATGGCAAGGTCAGCGAATTGTCTGCGACAGGCGTGATCGGTGCCTGATCGGCCTCAACGAGACTGGTTAAGCGGTAACCCCGGTTAACCCCTGGCCGGCGTATTGCCGCCGGCAAAGCCACCCAGGACACGCTGCGCCGGTATGCAGATGGTGGCCGTGGTTCCGCGCCCCGTCTCACTGGCAATTTCCAGCCGCCCGCCATGTTGCCGGACCGCCATGTTGGCGAGGGTCAGACCCAGTCCCAACCCCGGCTTGTTTCCCACCAGCGGATCGCCCACTCTGCCGAACGGCTCCAGGACACGGCCAGTGTCGTCGGCCGGCATGCCGCATCCGCTGTCGGCAACCGAAATACGGAGCTCGCCGCCGTCATCCACGACTGCCCCGACGATAATGTCGTCGCCAGCCTCCGTAAAGACGATGGCGTTCCGCAAAAGACGAACGAGGCACTGCTCGATTTTCGCCCGATCCACCTGAATATCCGGCATTTCATCCGGCAGCCGAATATCAAGCCGGCGGTCGGACCCTTCCAGCTCCGCTTCGGCTGTCTCGCAGCACTCCCGGATAAGGGCATGAAGTTGGACCCGCCTTTCGTGGAGCTCGTCGCTGCCTGAGTCGATCCTTGACAGTTCCAGGATATCGTCGATCATTTTCAGCAGACTGGAACCGCATTTATGTATGTCGGCTCCATATTCGGCATAGCGGCTGGCACTGTCCGACCCCATCCCGCCATCGCGAATTAGTTCGGAAAATCCAAGAATTGCATTCAGCGGCGTGCGTAGCTCGTGGCTGACATTGGCCAGAAATCGGGTCTTGGCCCTGCTTGCCGCCTCTGCGGCGTCACATGCAGCGATGATTTCCAGCGTGCGTGTCTGGTCGTCCGTCACATCGGTCTCGACACAGATGATTTCGTCATTTCCAGTGCGCCGCTCAACCGTGCGCAGCCATCTTCCTTCCGAGGTCTGCTGCATGAACCGCCCGACCGGTCTTCTATGACGCTCCATTCGCTCGGCGATCCACTCCCTTTCTCGCCCCTGCGCGTCGGGCGGCGGGCCCAGCATGATCGAGTCGCGGACGAAATCTCCGAACGGACAGCCGGGCAGCAGGATATGCGCCGCCGCCGCATGAAACTCTATGAATCTGGCGTTACATATCAGCAAGCGGTCGTTCGCGTCCCAAAGGGCAATTCCTTCCGAGATGGCTTCAAGCGAATTGGCGAGCCTCTGCCTGATATCCAACGCCTCGGCCTGGGCCATGTGCAAGGCGGTGACATCGAGAAGGAGCACCACAAAGAGCGTGTGGCCATCGTCGCCCGGCACCCTGGTGACGGCCAGTTTGGCTATGAATTTTTCGCCGCCGTCGCGACGGGCGGTCACTTCCGCCGCTTCTTCCTGCCGGGCGGCAGCCTGAAGAAAGTCTTCGGCATGCGAGTGGGAGTCCGCGAAGAGAAAATCCAGAAAGCGATGTCCGATCAGCTGATCTTCCGCGAGGCCGAACATCTCTTGCGCGCGCTGGTTTGCCGATCGAATTAAACCGCTCTCATCGACGGCGATAACGCCGTCGAAGGCGGTCTCCAAGAGGCCCCGGACATAAGCCTCCTTGCGCCCAATGGTAATATTTTGCGTCAGTAAGCGCAGATTCTGGATGTTCAGCTGGCGCGTCATTCCCAACCCGAATCCGACCAGTGCCGAAATCATCCAGGGGACAACATCGATCAGCAACGGCAGTAGCCATTGGACCCCCAACGCAACCAGAAACACCGTTGTGATGACGGCAGCCGTTGCAAACATACCCTGTTGCCAAGGGCGGCGGCTGCAAAAAGGTGCGAATACAAAGACAGCCAGGACGATACCGGCCAGCCCTACCAGTGGTGGCGTGCGCCATAGGGTCCTGTCCTGCAGCAGTGACTCGGTGGCCAGCACGTGCAGGACGCTCCCCGGAACAGCCGGCCCCTGCGGGGTGGGAAAACCATCGGCGAGTTCGGCTGCAGTGGCGCCAACAATCACAATCTTGTCCACCAATTCCGCGCGGTCGAACCGGCCATGCAGAACATCGGCGAAGGGTATGCGCGAGAGGCTGTCACTATCGATTCCGTAGTCGATGTAGAAGCGACTTGAAAACTGCGCTTCACCACCGGCCAACAGCGTCGCCAGCGTGGGTATCGCGGTATCACGCCAATCGATTTCGCCGCGCATTTCACGGACATATCCGTCGGCAGCGGGGAACAGATTCACGGACGCCGTCGTGACATGCCGCGCGAATGCGGGGAGGGGGCTTGTATATACGATGCTGCGGCCGCCGTTTCCGTGCATTTCCGTCTGCAGGAAGGCTGGCAGGATGGTTTTCCGTCCGGCCCTGGCGAGAGAATCCTCGAATCGCGAGTCGGCCGCTGGAAGCGAGGCGGAACTGAAATCGACATTGTAGGCAATTGTCCGCGGCGCCGCCGCGACAAGGTTGTCCAGCGCCTGCGCATGAATCGCACGCGGCCAGGGCCAGACACCCAACTCCTTCAGGCTGCCGTTGTCGATCGCAACGAGGACGATGTCGTCCCCGGCATCACGCTTTGTCAGTTCAAACCTCAGGTCGAACAGGCGAAGCTCGAGGAACTCCATTGCCCCGCCGAGATAGAGCAAGGATAACGCCAGGGCTACGGCCAGATGCGCGCCAACGTGACGAACGGATTTCGCCAGTTTACGCACGCCCGTCAGTCGCCCCGCGGGCGCGGGTCGTTGCAGATCATTTCGGCCCCTTCGCCTTTGCGCCGCCGCCATTTTCGGACTTCGGGTCGCCATGCGAATCGCGAACGCCCGCACCTTTCTGCCCGCCGTGATTATGCTGTTCCTCGCGGTTCACACCGTGTACGTCGCCCGTCCTGCCTGTATGCGACGGCGACTCTTGGGGCGCCGGTGGGGACGGTGGGGACGCCGGCGCCCGTTCGGGAGGCGCAGGCGTACGTGGCGCGGGATCACCGCCAGGCGGCGGCAACAGCAATAACAGGCCCGAAGCGTTCGCCAGGACCGACTGTCCGGCCATGACGTCCAGGCCCTCGCCGACGCCGCGGGGCGTGGCCCTGACCACGCCCTCGGTTACCGCCAGCAGGTCGCCCTGGGAACCTAGGACAATGCGGAATTCGGTACCCTTGACGGTGGCCACCAGATATCTGCTCTCGACCTCGAACTTGCGCCCCGCGACAGCCTTGACACTGTACCAGACCGTGCCGGCCGCCTGCCGTATCAGAGAAGGCAGATCACCGGGCGTATCCTCCAGCGTGAGCCGCGTATCAGGCCCGGCCTGGATTCGATCCTCACCGCGCCACAGTTCAACCCGCGCGCGGGATGCGGTTTCTATTTCCGCCGGTGGGGAAAGGGTGGCGCCAGCCCGCAATGGATGCCAGGGGTCGTCCCCGGCAGCGGCCGGCAGGCTGCGCCAGTTGACTTCCCCCACCGCAAGAAGGACTTGCCAACTGCCAGCCGGGGGGTGTCGTCCCGATTCTGCGGGAGCGGTTTGGGCCCAAGCGGTGTCGACCGCCAGCAGGCCGAACAAAAGCGCGAACCCAAGCCGCATGCTGTGGCCTATTCGAACCGCGTAAGTCATTCCCCACCCGAATTTCCCTTGCTAGCCAAGCACACTACAACATGACTGCCGTATGTTCATTCGTATTATTCGCCGCAGTCCATCGATATAGTCGCGCGGGTTGCATTATCAACGATAGATACCGCTTTTCATTGAAAATGGCTTCCGGACCAATCGCTGCAGTCCTGCCTGGAGCCGATCCGTCTCCATCCTGGTGAGAAATCCGGGCTAGGCCCGCGCTTCCCGGATGGCGCGCCAGATGCGTTCCGGCGTGGCAGGCATCGGCAGGTCCGTCACGCCCAGGGGCGCCAGCGCGTCAAGGATCGCGTTGAAGGCGGTGGGAATCGCCGCGCTCGTCCCTGCCTCGCCACAGCCCTTGACGCCCAGCGCATTGGTCGTCGCAGGTACCGGGTGATGGCGGACGTCGAAGGAAGGCGTCGTATCGGCACGGGGCAGGGCATAGTCCATGAATGAGCCGGTGAGCAACTGGCCGTCGGCATCGTAGACCGCCGTTTCCATCAGCGCCTGGCCGACGCCCTGGACGATGCCGCCATGGATCTGCCCCTCGACCAGCATGGGATTGATGAGATTGCCGAAATCGTTGACTGCCAGATAGCGGTCAATGCGGCAATGGCCGGTTTCCGGGTCGATCTCGACCTCGCAGATATGGCAGCCGTTCGGGAAAGCGGATGGCGGGGTATCGGTGACCAGTTCCGCATCCAGCGAACCGGGAAGGCCATCGGGCACGCTGTCCGCCGCCGCGACCCGGGCTGCGAGATCCTGAATGGCGATCGCCCGGTCGGTGCCGGCCACACGGAACTCGCCGGCGGCGAACTCGATATCCTCCACCGCCGCCTCCATTTCATGTGCCGCCCACCGGCGCCCGCTCTCGATCACTGCATCCGATGCCTGGGCAAAGGCATTGCCGCTGGCCATCGCCGATTTCGAACCGCCGGTGCCGCCGCCCATTTTCAATTCATCGCTGTCGCCCTGCACCAGGTCGATCATATCGAAAGGTATGCCCAACCGGCCGGCGACGACTTGCGCGAAGGCGGTTGCGTGACCCTGGCCCTGGTCCAGGGTGCCGGTCAGGATGGTCACCCGCCCGTCGGGGCGGAAGCGGATGCCGCCAAGCTCCTTACCCGGCCCTGCCGTTACTTCCAGATAGCTGGTCACGGCGCGACCGCGCAGCAGGCCTCTTGCTTCCGACTCCGCCCGGCGCGCCTCGTACCCGTCCCAGTTGGCGGCGGCCGTGGCTTCGTCGAGAAGGGTGGGGAAATCGCCGCTGTCGTAAGTCATGCCGGACGCGGCCTTGAAGGGGATTGCGTCGGCCGGGATCAGGTTGCGCCGGCGCAGTTCCAGCCTGTCGCAGCCGGTTTCCCGCGCCGCCTCGTCGACCAGCCGCTCCATGATGTAGTTGCCCTCGGGCCGGCCCGCCCCGCGATAGGGTGCGATGGTCACTGTGTTGGTGAAGACGCAGCGGCAGGTCACAGCGATCGCCGGCGTCTTGTAGAGGCTGGCGACGTTCTTCATGATATTGCCCGATGGCATGACCGGGCCGAAGGGCGTCATATAGGCGCCCAGATTGCCGATCATGTCGATCCGCATGGCCAGGAAATCGCCCTCTTTGTTCAGGGCCAGCGCGGCATCGGCGATCATGTCGCGGCCCTGGTAGTCCGAGAGGAAGGCGCCGCTGCGGTCGTCGACCCATTTGACCGGCCGGCCCAGGTCGCGCGCCGCATGCAGCACCAGAAGGTTCTCAGCGAATTGCTGCGACTTCATACCGAAGGACCCGCCGATATCCTTCGAGACGACCCGCAGCTTTTCCAGTTCGATTTTCAGAACCGCCGTGGCCAGGGTCTGGCGCATGCCGTAAACGCCCTGGCAACCCAGATGGACCGTAAAGCGCCCGCTCGCCTTGTCGTATTCGCCGACCGCGCCGCGCGGCTCCATCGCCGCCACCACCACGCGGTTGATCGGTATGCGCATCCGGGTGATATGGGTCGCCTTGCCGAAAGCCTCTTCGACCGCGTCGAAATTGCCGTCCTGCCAGTCCAGGCAGAGATTCGCGGCATCGTCATGGATTTGGGTGGCGTCAGGGGCCAGCGCGTCCTCCGGGTCGACGATCGCGGGTAGCGGGTCGATATCGAACATCACGGCCTCGGCCCCGTCGCGCGCTGCCTCGGGTGTTTCGGCCACCACGAAGGCCAAGCCTTCGCCGACGAATTTCACCTTGCCGTCTGCCAGTGCATATCGCGCCGGACTCTCCGGATCGCTGCCGTCCCTGCTCTTGATCAGCTTGCTGCCGGGAAACGGGCCGTATCCGGCGGCCCTTAAGTCGTCAATCCCATATACCGCCAGAACCCCTTCCACCTCATGCGCACCCGACAGGTCGAGGCCGCGGATGATTCCATGTGCATGGGGTGAGCGCAGCACATAGCCATAGACCATGCCGGGCAAATCGATATCGCCGGTAAATTGTCCCTCGCCGCGCAAAAGCCGGGGATCCTCCTTTCGCGAAACGGACTGCCCGCTGGCGAATTTTTCGAACGCCGCCGGCGTTGGGGAAATCTCATTCATGGCGGTCCTGGTCTCACGTTGGAATATGCGAACAGTCTTGATAGCAGCTTCGATCGCCAAGGTCAGGGGTATGTTATGGATTCCTGCCGCTCACCTGATCGGTGGATGCATCGGCGTTCCGGCCATCCGGCGGCGGGCCCGGCCATCGCACCCGGCCTCAACCCTTGCGCTTTATCAGCCCCCGGTACGCGTGCCAGCTGGCATGGCCGACCAGCGGCAAGGTCAGGACAAGACCAACATAACCGGCAATCAGGCCCGCACCCGTTATGACGACGATGATCATGGCCCAGAACAGCATGGTGCGGAAATTCAGCGCCACGGCCACGACACTGGTGACAACGGCCTCGAGAAAGCCGGCGCGCTCGTCCAGCATGATCGGCAGTGACGCGACGCCGCCCATGAAGACCATGACGGCGAGCACACCGCCGACCGCCGTGCCAATGGTCAGGAAGATGTATCCCTCGACGGAAAAAAGCACCGCATTCAGCATGCTCTGCAGATCCAGGCTGGTGTAGGGAAAGGTGAGTGCGAAAATCATCACTGCGAGCCGGGCCCAGACGATCATGAACAGCACCAGGGCGAGGCCGGTTCCGATCAGCGGCGCCGGATTGGCGCGCCAGGAACCCAGCGCGCGTCGGAGACTTGGCCGCTCCCCATGTTCAAGATCGCGGCTGATTGCGTGAAACCCGACGGTCAGCGCGGGCCCCACCAGCAGAAAGCCGCTGACCATCAGCGCTATAAGATATTCGAGGCCGGCCAGGAAGAGTCCGACGGTGATCAGGATTCCGGTGACAACGAAGATCAGCCCATAACTGATGCTGACCCATCCGCCGGCCTTGAAATCCCGCCATCCGGCGCCAAGCCACTGGAACGTGTCGTCGATGGAAACCCTGTTTACGCGGTCCTGGTAGGGCAGGACCTCCGGCGGCCGGTCTTCTGTATCGCTCATCCGTCTCGACGCTCTCTGTCTGGAATGTCCAACCCATAGGTAATTCCGGTCAAAGGCAGCCTACCCCAGCTTTCGAAGCTTTGCACACCCCCACGCAGAATATCCGCAATGAGCGGATCTTGGGCAATTTTCCTTGAGATACGGAAAGACCACCCGCGGCAATTGCGGGATTATGGCGGAGGGAGTGGGATTCGAACCCACGAGGGGCTTTCGCCCCCACACGCGTTCCAGGCGTGCGCCTTAAACCACTCGGCCACCCCTCCGCAGGAATGGCATTGGATCGCGGCGCGGAAATTAGCGGACCATCGCTCGTCATGCAAGCCGGTCGCGGCATTTCCGCGCAAAGTTGTTACCTTCAACAGGTCCATGCTAAGCTGGGCATGTAAGGATTATTGGCAAGACAGCGATTTGAGGATCGAATGGCCCGCATTTTTCAAGTTCTTGGGTGGGCTTTCGTCCTGCTCGGCATATTGACCGTCGGCATGATGGGAATCATGGTCGTCGACGGGCCATCGTTGACCGACCCGGCCGGCAGCGTATGGATCAAATTTCACGGCTACAGCCTTGGGCAATTCCAGGTGCTCGTGCAGCGGACGCTCGGCATGCCGGATCTGTGGGACGACTACTTTGTGCCGATCCTGAGAGCGCCGGCCTGGCAGAGCATGAGCGCGATTGCGGCGGCGTCGTTTGTCCTCGGCATACTGTCTCTGTTCAGCGCGCGGAGCCGACGCCGCGCCGGCATCATCCATGAGAGCAGCCATCTGTCGTAGACCGGCAGTGCTCAGCCGTCGTCCATCTTCAGGGCCTGCAGGAAGGCCGACTGCGGGATTTCGACCTTGCCGAACTGCCGCATGCGCTTCTTGCCTTTTTTCTGCTTTTCCAGAAGCTTGCGCTTTCGCGTGATGTCGCCGCCATAGCATTTCGCGGTCACGTCCTTGCGCATCGCGCTGACGGTTTCGCGCGCGACGACCTTGCCGCCGATTGCCGCTTGAATCGCTACCTTGAACAGCTGGCGCGGGATCAGATCCTTCAGCCGCTTGCACAGCGCCCGGCCCCGGCTTTCGGCGCGGTCGCTATGCACCACGATCGACAGCGCATCCACCGGATCGCCATTTACCAGGACCGACAGCTTGACCAGATTGCCCGGGCGGTAATCCGCCATCTCGTAATCGAAGCTGGCATAGCCGCGGCTGACCGACTTCAGGCGGTCGTAGAAATCGAACACCACCTCGTTCAGCGGCAGGTGATAGACCGCCATGGCGCGCCCGCCGACATAGGTCAGGTCGACCTGCTCGCCGCGACGCTCGGTACATAGCGTCAGCACCTGGCCCAGATAGTCGTCCGGCACCAGGATGGTCGCCTTGATCCAGGGTTCCTCGACATGGTCGATCTTCACCACATCCGGATAGTCCGCCGGGTTGTGGAGTTCCACCACCGTCCCATTGTTCATATGGATGCGATAGACCACCGAGGGTGCCGTGGCGATCAGATCCAGGTCGAATTCTCGCTCCAGCCGTTCCTGGACGATCTCAAGATGCAGCAGCCCCAGGCAGCCGCACCGGAAGCCGAAGCCCAGGGCGGCCGAACTCTCGGGCTCGTAATGCAGGCTGGAATCGTTCAGCGCGAGCTTGGCAAGGCTCTCGCGCAACGCCTCGTATTCGCTCGAATCGACCGGGAACAGCCCGCAGAAAACCACCGGCACCGACGGCTTGAAACCGGGCAGCGCTTCGGTCGCAGGGTTGCGGTCGTCGGTCAGCGTGTCACCCACCTTGCAGTCGGCCACCGATTTGATGGCGGCAGTGATGAATCCGATCTCGCCCGGGCCCAGTTCGTCGACCATCAGCCCCTTCGGCGTGAAGACACCGACGCGGTCCACCGGGTGCGCCGCGCCCGTCGACAGCATGCGGACTTTCATACCCTTCTTCAAAACGCCCTCGCGCACGCGCACCAGCGCGACAACGCCCAGATAGGCATCGTACCAACTGTCCACCAGCAGGGCCTGCAATTTGGCGTTGCGCTCCCCCCGCGGCGGCGGCAAACGTTGCACCAGGGCCGCCAGAACGTCGTCGATGCCGATGCCGGTCTTCGCCGATATCTCCAGCGCCTCCGAGGCGTCCAGGCCGATCACATCCTCGATTTGTGTCTTGACGCGTTCCGGCTCGGCCGCAGGCAGGTCGATCTTGTTGAGGACCGGAATGATCTCGTGGTTGCTGTCCAGCGCCAGATAGACATTGGCCAGCGTCTGCGCCTCGACGCCCTGGCTGGCATCGACCACCAGGAGCGACCCTTCGCAGGCGGCGAGCGATCGGCTGACCTCATAGGAGAAATCGACATGGCCGGGCGTATCCATCAGGTTCAGCGTATAGGTCTCGCCGTCCTGCGCCTTGTAAAGCAGCCGCACGGTCTGCGCCTTGATGGTGATGCCGCGCTCTCGCTCGATGTCCATGGAGTCGAGCACCTGGCTCTTCATCTCGCGCGTATCCAGGCCGCCGCAACGTTCGATCAGGCGGTCGGCGAGAGTCGATTTGCCGTGGTCGATATGGGCGATGATCGAGAAGTTGCGGATATGCTTCAGGTCGGTCATGGGATTCGGCGGATCGGCTGTTCAAGGGTGGCAGGAACATAGGCGCGCCAGCCCCGCCGTGCAACGGATAGAACGGGTCTTTATTCAGAAGGGTCGACAGAGTTGGGAAAGCTCAATGTTTAGCTGAAATAAGGGTCTCATTAAGATTTCCCCGGTATCTTTAGCGCAGGCGAAATCCATCTGCATACGCTACCCGCAAAATGGGCGGGTGACGCCAGGAGGCTGTTGACAGGGGTATAAGGGCGGAGCATGGGCTGGAACGAAAATACCTCGGCGGGACGGGTCGCCTTCAACAGAGGGGCTTACGATAAGGCGGAACGTTTCCTGTCCAGCGCCCTGACCGACGCGCAGAAACTGGGGAAGACAGACCCGCGTCTGGCGCAAAGCCTTAACGACCTAGGCATGCTGTATCACTCTCTTGGCCGGTTGACCGAGGCGGAGCCGCTCTATCGCAAGGCAATTGCGATCGACGAAAAATGCGGCGACCAGGCCCGGCCGGACTTTGCCGTCACGCTGGAAAACCTTGCCGAGCTATATAAAACGCAACAGCGCAGCGGCGAGGCCGCAGCCATGTACCGCCGCGCCGTCGCCGTGACCGAAAAGCTTTGCCGCGCAGTTGAGGAAAGGCTGGGCGAGACGCACCCGGATGTCGTGCCCTACCTGAAAGCGCTGGCATCGCTGGCCGAGGCGCAAGGCAAGACCGAAGAGGCCGAGAATCTGTACCGCATGGTATTGAAGATTCAGGAAAGCACCCTTGACGAGAAGGATGTCGAGATTGCCAGCACGCTGGGTCAGCTTGCCTATGTGCTTACAATTCGCGGCGTGTATAGCGAAGCGGAAAAACTGTACAAGCGTGTCCTGGACATCGAAGAAACGGTGCTCAATCCCGACCATCCCGATGTGTCCTCGACATTGATCGGCCTGGCCACGCTCTATCACCAGCAGGGGCGCGACACCAAGGCGGAAATGTTCGGCTGGCGCGCGCTGACGGTTCTGGAATCCGCCTTTTCGCAAAACCACCGGGAAACCTCGGCGGCCCTGAAGAATCTGGCGGCCCAATTTGCCGCACAGAAGCGCTATTCCGAGGCGGAACCCCTGCTCAAGCGCCTTTTGACCATCGGCGAACAGACCCTGGGCAGGGATCATCCGCATCTGGTGACGGAACTGGTCGACCTGGCGGGGCTTTACTGCGACCAGAACAGTTACGAAAAGGCCGAACCAATCCTTCGCCGGGCGATGAAAATTGCCTTGCGCAACTCCAACAAGACCGACCTTTCGGTCGTCAAGATCATAGAGCTTTATGCCTGGCTCCTTGGCAAGCTGGGGCGCGCATCGGACGCCACGGAATTTTCCGCCCGCGCCGCCGCCCTGAGAGCCAAGGTAGCCTGACCCCCATCCCGGCAGATCATGCCAGTCTCAATTACGATGAAACGTGGTGGCTGAATTGTGCGTGCTGTGCGTCCGCCATCAGGTGCCGGAATCCTTCACCCGTGACATGCACCAGCGTTCGGTGGTCGCCGCTCTCGAAATAGATTTCGGGCTGCCGGTCCAGTTCCTCGTCCACGAGCGTCTCCAGATCATAGGCCGGACCGGTGGGCGGTACGGCGCCCAACACGCAGTCGCCGAAAATCTTTCCGACATCGGTTTCCGTGGCGATATTCAGCTTGCAGCCGAGGGTCCGTTCCAGCGTGCCGAGTTCTACGCGATGCGTGCTGGGCACAACGGC
>CAJHYK010000381.1_pt1 | contig 20507 bp, 17 predicted proteins | sample 9198691 | NCBI WGS metagenome assembly CAJHYK01 (sample SAMEA7708355, study PRJEB35096) | sediment metagenome | biome: marine neritic benthic zone biome [ENVO:01000025]; feature: sediment [ENVO:00002007]; material: shallow marine sediment [ENVO:03000034] sea grass bed [ENVO_01000059] ...
TAGGCCGCCTGGCCGATCTGGCCCTCGAAAGCGGCAATGGATGCAGTATTGACGATCATCCCGCGCTCGCCATCCTCGTTGGGCGTGCGGCCGGCCATTTCGGCCGCGGCGAGGCGCATCAGATTGAAGCTGCCGATCAAATTGACCCGGATGACGGCCTCGAAATCCTCCAGCTTCATCGGCCCGTCTCGGCCGAGGATGCGCTTGGCGGGCGCGATCCCGGCGCAATTGACCAGAATGCCGCAGGGGCCATGTACCGCCCGTGCCTCGTCCAGCGTGGCCTCCACGGCCTGCCCGTCGCCGACGTCGCAGTTCAGGCCCAGCCCGCCGATCCCGTTGGCCACCGCGGCTGCACCGTTGCCGTCGCGGTCCAGCACCGTGACCTTCGCACCGGCGTCGGCCAGTGCACGGGCCGTCGCCGCCCCCAGACCCGAGGCGCCGCCCGTTACGACCGCCGCTACACCCTTGATATCCATGATTTGTCTCCCTGCCGGTTCGATTCGGTATAGCAGATGGCTGAAAACGCCACCATATGGAGTTGGATGAGCGAGAAACTGCCCATGAAGCTGCCGAGTCCCGAGCAGCAGCGTCGCAACGAATCGCGCGTGAACGACGGCTTCTGGCCCAAGATTCGCCGCCACGCCCGGCGCATCCCCTTCATCGAGGAGGCGGTAACCGCGTGGTTCTGCGCCCGCGACCCGAAAACCCCCAGCCATATCAAGGCGATGGTGTTGGCGGCGCTGGCCTATCTGATTGTGCCGACGGACGCCTTGCCGGATTTCCTACCGGCCCTGGGCTTCCTGGACGACGCCTCGATGTTCTGGGCCGTCTGGCAGATGCTGTCGGGCCATATCACCGAGGAACATCGCCAGAAAGCCGCCGAAGCACTCGACGCGGAGCATTTGCGCGAATAAGCTGCCGGGGTCGCGGGTGCAACCACGCCCGTGCATCCAAAATCCACAATTTCAGGAGCAGGCAGCATCATGGATTTTCTGGTGATTGCAATGGACGGTGATGATGACGGCGCGCTTGACCGCCGCATGGCAGCGCGCGAGGACCATCTGGCCGGAATCAGGAAACTGAAGGAACAGGGCCACCTCGTTGCCGGCGGCGCGATTCTGGACGATGACGGCAATATGATTGGATCCACTGTAATCCTGGATTTTCCCGACCGCGAATCGGTCGAAAAATGCGTTGCCGAAGACCCCTACACCAAAGGCGGTGTCTGGCGGGACGTGACCATCCGGCCGTTCCGCGCGGTCCGCTGAAGCCGGGGAAGAAACAATCATGACAGGACCGCTGTGGCAGCCCTCGCCCGAGCGGGTCGCGAGCGCGAACATAACCACCTTTCGCCACATGCTGGAATCCCGGCACGGGGTCTCGCTGCCCGACTACGATGCGCTGCACCGGTTCTCGCTGGACCGGATGGAGGAGTTCTGGACCGCCGTCTGGGACGATTGCGGGGTTATCGCCGAGGCCCGCGGCGAGCGGGTGCTGGCCGACGGCGACAGGATGCCGGGCGCCCGGTTTTTCCCCGACGCGCGGCTTAACTACGCCGAAAACCTGCTGCGCCGCCGTGATGCGACGCCGGCCCTGATCTTCCGTTCCGAGGACAAGGTGGAACGGTCGATGAACTGGGCCGAGCTTTACCACAATGTATCGCGGCTGGCCCGGGCCCTGAAGGCCGCCGGCATCGCCCCGGGCGACCGCTGCGCCGGTTTCGTCCCCAACATGCCGGAGACCATCGTCGCGACCCTGGCGGTCGCGTCGCTGGGCGCGGTCTGGACTTCCTGCTCGCCGGATTTCGGCGTCCAGGGCGTGCTGGACCGGTTCGGCCAGGTCGAACCCAAGCTGCTGTTTTGCGCTGACGGCTACAACTACAACGGCAAGGCCCACGACTCGCTGGGCCGCGTGACGGAAATCCTCGGCGGCCTGCCTACCGTCGAAAATGTTGTGGTATTTTCGCTGCTGGCGGACGAGCCGGATGTCTCGGCGATACCCAACGCTCACCGGCTGGCGGATTTCATCGCACCGTTCGAAGCGGGCGAGATCGCCTTCGCGCAGATGCCCTTCAATACGCCGCTCTTTATCCTCTATTCGTCGGGCACCACCGGCGTTCCCAAATGCATCCTGCATGGCGCGGGCGGCACCTTGCTGCAGCATATGAAGGAACATAAGCTTCACAGCGACGTTAAGCCGGGCGACCGGGTATTCTACTTTACGACCTGCGGCTGGATGATGTGGAACTGGTTGGTCGGCGGGTTGACCCAGGAAGCGACGCTGCTTCTTTACGATGGCTCGCCCTTCCATCCTGACGGCAACGTGCTTTTCGATTTCGCCGACGCTCACGGCATGACGCTGTTCGGCACCTCGGCGAAATATATCGATGCCCTGTCGAAGGCGCGGCTGAAACCGATGGACAGCCACGATCTTTCGACCTTGCGCACCATGGCCTCCACCGGCTCGCCGCTGGCGCCGGAAGGCTTCGACTATGTCTATTCGAACATCAAGCAGGATATCTGTCTGTCATCGATCTCCGGCGGCACCGACATCGTGTCCTGCTTCATGCTGGGCAACCCAGCCGGCGCGGTCTGGCGCGGCGAGATCCAGGCGCCGGGGCTGGGCATGGCGGTCGAGATATTCGACGACGATGGCAATCCGGTAATGGGGGAAAAGGGCGAGCTGGTCTGCACCCTTCCCTTCCCGCCGATGCCGATCGGCTTCTGGAACGATGAGGGCGGCGCGCGCTACCGGGCCGCCTATTTCGAGCGCTTCGCGAACGTCTGGCATCACGGCGATTTCGTCGAGCGCACCGAACATGGCGGCTTCGTCATCTACGGGCGGTCGGACGCCACCCTGAATCCGGGCGGCGTGCGCATCGGCACGGCGGAAATATACCGCCAGGTGGAGGCCATCGACGAGGTTGTCGAGGCCATTTGCATCGGCCAGGACTGGGAGAACGACGTTCGGGTCGTGCTGTTCGTGCGGCTGCGCAACGGCCTGACCCTGGACGACGAATTGCGCGACCGCATCCGCCAGCGGATCCGGGCCAACTGCACACCGCGCCACGTACCGGCGCGTATCGTGCAGATTGCCGACATTCCGCGCACCAAATCGGGTAAGATCACCGAACTTGCGGTGCGCGACATGGTGCATGGCCGCAAGATCAGGAACCGGGAAGCGCTGGCGAATCCGGGAGCGCTGGACCTGTACCGCGACATTCCAGAGTTGCAGGAATAGGTTAGCGGCGTAAACCAGACATCGCTGGCGCGCGAGGACCGATATGGAAAAAAAGACGCAGCTGAGCATCTGGTATTTCATCCTGGCGATGCTGCTTGTGCTGTTCCTGCAAAGCCTATGGACCGAAACCGCGACGGTCGAGCGCATCCCCTACAGCGAGTTCCGCCAGTATCTGGAGGAGGGCCGCATCGCGGAGGTCGTGGTTTCCGAGACCACGGTCCGCGGCACGCTGCGCGACGCGCCGGACGGCCCCCGGGAAGTCGTCGCCGTGCGGGTCGAACCGGGCCTGGCCGACGACCTGGAAAAATACGGCGTCGAATATGCTGGCAAGGTGGAAAGCACCTTCCTGAGCAATATCCTGTCCTGGCTCGTCCCGATCCTGATCTTCTTCGGGCTTTATATGTTCGTCATGCGCCGCCTGTTCGAGCGCGGCGGGTTTGGCGGCGGGGGCGGCGGTTTCATGTCGGTCGGCCAGAGCAAGGCCAAGGTCTATATGGAGACCGACGTCAAGGTGACTTTCGAGGACGTCGCCGGCGTCGACGAGGCCAAGCTGGAGCTGCAAGAAATCGTCGCCTTCCTGAAGAACCCGCAGATTTACGGCCGGCTGGGCGGGCGCGTGCCCAAGGGGGTGCTGCTGGTCGGTCCGCCGGGCACCGGCAAGACGCTGCTGGCGCGCGCCGTGGCCGGTGAGGCCGGGGTGCCGTTCTTTTCGATCAACGGGTCGGAATTCGTCGAGATGTTTGTCGGCGTCGGCGCGGCGCGGGTGCGCGACCTGTTCGACCAGGCCCGCAAGAAGGCGCCTGCCATCATCTTCATCGACGAGCTGGACGCGCTGGGCCGGGCGCGCGGCCTGTCGCCGGTCGGCGGCGGCGGCCATGACGAGAAAGAACAGACGCTCAACCAACTGCTGGCCGAACTCGACGGTTTCGACCCGTCCACCGGGCTGATCCTGCTGTCGGCGACCAACCGGCCGGAGATCCTGGACCCCGCCCTGCTGCGCGCCGGGCGTTTCGACCGGCAGGTGCTGGTGGACCGGCCCGACAAGATCGGCCGGGTGGCGATCCTGAATATCCATCTGAAGAAGATTCGCCTGGCCGCGGATGTCGACCCGGAGGTGCTGGCGTCGTTGACTCCCGGCTTCACCGGCGCGGACCTGGCGAACCTGGCCAACGAAGCGGCATTGCTGGCGACCCGGCGCGGTGGCGAGGATGTCAGCATGGAGGACTTCAACGCCGCCATCGAGCGCATCATCGCCGGGCTGGAGAAGAAGAACCGCCTGCTGAACCCGCTGGAACGCAAGGTCGTTGCCCATCACGAGATGGGCCATGCGCTGGTCTCGCTGTCGCTGGGCGGGGTCGAGCGGGTGCACAAGGTGTCGATCATCCCGCGCGGCATCGGTTCCCTGGGCTACACTATCCAGCGCCCGACCGAGGAACGCTACCTGATGACCCGCGAGGAACTGGAAAACAAGATGGCGGTGCTGCTGGGCGGCCGCGCCGCGGAATCTCTGATCTTCGGCCACCTGTCCACCGGCGCGGCCGACGATCTGTCGAAGGCGACCGACATCGCGCGCTCGATGGTCACGCGCTACGGCATGGAGGAGAAGCTGGGCCACGTGACCTATGACACGGAGCCGCGCTCGTTCCTGGATGTGCAGCAGCGCCCGACCATGCTGGAGCGGCAATATAGCGAGGAGACCGCGCGCGAGATCGACTGCGCGGTGCGCGAAATTCTCGATGCGGCCTACGCCAAGGCCAGGGAGATCCTGACCCGGCGGCGCGCCGACCTGGAAAAGGGCGCGGCGGCGCTGCTGGAGACGGAAACGCTGACCGAAGACCAGCTTACGGCCGTTGTCGGCAGGGCGGAGTCGCCAGCCGTGTGATCACGGCCTTGCGGTCGGCGGGCCAATCAATTATATGCACTGCGCGCGGCGTTTCCGGGCTTGCCATCGCCACCCGCTTTGAGTACTGTCCGCGCCGCTGCCGGCCCATGCTGGCAAATCCTTCTTGCAAGCGCCCGTAGCTCAACTGGATAGAGCGTCTGACTACGGATCAGGAGGTTGGGAGTTCGAATCTTCCCGGGCGCGCCAATTCCTCCCGACAAACCCCCGCACGGCGAGGCCGGACAGGGCGCCTGGCCGCGAAACACTGCGGCCAGACAACAGGTACTCCGTTCGGTTTGGCGGCCGTTCCCGATCGCGGCCTGGAATTTTATCCCGCCTTGCGCGGCGAAGTCGCGACCGTGCGATCTGGCCCCAGCTGGATGGTCACGGTGGTGCCTTCCTCGAGTCTACTCTCCACCAACAACTGGCCGCCATGAAGCTCAACCATGGACCTCGCCAACGGCAGGCCGAGGCCGGTGCCCTCGTATTTCCGGTCGAGTGCGCTGTCGATCTGCCCGAACGGAGAGAAGGCTTTACCGATATCCTCGGTATCCATGCCGATGCCGTTATCGATAACCTGGATACGCACGCCGCCTTGCCGGTTTCGCTCGATGACGAGATTAACGCGCCCACCGGAAGGCGTGAACTTGATCGCATTCGACAGCAGGTTGATTATGATCTGCTTGATCATCCGCATATCCGCAAGGATGTATACCGGTTCGCTGGGGTAAATTTCGCCAACCTGCAGACCGTTCTCTTGCGCGCGCACCTTCACCAACCGCACACAGGCCCGGCTCAGATCGCAGAGATCCACAACCTCTTCGTTCAGCGCCGTGTTGCCCGATTCTATTTTGGACAGATCCAGAATATCGGCAATGATCGACAGAAGGTGCTGGCCCGAATCGTGGATATCGCCGATATAATCCCTGTATTTTGGATTTTCGATAGGCCCGAACACCTCTTTGGCCAATACTTCGGAAAAGCCGATAATAGCATTCAGCGGGGTCCTTAGCTCATGGCTCATATTCGCCAGGAACTCCGATTTCGCACGGGTGGTGAGTTCCGCCTGCTCCTTGGCGCGCTTCAGTTCCTTCTCGCCTTGATGTCTTACTTCCAGCGCCTTGCCCAGGTTGGTCGACGATATATAGAGTCTGCGCAGTTCGCTGGAGGCGAAACCGGAAAATTTCCTCGGCTCGTCATATTCTCCCCGGGCATAGCGGATCAGCCTATCGTTTATCTGGTTGACGGGACGAACCGCCAGAATATGGACCAGCAGGAGAATGACCGCCGTCAGAAGAAAAACGATGAGCGCGGCATATATCCGGATGATCAGCACATGCTGGCTGATTTCATGCTGAAGGGGTGCAATATCCCATTCGACCGTGATTCGCCCAAACGTTTCGCCCTCGAGGACGAGCGGCTTGGTAAAGGACAGCGGTGAAACCGATTCGGCGGTTTTCTGGTTGGTCCAGTGCGCCAGCGTACTGCGTGATTCATTTTCTATGATGACCGCCGCGACATTACGGTCGCTGCGCACCATTTCCTCGACGATAGACTGAAGAACCGGACCATCCTCGGTAATAACCGCCTCGATCGCCGAACCGGAAAGCAGATCGAACTTACTCTCGCTCTGCTCGTAGAGCCGATCCATCAGATAACCAGTCTCAAACTGCCGAAATAGCTCGCCCGAAGCAAAGGCGATCACGACCGCCGCGATTCCCAAGGCCAGAAAGACCTGAAGTCGCAGCGGCATTGGTCCCTTTAATCCCAGTTTATCGCGTAGCGACATCGAGACAGCTCCAAATACGCATGTTCAGACTGAACCACATGGATCAGTTATCATGTTCCGCGCCCTGCTGATTCGCGGTAAAAAGGTGGTTGCTCCGGATGGCTTCGCGAATGAGTGTGTAATCTTGGTCATCGCCTTCCAGAAAGCCGATTTTCACAAATGTCTCGCCCTCCTTGATCTGCAGAAGCACCTCGCGCAGTGCGTCCCGAATGTTTCCGGCCAAACCGCTTCGTGCGATCCAGGGTTTGGTGACGCTCGGGAATCGCCCGATAGCGCGTAGCGGCACACCGCTGGCGACGAGTTCGTCAAAGGTGTTTTCCTTCAACGCGCCGGCGTCGAACCGCCCAGACGCCACCGCGTAACCGACTTTGTCGTGGCGCCCCAGATACTCGTAATATTTCAGGTCGGATGCCTGCAGGCCGCTGCGGAGCAGGAAGAGCTGCGACAGATAGCGGCCGATCGTGGAGCGCTGATTGCCGAAGGCGAAACTTCTGCCGGGCAAATCGTCCGCGGACTTAATCTGGCTTTCGCTGGCAACACCGATCACGCCGTTGAAAATCTTGGTTCCGCCATTGCTCTCCACCGCAAGGATCAAAATATCGGGCTCGGCTTGTTTGGCTTCGATATAGGATGCCGGGCCGAGACGTGCGAAGTCGACTCTGCCCTCAATAAGGTCGGCGATACCCCGTTCATAGGTTTTCGCCACCTGCAAACGGATTTCGACCGGCTCGCCGAGCATCTCGGCCATCCGCAGCTCGATAACGTTCAGGATCGGGCGGAATTGCCGGACCATGGCCGACGGCTTGTCACTTGCATAAACGCCGAACGACAGCATCACCTTGGCGTGTGCGGGGAAGGCGCCGAGGAACGGCACCACCACGAAAAGAAATGCACAGGTTTGCAGCAGCGTTCTCATATCCTCAAGCCTCTATTGTAACGTCTCCCTTGGTGAGGCGGCGGGCGCATAGCAGTCGCACGCGGCGTCCTGTTTCCCGAATATTTTTCCGGCCTTCCCGGCTGCGGTGATAGGCGAAGACTCAACGACTCTGCTTTGCCTTATATTCTTCGAGCGATCTGAGTTCGGCCTGAACCGCTTCGCCGCCCGCAATCCCGCCGTCGGCGTAATTTGCGCCGGCCACGGTCATGACATCAGTCTCCCGCACCAGGGTCGCTGTCTGGCTTAGCCCGCCGCCCATTTCGGTGACGATCGCACTGGCGCGGGTTAACGCCGGCGTAAAATCGGCGGGCATCTAGCGCCCTGCCAGTTTGCCGGCGGCGGCAAGATCCGCCAACCCTTGCTTATCGTCGATTGCGCGGGCATATCCGGTCAATGCAACATAAACAGCAAACAAGAAGCAGGCGCGCCATGCAGCATACGCTTTCCAGTTGTCTTTCAAATCACGTATATCCTTTAAATAGCCGCAACCTATTCTTTGTAAAGAATCCTGTACACATATTACCCATTTTCTTAAATTAACGAAGTTACGATTGATTTAATGACATGATATATTAAAATAATTATTTTTAAAATACGCCATTAATCACTTTATTTATGCGCTTTTGCATTGATTCATCGCCGCTGCGCAGGAATTTCTGTGCCTGATTCCACAACCTGAAAATTGATTTCGTGATAAGCGATTCAAGTAGCGGCTGGGCCTATGGCTTTTGCCACGCTATGGATGTTGCCGCCGGTTGCTCGCTGTGCCCACCCAGCGGACCTGTTTCCTTCGTCCAACAGGATCGTCTGTCAGGCAGCCCTGGTAAAGGCGGCGATCGCCAGGAAAATTACGCGTTTGCCCGTTTCAATGCCTTTCCAGTGTGTCGCCTGCCCGCCGATTGACCAGCCAGACGCCTGCCGTGGTAATACCTAGGCCCACCAGGCCCAGCGGGCCCAGTTCTTCGCCGAAAGCCATCCAGGCCATGATGGCGGAAGCCGGCGGAACAAGGAAGAACAGGCTGGTGGTCGCCGCCGCGCTGCCGCGCTTGATCAGCACCATCAGAATACTGACTGCGCCCAGCGACACCGCGAATATCAGCCAGCCCAGCGCCAGCGAAAATTCGACGGTCCATTCCACGCGGTAGGGCTCGACGATCAGAACGATGACGCCATAGAAAAGGGCCGCGGCCAGCGCCTGAATGGCGTTGCCGCTCAACAGGTCCATGCCGCCGCCATGCCGCTTCTGCCAGATCGTGCCGAAGGTGATGGCCAGCAGCGCGACGATGCAGGCGGCGAGGCCGGCAAGCGGGACATCGCCGCCCAGCCGCGGCCACAACACCAGCACGACCCCCACCGCGCCCAGCGCGATGCCCAGCCACTGTGCCGGCGTCGGGCGTTCGCCCAACAGCCGGGCGCCCAGCGCCGCCGTCAAGACGGGCTGGATGCTGACGATCAGGGCGGACAGGCCGGCGGGCATGCCCTGCGCGATAGCGAAGAACACGCCGCCCAGATAGAAGCCATGCATCGTGACCCCGACGAACAGCAGGTCGGCCAGCATCGGGCCGCGCGGCCAGGGCCGCCGCAAGGCGACGGCGATCGCCCCGAACAGCAGGAAGACGATAACGAAGCGGGTCAGCAGGAAGCTGAACGGCCCGGCGTCGGGCAGCCCGAATTTGGCGCTGATGAAGGCGCTGGACCAGAGCAGGATAAAGAGGACCGGCAGGGCGGGGGCAAACATGGAAGCGGTCGATTTCAGGCTGGCCGACAGGTGAACGCCGCCGGAGCATAGCTCATGCAACGGGTTCGCGGAACTGAAAGCACCGACCTGTGCTTTTCGGCTTAATCGCCGTAAACGGATCGTTAACCTGCGGCTGCTACCATGCCCCGGTTATAAGCCGCCTGTCACGTCGGGCAGTCGGGCAATCGGGAGAGATGGAACGTGATTGGACAGGAAAACAATAACGCACGAATGGCCGCATTGTGGATTATGCACGGCACGGCCTGCGTAAAACTCCTCAAGGCGCATGGGCGGAGCTTGCACGCCGAGAATTTCGAGGCGGCGCTGCGCGAGTTCGTGGACATAATCGCCGACGAGGTCGGTCGCGAAAACCTCTCGGAAGCCATGGACTGGGCGGCAACCCAGGTTTCGGTAGACGGCAGCGACTTCGAACAGGGCTCGGTGTCGATACACTAACGTCCCGGTCATCGAAATTCCAGATTTGACGGCCCGCCGAAAATTCGCGCGGGCCTTTCGCTTTACGGCGACCCTGCCATCAAGCTCGCTCCGTCCGAGGCGACAGAATTCTAGATTCGCTCGCCGCCCTGGAGCGGCGTAAAGGTCACGGGCAGGATGCGTGTGCCGCGGGTGCGGCCATTTGCCAATTTCTCGACCACGGTAAGGAACTGCGGGCCCTCCAGCGGGCCCAGCGGCAGAATCAGCCGGCCGCCGGGCTTCAGTTGCGCCAGCAGCGGCGGCGGCACATGGTCCAACGCCTCCTTGACGATCATGGCGTCGAACGGCCCTTTGCCCGGCGCGCCGTAATAGCCATCGGAAGCGATCACTTCGACATTATCATAGTTCAGCGACTTGAGTTTCGCCGATGCCCTGAGCGCCAGTGGCGAGACGGTCTCGACGCTGACGACCCTGGCCGCCAACAGCGACAGGACAGCCGCGTGATAGCCGGCGCCCGTACCGGTCTCGAATACCACATCGCCGGTCTCAATCCCGGCGAGATGGGTCATCAGGGCAACCAGATAGGGCTGCGCGATATTCTGCTCCCAGCCCACCGGGAGCGGCGTATCCAGGTAGGCGAGTGGACGGAGCTCGTCCGGCACGAATTCATGCCGCGGAACCGATCCCATCGCCGCCATGACATGGGGATCGATCTGCCTTATCCCCGTCAGTTCCGCCGAGGCCGTGGCATGCCGGGCGACAACGGCCAGCATCTCGGCGCGGCGTTCGGCGAAAGCCGTGGCGTCTCCCTCCTGCTGCGCATGACAGCCGGGGACGCCCAAGGCGAGGCCCGCCGCCACCGCGATGACGGCGGGCCATGAATAGAAACTGCGAGATTGACGGGTCAATTGCATCACAATCGCCTCCATCACATTTTCGCGCGCACTTTAACATTTTGGCACGAAATGTGCTTATATGAATCTGCAACCCTTCCTTATGCCAACTCTGGCCCCGACGCTTTATGCATCGGGGCCTTTTTTCCGACCCCTTGATGGAGGAAGGCGCGTCATTACACGCATTGGCTGTCAAAGCCATTTTGGCACGGTAATTGCTTAAATTATGGGTGCAACCCTTCCTTATGCCAACTTGGCCCCGGCGACCGATTGTTGAAATCCGACGCCGGGGCCTTTTCTTTGTTGAATTATCGGGGGTTTCCGGCGCGGCCCGCCACCGGCCCATATGTCGTGGATCGGAATTCTCATTGCAGGATGCGAATCGTATGGTTGCGGATTGCAATATCCGCGTTCTGCAACCTGTCGGTTTAACGCGGTTAGGACCTGTCCGCAGATTTACGGCGCCTGCCTGCGATCGGGCGGCCTGATTCGTTCCGCCCACAGCCCGCGCCTTGCGCGCCGCGCCTCGGCCTGGTCGACCTGATAGCGCTCGACGTCGGCCCGCGCCTCGGCCCAGCCGCTGCGCACCAGCGTTTCGTTAATATCGCGCTCGCCAAGATAACATGTGGCGACCGGCAGTCCGTCGCCGGTTCGCGACTCGACATCGCATGACAGGTCGCGCCCGTCGGCGAGCTTGACCAGCTCGGCCCAGGCCACGATGCCGCAGCGGTACCGCCCTTCGATCAGATCGCACCGCTCGTCCGGGGCCGGCGCTTCGAGACCAAAAAGCCTTAGCACGGTTCCGTTCAGGACAATTTCGTTTCCCGACCGCACCTCGGCGACGCCGGTGATTTCCTGCGCCCGGCTGGAAAACCCGGCGAGCAGCACGAGAACGAATAGAATTGCGGCGTATATGGATCGGCTGGACTTCATGGCCCCAACAGGCTGGTGAATCGAATCGTTCCCGATAATAGCGGGTCTGCGCGAAAGAGGCATCGGCAAAATCCGCCTGTACGAAGTCAACTGCTGCGTCGCTGTCGGGATCAGGCCCCGGTGACCGGTATTGCGGCTATGGGCTCGGCTTATTGGGTGTGACTCGTCGGCTTCAAATCGCTAGAGTGCCCGCGGATTTATCGGCTCTATCTTCGAGATTCAGAGCGGAATCATGCGATCGATCATTGCGACGATCAATCGCGATCCGTTATGGGGGCAAACGGGAATTTATCATGCTCAGAATGTTGAAACTGGTATTGGTGGCCGGTGGCATCGTGCTGGCCGCTGGCTATTTGGACGGCTGGGCCATGGCCGGGGAACATGGCGCCGTCACCGCAGCTGATCTGGAAGACCTGGTCGCGGTGATCGAGGACGACACCGAGCGCGAGGAACTCGTCAGGCGCCTGAACACGCTGATCGAGGTCAAGAGGGGTGAGGAAGCGGCTTCGGAAGCCGAACAGCAGACGCTGGGCGCCATCGTGATCGATCAGCTTTCAACGCACAGCGAGGCGCTCGGCCGGCAGCTTTCGGCTCTTGCCGATGCGCTTCTCAACATCCCCGATGGATTGGCGAGGCTTCGCGAGGCGTTGGCGGACCCTGTCGTTCTTGCCCGCTGGACCGAGGGAATTCTGGCGCTGATCGCGGTTATCGCAGCGGGATTCGTGGCGCAAAGCGTCGTTAAGAGACTTCTCGCCCGGCCACTGTCCTCGATTGCCTGGCGCGAGGGCGAAGGCGTGCTGATGCAGATTCCCCTGCTGGCAGCCCGGCTGGTTCTGATCCTGGTTCCGCCGGCCGCCTTCGCTGCCGCAGGCGGCCTGCTGGTCAGCCTCTTCGGCGATGCCGGCGTCGCACGGCCGGTATCCCTGTCGGTGGTCTACGCGGTGGCGATTGTCGGCGCAATAAACGCTGTCGCTCGCACCGCGCTGGCACCCGCAGCCACGGCGGTCCGGCCCGTCAAGCTGGGCGACGAGACTGCACAGTATCTCTACATCTGGATCAAGCGGGTATCGGTAGTGGGCGTATTCGGCTATTTCGCCGTCCAGGCCGCCGGCTTCCTGGGACTGGCTGCGCCGGCGCAATTTTTCCTCTTCAAGCTGATCGGGCTGGTTCTGGCGCTGCTTTTCGTGATGCTGATCATGCAGAATCGCCAGGGTGTCGCCCGGTTCATCGGGGGCGGGGACGACGCCCGGTTGCTGCTGTTGCGGCGGCGGCTGGCCGATCTCTGGCATGTGCTCGCCATCCTCTACGTCGCGATCGTCTATCTGGTGTGGGTGATCGGCATGCCGGGCGGGTTCGCCTATATCACGCGCTCAACCCTGCTTAGCGCTTTGGCCATATTCCTCGGGGTCGCCGTCGGCAGTTTCGCCGGCCGTCTGATCGACAGGGCGTTTTCGCTGTCTGCGGAATTGCAGGCGCAGTTGCCGGGACTCGAGGACCGGGTCAATCGTTATCTGCCGATCGTCAAAGCGGTCCTGCGAGGCATTATCGCAACGGTCGCCGTTCTTGCGGTGCTGCAGGCCTGGGGCGTGGACATCCTGCTGTGGTTAAGCGAGCCGGCGGGCCGCGCCCTGTTGTCTCGGCTGGCCAGCATCGGCGCCATCCTCCTGATCGCCATTGTCGGTTGGGAAGCGCTGAGTGCCGGCGTCGAAAGATATCTCGCCAGCAAGGATGCGGCGAACAGCCAGCGGGCGCACACGTTGCTGCCGCTGATCCGCAAGGTGATCCTGGTCGCCCTCACCGTGGTTGTCGGTTTAACCGTGCTTTCGGAACTGGGCATCAACATCGCGCCGCTTCTGGCCGGCGCTGGCGTCGTTGGCCTGGCGGTCGGCTTCGGGGCGCAAACCCTGGTGCGCGACATCATCACCGGGCTGTTCATCCTGATCGAGGATACCGTTTCCGTCGGCGATTACGTGGCCCTGGCGGGCCATGGCGGCACTGTCGAGGCGCTATCTATCCGCTCCATCCGGCTGCGCGACCCGTCCGGGACCGTCCATACGATTCCCTTCAGCGACGTCACCACGGTCATCAACTATACTCGGGAGTTCGCCTACGCGGTGCTGGAGATTGGCGTCGCCTACAAGGAGGACGTGGACCGGGTGACGCAGGTCATTGAGGAGGTCGGCCGGGAAATGCGCCAGGATCCGGAACAGCAGATCCATATCCTCGACGATCTGCAAGTGCAAGGCCTCGACCGCTTCGACGATTCGGCCGTTGTGATCAAGGTGCGTATGAAGACCGCGCCAGGCATGCAGTGGGCTATCAAGCGGGCGTTCAACCGGTTGCTGAAGCGGCGGTTCGATGCTGAGGGCATAGAAATACCGTTCCCGCAACGGACAATATGGTTCGCCGAGGAACCCGGCGCCAATGCGGACCGGCCGAAGGGAGGGACGATGCCTGCACGCAAACCCGACACGAAGAGCGCACCGCCGCATCCGGACCAGAAGGGGGACGGTTAGCGCGGAATTCGATCCGGTTCGGCCGGACTTTATTCCCTTGCAGCGTTATCCGGCCATGCGGCCGCGGCGCGCCATCATTTCCGGCGGGAAGACCAGGCTGACCGTTGTGCCCTTGCCTTTTTGACTGTCGATTTCGACACTCGCGCCAAGCAACTCGGCAAGGCCGATCGACAATGGCAGGCCCAGGCCCATGCCGCCGATTGGATCGCTCATCGGATCGCCGACGAGTTGGCCGAACCGGTCCGTCGCAAGCGGCAGGTCCTCGGTGGCGATTCCGGCGCCGCTGTCCTGAACCTTGATGCAGACGCCGCCGTCCGGCGACTCGCCGATCTCGACACGGACCTTGCCGCCCTCCGGGCTGAACTTGACGGCATTGGACATCAGATTCCTGAGAATCTGTCCAAAGCGCTCTTCGTCGGTCTTGACCGGCAGCAGCGAGCCGCTGCTTTCGACATGGATCGTCACCCGCGCTTGGGCGGCCAGGTCCTTCAGTGACGCGACCGTATGCATCACCACCGAGGCGGCATCCGCCTCGCATTCCAGCACGTCGAGGCCGCCAGCTTCGATACTGGCGATATCCAGTATATCGTCGATGATTGCCTTGAGGTGCCGTGCGCTTTCAGATATATGGCCGGCATAGTCGCGATAGCGGTCCAGGCTGGGTTCGCCGAAAAGATCGCCGCTCATGCCCTCCGAGAAACCGATGATCGCGTTGAGTGGCGTGCGCAGTTCGTGGCTGACATTGGCCAGGAATTCCGTTTTGACCCTGCTGGCCGCCTCTGCGGCATTTTTCGCCTCGCGCAGTTCCGCCTCGACCCATTTGCGGAAAGTGATGTCCTGTGAAACGGTGATAATATTGACGATGCGGTTCGCGTCGTCCCGCAGCGCCGATTTGGTGGACAGGAAGGTCCGCGTCATCCCGTGCAGGTCGGTGATGTCCTCTTCATATCCGGACAGCGTGCCCGCGCCGCTGAAAACCTCCCGGTTGGCGGCGATTTCGCGCTCGCCCTGGCTTTTTCCCAGAGTTTCGACGATCGGCATGCCCATCGTCTCCTCGGGGCGCTTGTCATAGAACGAGGCCATGTATTGATTGATGAACACATAGTTGCCGTCGCGGTCCGATACCGACACCATCGCCGGGACCGTATCGACGATGCCCCGCAGACTGTTCCGCGTTGCGCGCAAATCGCGACGATAGCGGCGTTCCTTGGCGGTCAGGCTGCGTTCCAGAAGGTCGGCGCGCATTTGGATTTTCTTGATGTGGGCCCAAGCGGCAAGGAGGTTGCGCGCACGCAAATGAAATTCGCCCTGGTCAACCGGATCGGTGAGGACATCCGAGGCGCCGGCCTCCAGGGCTCGGAACCGCTGGCGCCGGTCATCGAACTCCACCAGGACGATTACCGGGACGTCTTGGCATTCCGGCATGCGCCGAAATCGACGGATGGCGCGCACGCCGCTCAGTGCCGGCTGCGTCCGCCCCATAATGACCAAATCCGGCGGTATATCCGAGGACGCCTCTATGGCGGCCTGCGGGTTGGCGAAACCTTCGATATTCACGTCCGCCTCGATCGAGGCCGCCAGTTCAAGTAATTGGCGGCGTTTCGCCGGGCGATCGTCTATGACGACGACAAAGGGCATGACCTACAGACTCGCTCGTCTCCCAACCCTTCCTGAATAGAGGCTGCGGGCATTATTAGCGAACCACTAACAAAAAGAGGAGTTTTCCCAAATAAGGTTTATTTTTCATTAAAATGCGCTGCACGAGTCTTTAAATCAATAAAAAATTTCAGTTGCCTGGTCTGGCCAGTTTGTCTGCAAACCTTGCGAGAGGTTCGGAGTCAGGCGAGCGGATTCATTTTGGAGTGGCGAGAGGTCGGGAAACACGGCATCTTCAATACACCGCTCTACGTGAATAACGACCCTTGGGATTACAGTATAGCGACATAGTTCAGGGAGGACTTTGCATGGCGCTGAAGAGAATTCAGGTTGGACCGCGCATGAGTCAGGCCGTTATCCATGGCGATACGGTCTATCTGGCCGGGCAGGTCGCGCTGGACCCGCCGGGCGGTTCGGTCACGGATCAGATAAAAAACATCCTGGACCGGATCGACGCGCTGCTCGGCGAGGCCGGGACCGACAAATCCAGTCTGATCACGGCCACCATCTGGCTGTCCGACATGCGCGACTTCAATGAAATGAACACGGTGTGGGACACTTGGGTGACCCCCGGCGATACACCCTGCCGCGCCTGCGTCGAATCGGCAAGGCTGGCGTCGCCCGACTATACGCTTGAAATCCAGGTCGCCGCCGCCTTGTCGCGCCTCACGAAAATACTGAGTGTTGCGGGCGTGACAGCGGCTTGGCGGCAGCGGTGGGGCGGCATGACACTGCGTTGAGGAAAGGGCTAAACCATGGCTGAAGCCGCGAGCACAAGCACCGGCGCGAAAGCCGGCTTCGTCAATCGGACCCACATGACCTTCAAGACCGATGACGGCATCGCCGGGCGTGCGGCGATCGGCGTCATCGTGCTGGCCAGCGATCACACCATCGAACACGAGTTCCGGCAATTACTGGCGCTGCCCGGCGTAGCGTTCTACGCGGCGAGGATTCGCAACGATGCGCAAATCACCCCGGAAAGCCTGGCCGACATGGGATCGCGCATCGCGCCCACCGCCGACCTGATCCTGCCGGGCACTAGGCTGGATGTTGTGGCCTATGGCTGCACCTCGGCCAGCATCGTACTGGGCGAACAGGCCGTATTCGATCGCATTCACGACGTGCGCCCGGGTGTGGCCTGCACCACGCCGATCACCGCGGCCTTTGCTGCCTTCGACGCGTTCGGCGCCCGCAATATCGCGGTCCTGACGCCCTACCGCGACGATGTGAACCAGCGGGTCCGCGCCTATATCGAAGGCGCCGGATATAATGTTCCGGTCTTCGGGTCGTTTAACGAGGGAGACGACAATGTGGCCGCCCGCATCGACCAGGCGTCGATCCGATCCGCCGCCGCCGAGCTGGGCGCGATGAACGGCGTGGAAGCGGTATTCGTGTCCTGCACCGGCATCCGCCTTGGCGTGGTCGCCGGGCAACTGGAGGAAGAGATCGGCAAACCCGTGACCTCCAGCAACCACGCCATGGCGTGGCACTGTCTGCGGCTAGCCGGCATCGACGACGCACAGCCTGAATTCGGAAAGCTCTTTACGTTGCCCTTGCCGGGTTAGCGGCGTTATCCACTTGCGTGGAAGCGGCCGGCGCGAATTTAACGGATAATGGGCACACCAGGACAGGATCAGCGGACGATCATCACCGAATTGCTGGCGCGTTCCAGGATCTGGTCCGAGATATCGGTTTCGAACAGCCACCATCTGCGCCGCTTTTTCGACCGGCCGATGACGATCACGGAATAATCGGCGCCCGCTTTCACAATGCCCTCGACGGGGTCGCCGGTCCTGAGCAGGCTTTCAACGACCTCCAGCCCCTCTTCCTCGATCGCGAATTTGGTTCGCGACAGGATATCCGCCGCCTCGGCTTCTCCAACATCTTCGGGAACCACCGTGATGAGCGAAATGGGGCAATTGCAGCGTGCCGCAAGGATGGCATCCTTGCGGGCGACGTCGATGGCGTTTTCCGTGCCGTCGGTGCAGATCAGGTGGCCGTGGCCGGATTCAAGCTCGCGCGCGACGATCACAGAACAGTGCGCGCGCGTCACCACTTTTTGCGCGACGGCAGGATCCCAGAACGTCTTGTAGGAACGGGAGTTCCAGCGCTCGGAAGCGCCTATGATCAGCAGATCGTATTTGCCCCCCTCGCATTCCTCCAGAATGCCGCCGACGATGTCCGGCGCCACTTCAAGCTTGAGGGTCACCTTCTTGCCGCCCTCGCTGCTGTATTCGACGGAATTGTCGCCCAGCGGATCGCCCAGCTTGTCGACATGGATCATTTTCTGGCCCCATTCATCGCTCATCAGGCCAAGCTCGGTCAGGATTTCCTTACCCTTCATCAGATGCTTGGTGCCGGGAAGCTCAAGGCCCCATTCCAGAAGGTTTTCGCGCACGACCCGCGCCTGCAGCCCGCCTGACCGCAATCCCTGGTCGACCGGCCTCACATAAAGCAGGCAGATATCGGCGTCGACACCGCCGCCCAGGCGCGCGGCATAACGCAGGCCCCGATAAGACTCGTCGGAACCGTCGATACAGACCAGTATCCGGAATCGTTTTTCGTCGGCACGTTCCATTCCCAGGGCGCCCCCAAAGCGCTTATTCGACCAGCGGCCAGTAAGCCGATGCCGCAATCAGAGAAAGAATGGTCGAAACGATCACCATTTTCCAGCCCGCTTTCAAGAAATCTGTCGTGCGCAGGTAACCGGACGAATAAACGATTGTGCAAGCCGGCGTGCCGACAACCGTCAAATAGGCGAAAGCGGAGGCCACGGCCGTAAGGAATCCGAGAATCAGCGGATCTTCGCCGGCCGCCACCGCAAGATTGAGCACGATCGGCCCCAGCACCGCGACGGCGGCGCCGTTCGACATGGTGTTGGTGACCGTCGTCGTCAGCGCTATGACCGCCGCCCACAAGCCAAGTCCGCTGTCGCCGCCAACGGGTTTGAGAAGGGCGAGGAAATTCTCGGCCACCCACAGGGCCGCGCCGGTATCCTTCATCTCCACGCCCAGCGAGATCACGGCGGCATAGAGCAGGACGACGCCCCAGTTGACGCCGTTGTTGATTTCGTCCCACTCGACCAGACCGAAGACCAGGAAAGCCGCGGCGCCGAAAATCGCCACGGTGCCGAGCCCAATGCCGTCGGAAAGAAAAATCCAGCTCAGCAGGATCGCGAAGAAAATCAGGATCGTGGTCCAGTCGGAAATCTTCATCGGGCCCTGATCGGCCAGCTGCGCGCGCAGGCGCACGACGGCGCGGGCGATGTTCTTCTGTTTCGGCTTGAAAGTATAGAAAAGGACGGCGGTGACGAACGGCACCTGGATCAGGAACAACGGATAGGCAAAGACCATCCAGCGCAGATAGTCGATGGCATATTTCCAGGTTTCGGGGTTCGCCGGGTCGTAGAAGAACTCGCGCCAGTAGCCGATCATGATGGCGTTGCGCGCACCGCCGGACGGCGTGCCGACACCGGCGATCGAGGCGCCGTAGCTGATGGAAAACAGCAATACTGCCGCCAGGCTGCGAACCTGGCCCGAATCCTCGGATGTCAGGCGGATCAGAGTGACCCCGACCGGCAGCATCATCGCGGCTACGGTATGTTCGCCGATAAAGGAGGCCAACACCCCAGATACCAGCGATATACCCATGCAGACATTCGCCGTCTTGGTTCCGGTAAAGCGGATGATCAGGAAGGCCAGCCGCCGGTCCAGCTTCTGCTTCACCACGGCCACCGCGATCATCAGCGAACCCATGATGAACAGCACGGAATCGCTCATCAGGCTGCGCGCCACGTCAGACGAGTCGAGCCCGATCAGCAACACCTCGCCGACGATGATCAGCAGTGCCACCGTCGGCAGCGGGATGGGCTCGGTCACGAACAGGATCGTCGCCACAACCGACATGACGAGTACGATATGGCCCTCAGGGGTGAGGCCGGCCGGGGTGGGAAAATGCAGCAGGATCGCGCCGACTGCGGCCGCGATGAAAAGCCAACGCCGTGCAAGAAGATAGGACAGCCATGCGCGGAAGGGAATCGCGGAAATGCGCCGCCATCCCTTGTTCAATGTCCTCTGCCCCGTAGCCATGGCGGCCCGGGTGAGGCTACCGCTTGAATTATGCTCCATATCGGAAAGGAGGAGTCCTTCCCCAAAACCTTATTCTTACTTACAGGAAACGCTAATGTGCTCCGGTTTCCGGGGAATTGAAACGGGTTTTTTGCCGCACTTGGCATGTTTTTCGGGTATCGGGCGGGCGGAGGACGGAAAAATCGTTGCCAGCGCAAGCTGACAATCGGCCTGGCCGTGCCGGGCTGGACTTTGATTAGGGGGCTAAAATGGTGCCGACGCGCGGATTTGAACCGCGGACCTACTGATTACGAATCAGTTGCTCTACCACTGAGCTACGTCGGCACGAGGCGCCGGGAACATAAGGCCAAGCGCGGCGGAGTGCAAGGGGTCGTTATCGACGACCTCCGGAACCGCCCGA
>CAJHYK010000238.1_pt1 | contig 20429 bp, 17 predicted proteins | sample 9198691 | NCBI WGS metagenome assembly CAJHYK01 (sample SAMEA7708355, study PRJEB35096) | sediment metagenome | biome: marine neritic benthic zone biome [ENVO:01000025]; feature: sediment [ENVO:00002007]; material: shallow marine sediment [ENVO:03000034] sea grass bed [ENVO_01000059] ...
CAGATCCTGGGCAGCGAGCTGCAGACCATCTTCAACACGGTTTCCAGCTATCTGTCGAGTGCTTCGGGCACTTAATACAGACCCGGCTGAATGGTTTGACCCCGGTGTAAACCGGGCTCGGACCGAAGGGTAAAGAACGGGCGGTACGATTGCGTACCGCCCGTTTTATTTTTGCAAATCGGGAAGTTAACGGCAAATTAATAACAAAAAATCACATCGAACAGAAAATGATGTTCAAAAAAAAGCGATTTTTATTTTGCCGGCTGAAAACACTAAAATTTTATATAAGGTACAAACCTGCCGTTTTTTTATTGATATATTGTAATGGATGGCAGAGTCTTTAAAAAGCATGGCTAAATAGACCTGATATTTTATCCTTTTACTCATTCAGGCCATGCGCTTTAAACGCGTTCCGTGAGATAAGAATGATAGAGCGATGTGCTCAATTCCGGAGCGGCAGATCAAAAGTCGGCTCATCCGGCTCAACCACCAGCTCGATTTTCGAGGAGATAATAACAATGTCGTTTCTTAAAGCATTTTTGAGTGATGAGTCCGGCGCCACCATGATTGAATACGGTCTGGTCGCCGCCCTGGTTTCTGTTGCCGCCATTATCGCCCTGCAGATCCTGGGCAGCGAGCTGCAGACGATCTTCAACACGGTCTCGAGCTATCTGTCGGCTGCTTCTGGCACCTAAGGCAGATCAACAAGCGGCCGGTCCCGGCGTGAGTCGGAACCGGCAGATTACGGCGAGGGCGGTACGGCGACGTACCGCCCTTCGCTCATCATTATCGTGGCGTGGCGTGATCGCCGGTGCGGGTTTCCAGTCGCGCACGTCTTGTCACAGCCAGGAAAAACAGACCGTAGACCAGGGGGGCGATCGAAATTCCCCAGTGGGTGGTGGCAAGTGTCCACCACCATGCGGGCTGCAGCCATACCGCCAGCAGTAAAGGCTTTTCCCACTCGCGCCAGCCTGTTTTCCAGGCATGGGCGGCAAAAATAGCGATTGCCGGCAGCATGATGGGCAGGTCGTAATCGTAAAGGAAGGGCGTGGCCAGCGGCACACCGGCCAGCAGCACGGCGGCGCGCATCTCAACCGATGTCCCGCGCCACCAGACCCAGGCCGTCACCGCGAGAACGCCGAGGCCCGCGACAACCTGCGCCAGTCCGGACATGACATCGCCGAATCCCGCCAGACGCGCCGCGGTGTAAACCGTCGGCATGCGAGACCATGGCAGTTGTCCCGATGCCAGAAACGCGCGTGCCTGGTCCGGAATCCCGGCATAGGCGCTCCATGTTTCCGTTCCCAGGACGAGGGTCGAGAAGGCGATCATGGCGGCCAGCATGCCCGTGGCCGCAAGCAGGACTGTCCACTGCCGCCCGAAGATCAGCGCCGGAAACAGCAACAGTGCGAGTTGCGGTTTCGCGGTGGCCAAGCCCAGCAATATTCCGGCCATGACCGGCCTGCGTTCCTGCGACAACAGCCCGCCGGCCAGCAGCGCGGCGAACAGCACGCCATTCTGCCCGGCAAAAAGGGTTTGCGCGACAGCCGGTGCGGTCACCGCCAGGAGCAGGGCGAGCGGCGTGATTTCGATACGGCTCAGCGCGCGAAGCAGGAACAGGAGCGGCACCAGCAGCCACAGGGCCAGGGCCGGAAAATAAGGCACCAGCGACAACGGCGAAACAAGCAGCAGATAGGTCGGCGGATACATGAAAGCCAGGTACCCGACGTCGGTGCTGCCCACCAGTTCGTGCTGGGCCGTCTTCATATAGGTCTCGTCATAGACACGGGCCGCGGCGCCATCGAGGACCGCCCGCGATGCGCTGTAGAAGGCAACGAAATCATGGCCGGCCACGAATCCGTCGCCATCGCCGCTGCCCTCGGTGACCAGCGTCGGCCCGTCATGCGTCCAGGTCTGCCACAGGGCGGGGCCGGCATATATCAGGGTGCCCATTATGGCCACCAGCAGGACCACCACCCAGGGCAGTCCGACAGCATCCAGCATGTTCTTGATAGAGACAGTCCTCATTAGGCTCCCGCCGCGTTCCTTCCGTCATCCGCATTTTGCATATCGCAGGGCGCAATGCCACCGTGGGGACAATCAGGCCGGGGCTGACAAGCTTGCGTGGCCATGCGGGGAATCGGGATAGGAAAAGGCGGACTCATAACAATCCGCGACCTTTGGGGCAAATGCCCGTCAAGTGGAAGGGTCGATATCGCGCTCCGACATTTCCAACTTGCTTTTGAATTGTCACCATGAATATTCTCTTTTCACTATATGCGTTTGATAATTAAATAAAATTGTTTACAGAATTCCCCCGGCAACGCCAGAATTCAGGTTTAATGCGGGGCCGGGCGGTTTGATGGATGTTTCTCCTGCCTGCCTGGTGGCCCGGAATCGCAGGCTTGGCACATTTTTTGCTGACTACTGGGCCGGGGAAAAGCCGGCTGCGCCGATCGGGCCATGCAATATATTTTCGATGCGCGCGAACAAATCCGGCGGGTTAAGACTAATTTAATCAAGCATGTATTTAATATGCGCATGGGTCTGTGTCTGTCTGTCACGCGGCATGTCGGGCGGTCGGCCCGAGATAAAAACGGATGACGGTTTGTATTGGGAGAGTCGGTCGAAATGTTCGAAAGCGCTTACGCGAGCCAAGTGTCGATCGCCTGCTTTGTATCATTGGTGCTCGTGGCGGCGGTATCGGACGTAGTCGCCTACCGGATTCCCAATGTCGTGATTGTGATGCTCCTCGTGCTTTACCCGATCTTCGTGATCGTTACGCCAGGAGAAGTCGAGTGGATTTATTCGCTGGTGATATTCGCGGCGGTAATGGGTGTCGGCCTGGGTCTGTATGCGCTCAAGGTTTTCGGCGCGGGCGACGTGAAGCTGCTGGCCGCCATCATGTTATGGGCGGGGCCGGCGCTCGCATTGCCGGCATTGTTTATCGGTGCCCTTGTCAGTGGCGTCATAGCGGTGGTGATGTTGAGCAGCATTCGATTTCTAATCGCCAGCGCACTGTCATCCATCAGCAGGCGGTCGCTGGGCGACAAGTTTTTGGCCCGTTCCATGCCTTGGGGCACGGGATTGGGTGTATCGGGAATTTTCGTGGGCTGGGGTCTCATGGTGGGCTAACGACCTCGTCATTTTTTAGGAGGATGCGCATATGAATCCGCGCAATATTGCATTAATCGCAGTAGCTCTCGGCATTGCCATCGGCGCAGGCTTTATGGTCAGCGCCTTTTTGGGCCAGAAGGAACGGCAGATTGCCGAAGAGCTCAAGAGCAAACAGAAAGTTGTGCCGCCGACCATTCCGACGGCGCGTGTGCTTGTCGCCAAGAAGGACCTGATCGTCGGCACCTTCGTCAAGCGCGAGGATTTGCACTGGCAGTTGTGGCCGGAGGAAAGCATCACGCCGGCCTATGTGACGGACAGCAAGATCCTGGACGCGGGCAAGACCGACCAGAAAAAGGTCACCATTGAAGATTTCGTCGGCGGCGTGGTTCGCCAGCCGATCGCGGGCGGCCAGCCGATGGTTCTGGGGCTTGTTGCAAAGGCCGGCGAGCGCGGGTTCCTGGCCGCGGTTCTGCAGCCTGGCATGCGCGCCATGTCGGTCCCGGTGAGCGCCACGTCCGGTATTTCGGGCTTTATCCTGCCCGGCGACCATGTCGATATTCTTTGGGACGTCAAGAGTTCCAAGAAGGGCTATCCTTTTACCCAGACGCTGTTCCGCGATATCCGTGTGATCGCGATCGATCAGAAGACCAACGCGACCGGCGCCACGCCGGCCAAGACGCTGACGCTTGAACTGACGCCATTCCAGACAGAGGCGATGTCGCTGGCCCAGAACATGGGCGGCATCGAGTTCACGCTGCGCAGCATCGTGCCCGAGGAGGACAAGGAAAACATCCTCGACGGCGATCTCAGCGGTGGCCTGCTGGCCCAGGTCGGCCTCGGCCGGTCGGACGGCGTGGAGAAGGGCGCCCTGCTGGGGCCGGAGCTGCTGGCCGTCGCCACCGAGAAGGAAATCAAGGAAATCGCGCGCGACAGCTGGACCGTGGAAACCGACCTGTTGTTCGGCAGGGGCAAACCGACCGGCCGTCAGAGTTCGCCGGGCTCGGTGCCGGCGCCCCGGCCGACGCCGGTTTCCAGCAACAAGGGCAAGCCCAGCACAAATGTCGTGCGGCCCGCCGGCGGTGGCGGCAGCGCGAGGATCAGCATCGTTCGGGGCACCGCGACCCAGACCATCAAGGTCAAAAAGTAGTGAACCAGAGGGGAACGGCCATGATGGCTGGAAAATCATGTGTGGAGAAGAATGGCCGCCGTGCCCTGCGGGCCCTCGGGGTCGCAATGGCATTGCTGCTGCCGCTTGTGGCCGGTCCGGCTTCGGCGCTGGAGATTATCGACAGCAGCGGCGGTCAAATCTATGTCGAGGTCGGCAAGGGCCGCCTGCTGCGCCTCGACGAGACGCCGACGACGGTGTTTCTGGCCGACCCCAACATCGCCGACCTGCAGTTCAAGTCGAGCAAGCTGGTTTATCTTGTCGGCAAGTCAACCGGCGAAACGTCGTTGTATGTGCTCGACAAGAAGGACAGGGTCCTGCTCAATCGCAAGATAGTCGTGGGATACGATCTTGGGCAGCTCAAGTCCGCGATCGACCAGTTGATACCCGACTCGGCCATCCAGCCGAGCATGGTCGAAAACACGCTGATTCTCGATGGTGTGGTTTCCAGCCCGGCCGAAGCGGAGGCGGTGCGGGAACTGGCCAAGGGCTATATCGGCAAAGGCGGCCGGATGCTCAACCGGATAAAGGTATCGATGCCGAACCAGGTCAATCTGCGCGTGACCATTGCCGAGGTCAACCGCAGTATCGTCAAGACTCTGGGATTTGAGCTTGGCGCCTTGGGCAGCGACGGGTTTTTCGGCACAGCCCTTTTATCCGGCAATTTCAATATCCTGGGAGCGGTCAACAAAACGGTCGGCCCGCTCAGCCTGGATCTGCAGTTCGAGGCGTTTGAATCCGAGGGTCTGATCAAGGTGCTTGCGGAACCGAATCTTACGGCGCTGAGTGGCGAAACGGCGAGCTTCCTCGCCGGTGGCGAATTCCCCGTGGCCGGCCAGCGCGATCCGGACACGGGCACGATCCCGGTCGAATTCAAGCCCTTCGGCGTGTCGCTTTCGTTCACGCCGACGCTGCTGGACGAATCGCGGATCAGCCTGAAGGTGCGTCCGGAAGTCAGTCAGATTTCGTCGCAGGGCGGTGTCGTCATCGACGGTGTACCGGTTGCCGCAATATCGACGCGCCGGACCGAGACCACGGTCGAACTGGGCAATGGCGAAAGCCTGTCCATTGCCGGACTGCTGCAGCGAAACGACCAGAACGACATTTCCCGGGTCCCGGGACTGGGAGACATCCCGATCCTCGGGGCGCTGTTCCGCTCCGACAGTTACCGGCGGAGCGAAACCGAACTGGTCATCGTGGTCACGCCTTACATCGTGAAGCCGACCGCGGAGCGGGTCGCCCTGCCGACGGATGGCTACGAGCCGTCTAGCGATTACGAGCGCTATATGAACGGGATCACCTATCGCGACACGCACGGTTCCGTTTCCGATCGCGTTGCAAAGTCCGGCGGGCAAAGGCTGGTCGGTTCAGTTGGATTCCAGGTGGAATAGGAGATGCAGAGCATGTTCAGGTTCAATAATGGCCGGTTCGGCCGCTCCGGTCTTCTGGCTGCCATGCTGGTTGCGCTGGCCGGCTGCGGACCGGCGACGCCGATGTCCGAGGACGAGTTGACGGAAAGGCACCAACTCAAGCCGCAGTACCAGGTCGAGCAAACCGTCCATCGCCATCTGGTTCCCGTTGACCCGGCAAAGGTCGAATTCGTCGAGCAGCAACGGCGTGACATGTACGATTTCCTGGTCGGCGTCGGGGCGCAGCCGGGCGACAAGGTCATTATCGCCGCGCGCCGCGCCAGACTGGACCATCGCAGCGAAATTGTCGGTTTTGTCAGGCAGTTGGGGCTGAATCCGGATCTACGGCTTATCAAGGAGCCCAAGCCCGGCGCCGAGGATGACGGTTACGACAAGGCGATTCTGGTTCAGTTTCACCGCTATGTCACGCGCGATCTCGAATGCGGGCGCTGGAAGCACGATTATTCGACCCGGTTCAACAACGTGAATCCGCAGAATTACGGTTGTACGAATGTATCGGCGATGCAGCAGCAGGTGGCCTATCCGTCCAGCCTGATCGCCGGCGAGACGCTCGACTTCCCCGAAGGCGACGTGGCCGCCGAGTCGATCAGCCGCTACCGGGGCCGAAGAGTCGAGCAGATCAAGACGGAAGCGGCGTCCGCGAATTAGGGCGGCGATAGGTTCATCGTAGATGTGATGGAAGACTGAAGAGGTATAGAAGTGAAAAAATCCTATATGGGATTCGCCGCGGACAGCGAAACCAGAACGGCGCTGGAGCAATTCGCACGGGACCTCTACCTTCCGGAAGAGGATGTGCTCGATGGCGAGATCGACGAGGCGGTAACCATGCTCGCCGATATGCCGACGCCGGAATGTATTTTCGTCGATCTGGGCATGTCCCTGTCGCCGCTGGGCGAGTTGGACAAGCTGGCCGGCGTTTGCGACCCCGGCACCCAGGTCATTGCCATGGGCACGGTAAACGATATTACCGTGTTCCGCGACATGCTGGACGCGGGCGTTGCCGATTACCTGCTGAAGCCGGTCACGGCCGACCGTCTGAAGCATGCCTATGAAAAGGCGATCACGCCGGGCCACCATGGAGGCGAGGGCAGCGCCAAGGCGCTGGCGGACGTTCTCGTGGTGGTCGGTGCGCGCGGCGGCGTCGGCGCCAGCATGGTCGCTACCAACATGGCCTGGCTTCTGGCCCACGAGAACAAGAAAAAGGTCGGCCTGGTCGACCTCGATCCCTATTTCGGCAACACTGCGGCGCTGCTCAACCTGGAGCCGGGCAGAGGCCTTTCCGAGGCGCTGGACGCGCCCGACCGAATTGATAATGTCTTCGTCGACCGGACCATGATCAAGGAGCATGACAACCTGATGATCCTGGGCGCCGAGGAAGCCATGCAGAACGAAGTGCCGATGGATCCGGCGAGTATCGAAACGCTGATCGAGAAGCTTCGCGAGAATTTCCAGATCGTGCTTGTCGAGCCGCCGCACGGCAACATGCAGGCGATCAAGGCTTCCATGCGCATGGCGACGCATATCGTCTTCGTGTCCAACTACAGCGTCGTCGGCATGCGCGACATCATCAGGCTGTCCGGCCTGGCCAACGCGCTGGCCGCTGGAACCAAGCAGCTTGTGCTCGCCAACCAGGGAACCGCAGGCAAGTCGGATGTGAACGCCAAGGATTTCGAGTCCGTGACCGGGCTGGTCGTGGATGCCGAAATCCCGTCCGATCTCCGGGGCGTCGCCGCGACCCTGAATGCCGGTACGGCCTTGGCCCTCGGCGCGCCCAAGAGCCCTGTTCTCAAGTCGCTTCGCAAGATTTGCGGTGACCTCTACGGCGCTCCGGGCAGAGGCGCCGCCAAGGGCAAGAAGGGAAAGAAGAAATCGGAAGAGAAAGGCGGGGGCGGATTTTTTAGTTCCCTGCTGGGCAGCAAGGCCGGCTGAGCGTTACAGGGCCGACTGATCGTTACAGGAATTTATTTTTTGTCGAGTTATTAGTTCGAGAGGCTGATTATGTTTGGTGGTAGAGGAAATTCATCGTCGGGCGCTGCGCAACCTGCAAGCGACAATGTCGTTCCGCTAAGCGATGATGCCGCGCCCGCGCAGCAGCCCGCGAAGCAGCAGCCGGCGCAACCGCCGGCACAGCAGCAGCCGGCGCAACCGCCAGAGCAGCAGCCGGCGGCCGCCCCTAAGGCAGCACCGCAACAACCGGCCGCGGAACCGTCGATCGACGACCTGATCGAACAATGTTGCGATCTGGTTCGCCCGAAGCTTGGCGACCATATCCGCCCGCAGGACGCGACCAGCAAGAATCGCGTGGCGCTGGCCGGCATTATCGAGAAGCTGGCGACCGATGTGGCACAAAAAAACGATATTCCGATCGATTCGCTGAATATCCGCAATGTTGTCACGGTTCTGCTGAACGAGGTTCTTACGTCGGTCAAGACCAAGGGAACCGTCGGTGACGGGCCGGCGCCCGCCGCCGAGGGCACCGCAAGAACTTCCAAAGTAGCCGGTTCCATGCAGGAAGCGCAGCAGACGATTCAGAAGCTGCTGTTGGAACGCATCGATTCCGCCGCCGCGGTCAAGATGGAGCGCAACGATCTCGTGCGTCAGGTCGAAGAGGTCGTCGGCGAAATCCTGACTGAAGAAAAAATGCGACTGAACGGCGCCGAACAGAGAGAGATGGTCGCGGCGCTGGTCGACGATATGCTTGGCCTCGGCCCGCTGGAGCCGCTGATCGCCGACGAGACGATCACCGACATCATGGTCAACGGGCCGTATCAGATTTACGTGGAACAAAACGGAAAGCTGCGGCTGACCGACGTCAAGTTCCGCGACAACCAGCACGTATTGAACATCTGTACGCGCATCGTCACCAAGGTCGGCCGCCGCGTCGATGAATCCAGCCCGATTTGCGACGCCCGCCTGCTGGACGGGTCGCGTGTGAACATCATCATCCCGCCGCTGGCGATCGACGGTGCCTCAATCTCCATTCGTAAGTTCGCCAAGCAGAAGATCACCTTCGACCAGATGGTCGGCAGCAGCATGTCGGAGGAGATGGCGACGGTGCTGCGTATTGCGGGACGCGTGCGCCTCAACACCGTGGTGTCGGGCGGCACGGGCTCGGGCAAGACGACACTGCTGAACGCCCTGTCGAGCATGATCGGCGAGGATGAGCGCACGATTACCATCGAGGACGCCGCAGAACTGCAACTGATGCAGCCCCATGTGGTGCGCCTGGAGACCCGCCCGGCCAATCTCGAAGGCAAGGGCGAAATCAACCAGCAGGAACTGGTCAAGAACTGCCTGCGTATGCGTCCGGAACGCATCATCCTCGGCGAGATTCGCGGCGGCGAGGCGATGGACATGCTGCAGGCCATGAATACGGGCCATGACGGCTCCATGGGAACGCTGCATGCCAACAGCCCGCGCGAGGCGATCAGCCGTCTGGAAAACATGTGCGCGATGTCCGGCGTCAAGCTGCCGAACGAGGCGATCCGCAAGCAGATCGCGGCGGCGGTGAACATGATCGTTCAGATCAGCCGTATGCGCGATGGCGGCCGGCGCCTTCAGAAGATCACCGAAGTGACGGGCATGGAAGGTGACGTCGTCACCATGCAGGATCTGTTCAGCTATGAGTATGTCGGCGAGGACGAGAACGGCAAACTGATCGGCGAGTGGAAGAAACACGGCGTGCGGCCGCACTTCACCCCGCGGGCCCAGTATTTCGGGCTCGACAAGGAGCTTCTGGAGGCTTGCCTATGAGAGGACTCGGCCCCGAATTCATCATCCTTCTGGTTCTGGTGCTGGGCGCCGTCGGCATCGCGGTCTGGTTCCTGGCTCTGAGCCCCGCGGCGAAGAACCGCCGCAAGATGAAAGAGCGCATGAAGACGCTCAACAAGAAGCAACTGGCCGTCGAGGGGCAGGAGAGTACGCCGGAAATGCGGCTGCGCCGGGACGAATCCCGGACCGCGATGGACAAGCTGGCCCGTCGACTGCTGCCCAACCCGGAAATTCTCAAGGCCAGGCTGGAAGCGACCGGCAAGAATCTGACCATCGGCAAGTATTTGGGGATGTGCATCATTTTCGGTGTGCTGGCCGCGGGCGCCTATATCGTGTTCACCGACTTCCCTCAAGTGGCGGCGCCCCTGATCGGCGTCTGCGTCGGCGCCTTCCTCCCGCACTGGCTGGTCAAGCGCTGGGTATTCAAACGCCAGGAAGCGTTCGTCAACAACCTGCCCGAGGCGCTGGACATGATCGTTCGTGGCGTCAAGTCCGGCCTTCCGGTCGCGGAAACCATCGTGGTGGTTTCGGAAGAGATGGACGGCGTGATCGCGGAGGAATTCAAGCGGGTTACCGAGGATGCCCGAGTCGGCATGACCCTGGAGGCCGCCCTGTGGGCCTCCGCCGAGCGGTTGAATGCGGCCGAGTTCAAGTTTTTCGTGGTGGTCCTGACGGTGCAGCGCGAAACCGGCGGCAACCTGGCGGAAACCCTGGACAATCTTTCCGAACTGGTGCGCAGCCGCAAACAGATGAAGCTGAAAGTCAGGGCGATGTCGTCGGAGGCGAGGGCCAGCCAATATATTCTCGGCGGCCTTCCCTTTGCCATCGCGGGGCTGCTGCTGCTTGTTTCCCCGGACTATATCCTGACCTTGTTCAGAACCGAAGCGGGCCACATTATTCTGGGGATCGGCGGCGTCATGCTGTTCCTGGGCTGGCTGGTCATGGGCAAAATGGTGAATTTCGAGATTTGAGGATGGGCGACGGGCGATGAATATCGGTGGTCTCGAAATCCCCATGGAGCAGCTCGTGGTGCTGGCGGCATCCGCGGCGGCGTTCATTATCGTTCTGGTCATCTGGAAAAGCCTTCTGGAGCCGAAGCCGGAATCGAGCCGTCTGAGGGATCTCAAGTCACGCCGCGAACAGCTTCGTGAAGGCCTGCTGGCCTCAGGCACCAAACCGGGCAGCAGCGAGGTATCCGCCGCCAGCATGAGCTTCATGCGCAAGGTGGTGGATCGCGCCAACGTCCTGAAAGGCGATGTCGCCAGGGATGTTGCCGACAAGCTGGCGCGCGCGGGATTGCGCACGAAGGACGCCATGGTCGCCTATACCTTCTTCAAAGGCGCCCTGCCGTTCGTCGGCGGCGCGGTCGGCCTGATCCTGATCAACATGTTCGCGCCCGACGATATGCCCTATGTCCAGCGCGTTTTCGCGGCGCTGATCATTGCGGTCATGATGTTCTTCGGGCCTGACCTGTACATAAGGCAGCTGTCTAAGAAGCGCCAGAAGCTGCTGCAGAAGGGCTTGCCGGACGCGCTGGACCTGCTGGTGGTATGCGCCCAGGCCGGGCTCAGCCTCGATTCGGCAATCGGCCGGGTGGCGAAGGAAATCGCGTTTTCGTCCGCTGTCGTCGGCGAGGAATTTTCGCTGACCGCCCTGGAGCTGGGTTTCCTGCCCGAGCGCAAGGCGGCCATGGAAAACCTGAAGAATCGAACTGGCCTGAAGGATATCGCGGCGGTCTGCACGACGCTGATCCAGTCGGAAAAATACGGTACTCCGCTGGCCTATGCGTTGAAGGTGCTGTCCGCCGAATTCCGCCGCGAGCGGTTGATGCGGGCGGAAGAAAAGGCGGCGCAGCTGCCGGCCATCATGACGCTGCCGCTGGCGCTGTTCATCCTGCCGGTGCTGTTCATGGTGGTTATCGGGCCCGCGATCATCAACGCGACCGCCAGTTTCGGCAACGCCAAGATACCCGGCAGATAGGGTATTTTCCGATAGTTCGCTCCGGCCCGCCGGCGGAACGGGTGGCGGTAGGGTGCCGGAAATGCAGCGGTCAGGCGCCCGATCCTTCCGTGCCGTTGAATGTCAGATAGATCGACTTGAGAACGACGTCGAGAATCGCGGCGCGGCGCGGATCCGGCTCCATCGAGCGAAGATTCTGATAATAGGCGAGGTTATTGACCACGTCCGGCTCGGGCAGCAGGTCCCGCAGGATCTTGCCGGCGTCGCCGATCTTGCCGGCCAGGCCGTAGATGAGCGCCAGATTGTGCAGCAGCGGCTTGTCCGCCTCGGTCCCGGTCATCAGGCTCTCGATCTGGGCGATGCCGGCTTCGTAACGTTCCTGCAGCGCCAGGGACAACGCCATATTGTTGCTGAGGGACCGGTTGCCCGGCGCCATTCCCAGACCCGCGAGATACTGGTTCTGTGCTTCCGTATGGTCGCCCAGTGCGTCGTAGGCAATGCCGAGGACATTGAAAACACGGTGATCGGCCGCATCCTCGTCAACCACCGGCGTCAGAAGCGTGATGGCGCCATCCGGCTGGCCCTGTTCGATCAGAAGGATACCGTAACCCTGCAGCGCCAGCCCGCTATAGGGATGGTTCGACAGGACCTGGTGATACACTTCCTCGGCCTCGCGGTATTTGCCGAGATGGCGCAAGGTATCGCCCAGCGCCGCCGGCGGCAGGGGCGAGTCGCGGTCGGCGCGCATCGCCTCCCGGTAATATTCCGCAGCGGCGATCAGGTCGCCCTTGGCGCGCAACCTGTTGCCCAACTGCATCAGCTTGGTCGCTTTTTCGTTCTGCTGCATCACCGCCTGGTCGTCGCTGACCTGTTCGCCCGGATTCACGTTCTGCCCGCTGACACAGGCGGCCAACAGCAATATGGCGGTGCAACCCAGCAGTGCGCGGAAGCGCGAGGCGCGGCGGCGGGACTGCGGTTTATTAAGATAGTCAGGCATGCGCATGTCGTTTTTCTGTCAGGTGAAAGAAAGTAAAACAGCAGTTAGTTCAAATTTTAGCGATCTTTAAGTAGTAATTAGTAATTGTCTGAAATTATTACATTTGCATACTGGTCGCGCAAGTGTAAAATGTAATAGGTGTCCAGCATTGGGTCGGAGCAGGAGATTAACATGATTCACCAACTCTGCCAGCGTGCTTTGAATGCTGCAAGGAACTTCTTGCGGGATCAAAGCGGCAGTATCGTCATTTATACCGGCGCCTTCATGGCCGTCGGCATCGGCGGGGCTGCCCTGTCGATCGATATCGGGCGGATCGTGCTGCTGAAAACCCAGATGCAGAACCGCGCCGATGCCGCCGCGCTCGCCGGGGCCGCGCAGCTCGATGCGCAGAAGGGCGCCGTCGCCCGTGCCGAATATATTATGTTCGACTCCATGAAGGCATTTACGACCGCGGCCGCGGACCAGGGAGAACTGGTCCTGTACGATGCCGAGTTCTATGAAGCACAAGAGGACGGGATTTCGCGCGGTGCGGTAACGGCGGACGACAATCTGGCGCGCTTCGCCGAAGCGACAATGGAGCGGCGGACCTTGTCGTTCTTCTACGCGCCGGCGCTGAACATCATGACCGGGAAGACCGTCAGCAGCTATACGGAGCTGGACTCCCGCGCCGTCGCCATGTCTGACCCGTTCATCTGCAAAATGCAGCCGCTGATGATCTGCAATCCGTTCGACATGGGCGGCGGCGTCTCCAGCGACGACTTGAAGGACCCGAAGTGGGCCGGCATAGGGGTCCGCATCAAACAGTCGGGGCAGACCGACTGGAATCAGCCGGGTAACTTCGGTCTGCTCGATCTGCCAGGCGACGCCGCCTATGGCGTCAGTGGCGCGAACGCGGTGGAAGCGGCGCTTGCGGCGGACGAGCCGAAAGGCTGCTATTCCGTGAGCGCGATGGGCGTACGGACCGGCAACGTGTCCGGCAAGGTCAAGGACGGCGTCAACACGCGCTTCGGCCATGCCTTCACCGATCCGACCATCGTCCCGGCCCCCAACACCATGAATTACCCCAATGACGACGTGATGATCGCCGACTCGACCCTCAATTTCGGCGACGGTGTATGGGACATCGCCACCTACTGGGCGGATAACCATAAGGACCCCGGCGGCGTCCCCTACCCCCTGCCGCCGGTCCTGAACGGTGCGTCGCGCTATCAGGTGTATCTTTTTGAACAGGGGACGGTGTACTGGAAAGGCAAGGGCAAGAAAACAACCCAGGTCGCGACTGAACCCATAGATGCCGCCGCCAACTGGGACAAGGTAGATCCGACGGTGGACTATCCTCTCGAGGCGGTGATACCGACCAATCCGGCGGCTCCGGACGACAACTTTACCGACGGCGAGCCGCCGCCGGGCCAGACCGTTTCGTCCTACGGCCAGGCGCGCCGGCTGGTGAAGGTAGCGGTGGCCGATTGTGTGTCCAACCCTTTCAAGGGAAACGCGACGATCCCCGGGACGGGCTCTTATGTTGAGTTCTTCATTACGCGGGAAGCCGGAGTGGACGGCAACGGAGCCACCATCTACGCCGAACTGGTCCGCGGTATCGAAGCCCGAACCTCAGTGGAGTTCCATGGTAATGTTCGCCTTACTGAATAAACTCAGGCGCAGCGAAGATGGGATTGCCGTAACCGAACTCGCGGTGGTTACGCCGATCTTCCTGCTCATGTTCCTCTCGACGATCGAGCTGGGGCACATGATCTGGTACAGCATCACTGTGGAAAAGGGGCTGCGTTCGGCGGTGACTTATGCCGGACGCGTAGAGCTGCACGATGCCGAGACGATCCAGCAAACCAAGAATATCGTGATGACGGGCGGGCCGACGGGAACCGCCCCCTACCTGGTGAGCGGCTGGAACGATCCCGGCGCAAGTGTGACGTTTTCGCAACATGTTTATGCCCAGCCAATGACTGGCGGCAGCGAGGATATCTCCGAGATCGTGACCAGGGTCACGGCCGACGTGCCCTACGAACCCGTGGCTGGCATCCTTGTTCCCGCGCTGGAATATCTGATGAAAACCAACTTCCATGACGGCAAGCTGTATATCACGCTGACCCATGAACAAGCGATTATCGGCAACTGACATGTGCGCGAAACCGGCTATTTCCATAAGGCGATTCCTGGCGGACGAAGGCGGCGCCTTCATGGTCGAGTTCGCCATCTCCTTTCCGATACTGATCCTGCTGTCCTTCGGGTTGCTGGAATTTTCGCTCGTGGTGTTCGACTACCAGCGCGCCGCCGAGGCCACGCGCCGGGGGGTCCGCATGACCATTATCGAGCCTCCGATCCCCAATACGGCGCAACTGCTGGTGGGAGACGTGATCGTGTGCACCAGCACCGGCGGGACGGTAAGCTGTACGGACGGTTCACCAAGCCTTGACGCCGACGCGCTCTTCCAGAGCCTGTTTGCCGAGATGCGGCTGGCCTATCCCACCCTGATCGAAGAAAACGTGGTCGTTACGTACGAGGGAACCAAGGTCGGCGATGAGAATATTGACGGCGGCACACTTCCGCTCGTCACCTTGCAGCTCCAGAATGTCCGCCACGACATGATCGTGGGGCCCCTGATCGGCATCCCCTATATCGAATTTCCGGATTTCGCCACCACGGTCCTCGGCCCGGCCAACTACGTGGTGACCGTCCCGCCCGTTAAAGGGAAAAAATAGCGCTACCTACCTGAACGGACGGGCGTTGCAGCAACCGACCTGTCGGCGCCGGTTCAAGGCGTTGCATTTTCCTTTTGGGTTTGCCCAGGGTTCTTTCGCCCTTCTCGTGCGGCACGGTTAACCGCCCGTTAAAGGCCGGTCCTTCATTATAGGCGCTCTGCCGCAATGACGGGAAGCATCGCGAGACCGGCCATCACATGAAACAGCGCTCCTCAAGGGACAATGCCGAGCGGATCGACGCGCGGCGCATGCTGTCGGCGGTCGTCGACGCCGCGCCGGTGGCGCTGTGCGTCATCGGCCGTGACGGCTGCATCGACCTGGTGGAGGGGCAGGCCTTCCCGGATATAGGACTTGTGCCCGGCGAGGCGGAGGGGGTCGCGGCTGCGGATCTGTGGCACAGCTTCGATGTGCTGACCGGCGCGGCGGCGCGGGCGCTGGCCGGCGAGGCGGTTACGACCACTGCCGTCGCCGGCGAAACCGCCATCGAAATGCGCTTCCAGCCGGTTGCGGACGCCAGGGGCGAAACCCGCCAGGTCTTCGCCGTTGCCGTCGACGTCACCGCCCGCTATGCCGGCATGGTCCAGATCCCCGAACGCGAGGAATATCTGCAGGGCATCCTTGACACGGTGGTCGACGGCATCGTCACCATCGACGAGCTTGGGTTGATCCGCGATTTCAACCCGGCGGCGGCGGAAATCTTCGGCTACCAGCCGCATGAGGTGGTTGGCAAGACGCTCAATATGCTGATGCCCGATCCCTACCGGGACGGCCATGACGACTATCTGCGGCGCTATCTGGAAACCGGCGAGAGCAAGGTGATCGGGCGGCGCCGCGAGACCGTCGGCCTGCGCAAGGACGGCACGGTCTTCCCCATTGAAATCGCGGTCAGCGAGCTCAGGGTGGGCGAGCACCGGCATTTCACCGGTATCGTGCGCGACGTCACCGAACAGAAGGCGGCCGAGCGGGCGCTGCGCGAGAGCGAGGAACGCTACGCGCTGGCAGCCAAGGGCGCCAATGACGGGCTGTGGGACTGGAACCTGGAAGAAAACAGCCTCTACTATTCGCCGCGCTGGAAGGCCATGCTCGGTTACGGCGAAGGCGAGATCGGCTCGTCGCCCGACGAATGGGTCAATCGCATCCACCGCGACGATGTCGACCGGTTCATGGACGATCTGAAGGCGCATCTCGACGGGCGCACCGCGACCCTGCACTGCGAATACAGGATCCGGCGCAAGAGCGGCGAAATCCTGCGCATGGTGGCGCGTGGCGTGGCGGTGCGCGGCGCGGACGGCACCGCCTACCGCATGGCCGGGTCGCAGTCCGACGTTACCGAGCGCCGCCGCGCCGAGGAACGCCTGATCCACGACGCGCTGCATGACGCGCTGACCGGCCTCGCCAACCGGACGCTGCTGACCGACCGCCTGGGCCAGGCGCTGGCGCGGCTGAAGCGCAACCCGGCGATGGGCTTTGCGCTGGCCTCGCTCAATCTCGACCGCTTCCGCGTCGTCAACGAGAGCCTGGGCCATGCGGCCGGCGACGACCTGCTGCTGGCGGTGTCGCGGCGGCTGGAGAACCAGTTGCAGCCGGGCGACACGCTGGCCCGCTTGGATGCCGACAGTTTCGCCTTGCTGATGGAGGACCATGGCGACGAATCGGCCGCGCGCCAACGCGCCGGCCGTATCCAGGAAGCCGTCGGCCAGCCCTACCGGCTCGGCGGGCGCGAGGTCTTCACCTCGGCCAGCGTCGGCATCGTGATGGGCGGGCCGGAATATCAGTCCGCCAGCGACATTCTGCGTAATGCCGAGTTGGCGCTGTCGCGTGCCAAGAAGGGCGGCAAGGGAACCACCGAGACCTATAACGAAACCCTGCATTATGAAGCGGTCGGCATCATGGAAACCGAGACCGACCTGCGCAAGGCGATCGAAAAGAACCGGGTGGTCGCCTTCTATCAGCCGATCATCGCGCTGGACAGCGGACGGATTACCGGATTTGAGGCGCTGGCCAGGATCGACCATCCCGAACGCGGCATCATCCCGCCGTCCGAGTTCATCGGCATCGCAGAGGAAACCGGCCTCATCGTGCCGCTATGCGAGAAAATGCTGCAGCAGGCCTGCGGCCAGACGGCCCGGTGGCAGCGGGAACTGGGGCTCGACGAGCGCCTTACCATCAGCGTGAATCTGTCGGCGCGAAATCTCGCCGATGACAAGCTGGTCGATACGCTGGGCCAAGTCCTGGGCGACAGCTGCCTGGAACCCGGCGGGCTGCGCCTGGAAGTCACCGAAAGCCTGATCATGGCCAACCCGGAATCGATGGTCCGGATCCTGGCTGACCTGAAGGAGTTAGGGGTACGCCTGGCCCTGGACGATTTCGGCACCGGCTATTCTTCGCTGAGCCATCTTCGCCGGTTCCCGCTGGACACCTTGAAAATCGACCGCAGCTTCGTCATGCGCATGGTCAGCGAGGCACGGGATCAGGAACTGGTGCGGATCATCATTACACTCGCCCATACGCTGGGCATGGATGTGGTGGCGGAGGGCGTGGAGACGGAAGCGCACGCCGACAGCCTGCGCAGCCTGCATTGCGAATATGCCCAGGGGTTCCTGTATGCCGCGCCGCTGCCCGCGAAGGCGGCGGAAGAGATGCTGCGCAACAATCGCGCGACCTGACCGGCTGGAAATTAACGGCTTGTTTCCGGTCCCCACCCGGCGTTAGCATTGTGGCGGGGGAGAATCCACCATGCTTGTCGGTGTTCCCAAGGAAATAAAAACCCACGAATACAGGGTCGGGATGGTGCCGTCCCGCCTGCGCGAGATGCTTGAACGCGGCCACCAGGCCGTCGTGCAAAGCGGCGCCGGCGCGGCCATCGGTTTCGACGACGACGCCTATCGCGCCGTGGGCGCCGAGATTGCGGGGCAGGCGGCCGAGGTCTTCGAACGCGCCGACATGATCGTCAAGGTCAAGGAACCGCAGCCGAATGAATGCGCCATGCTGCGACCGGGGCAGATCCTCTTCACCTATCTGCATCTGGCAGCCGACAAGCCGCAGACGCAAGCGCTGCTGGAATCCGGCTGCACCGCCATCGCCTACGAGACCGTGACCGACCGGCATGGCGGGCTGCCGCTGCTGGCGCCGATGAGCGAGGTGGCGGGCCGCATGAGCGCCCAGGTCGGCGCCCATTGCCTGGAAAAGGAACAGGGCGGCTCGGGCGTGCTGCTGCCGGGCGTGCCGGGGGTTTCGGCCGGCAAGGTGGTGGTGATCGGCGGCGGCGTGGCCGGCGCCAACGCCGCGCGCATGGCGTTGGGGCTGGAGGCGCGGGTGGTGATCATCGAAAAGTCGCTGGAGCGGCTGGAAGAGTTGGATGCGCTGTTCGGGCCGCGGCTGGACGCGGTCTATTCGACCATGGAAGCAATCGAAAGCCATGTCGTGGAGGCCGACCTGGTGATCGGCTCGGTGCTGCTGCCCGGCGCGGCGGCGCCCAAGCTGGTGACGCGCGATATGGTGCGGCGCATGCGGCCCGGCTCGGTGATCGTCGACATCGCCATCGACCAGGGCGGCTGCTGCGAAACTTCGCGCCCGACGACCCATGCCGAGCCGACCTATGTCGAGGAGGGCGTCGTGCATTACTGCGTCACAAACATGCCCGGTGCGTTGGCCCGGACGTCCACCTTCGCCTTGAACAATGCCACCTTGCCGCGCGCCCTGGCTCTGGCCGACAAGGGCGTCATGCAGGCCCTGGCCGACGACGAACATCTGCGCGCCGGCCTGAACGTCCATGCCGGCAAGCTGACCTGCGGCCCGGTGGCCGAGGCGCTGGATCTGCCATATACGCCGGCGGAAGACGCCCTGGGGCTTTGAACTCAGCTGCCATTCCGGTGCACGCAGGCTGCAGGTGAGGCGCCTACACCAAGGACCGCTGACAATGACTTTGGATGCCGTTACATAGATGGCGGACGACCTCCGTCGGAAAAACGGGCCTGCCGCGAGCATATCGGCGCGCTACGGCAACGTCCGTTCGATCGGCCTTCTGGCGATATGGGCCGTCATGTTGGCGGTCCCGCTGCTGTCGCCACCGTTCCAGGCCGCCGCGGCCCTCCTCAGCTTCGCCATCGCCGGGCTGGGCTGGCGCGTTCGCGACCGTCACGTGACGCTGCTGGCGCTGTTCTGGGCCGTTTTCGTCGCGGCCGCGCTGATCACGGGCGCCGGCTCCCAGCTGTCGTTTGCCGTGGCGATCGCGGCCTATCTTCTCGCTGAGCGCGCCGTGCGGTGGCCCCGGGACGGCGGCCGGTGGTTCGCCGTCGGACAATGGAATGCGTCCGTCGCCCTGGCGGTCTTTGCAACGGCCGGAATCTTCGGTTTGGCGCTGTTCGGCTGGTTCGGCTATCTGCGGCCGGACCTGGGCGACCTCGCCTCCATGGTCCCGGATGTTGCGCTGCCGCTGCTGCTGGTCGGTGGCGTGCTGTTCGCGTTCTTCAATGCCGCGGTCGAGGAATTCGCCTACCGGGGCATCCTGATGCATCATCTGGGCGCCGGCCTGGCCGCGCCGCGCCTGGCGCTCGTCCTGCAGGCCATGGCGTTCGGCACGTTCCATATCCACGGCTTCCCCCGTGGCGCCCTCGGCGTCGCCCTGGCCGCCATCGCCGGTCTGGTCTATGGCCTCATCCGCCTGCAGGCCAAGGGCATGTTCGCGCCGTGGCTGGCGCATGCGCTCACGGATGTCGTGATTGTCGCGATCGTCTATGGTTTAGTGGCCGAGGTGATTTAACGGCGAACTTGCGGAAGTTTTGCGGGAGAGAGGACAGTGGGCGAGGAAAGGCGCCAGTTCGATTTCGTTCCGGTGAAAAGCGGGGATCTGCCTCTTCTCGAGTTCTGGCTCCAGCAGCCGCATGTGCGCGCCTGGTTCGGCCCGCCGGAAATCTGGATGCGGGAGATCAGCGAGTATTTCACCGAACCCTGGTTCGAGGCCTACAAGGTCGATCTCGCCGGTCGGCCGATTGCCTACCTGCAATGCATTGATCCGCGGGGCGCGCCGCCGGAACTGATTGCGCCCTTTTCATTTCTCCGGGATGCGCCTGTCGGCACGCGCGCCCTGGATTTCTGCATCGGAGAGGTCGATTGCCTGGGTCGCGGCTATTGTGCGCAGATTGTGGTGCAGTTCGTGAAACGGGTTATTGCCCGGCCGGATGTCTGGCGACTGATCGTCGATCCGGACCCGCCGAATGAGCGCGCGATACGCTGCTATGCGCGGGCTGGATTCCGCCGCACGGAAATCGTGC
>CAJHYK010000449.1_pt1 | contig 20421 bp, 20 predicted proteins | sample 9198691 | NCBI WGS metagenome assembly CAJHYK01 (sample SAMEA7708355, study PRJEB35096) | sediment metagenome | biome: marine neritic benthic zone biome [ENVO:01000025]; feature: sediment [ENVO:00002007]; material: shallow marine sediment [ENVO:03000034] sea grass bed [ENVO_01000059] ...
TCCAGCATCTCTTTTTCCTCGAGCGCGAAATGGGCCGAGATGAGTGCGTGGATTTCGCCCAGGAAATCGGCGATCGTGTCCCTGTCCGCACTTTCGGCAAGCTTCCCATGAAGCCTGTTGATCATCTGGATCATGCCGCGGTGTTCGTAATCCACCGACGGGATGCCGATATCGAATTCGTCTTTCCATTCGATCAGGGACATCTTCAGCCTTCCGACAAAGTCTCGATTACCGGCCCGCGCAGGATGAAACCACCGGTTTCGGCGCGGAAGTCAACGACGAATATCTCGCCGGCCGACAACCTTATTTTCGCCGCCGCCATGTAATCATATCCCTCCGTGCGGGTTGAATCGACCATTCGGACGACAAGCTCATGCTCGCCGGCGGTCGCGGGCAAGCGCTGGTAGGCGCGGGTCTGGCTGCCTTTCGAGAGTCCTGCCGGCTGCAGCACTTCATCGTAAATCAGCTTTCCATCCAGCAACAGCTCAAGATGAATCGGCAGCCGTTCGCGCGGGCAATCGTATGGTTTGCGCATATTGGGGTTCAGCGCTTCCAGTTCCTCCTGCGTGCGCTTGCGGCATTCTCCCTTGCGCTGGGCGCTGTGGATTACGCTCAACTTGATAAGGGCCAGTTCGGGATCAAGGTGGGTATAGACCGGCATGTTGGCGAAATAGCCCAGCCACAGCGCAATGCCCCCATAGATCACAGCCTGCCCGGCCCATTTGAAGAGCCTAGTCATGCCTTCGCCTCCTGATTCGCTGCTTGGTCTGGCTGTTCATCCGCCAGAGCGTCCAGCCGTCGGGCGAAATCGACAAGGCGGCTGCGGTGAGTCCAACCTTCCACCGGGCTGGCCCAAACGGTTTCGATACGCTCCGCCGGCACGCGCTTGCGCAAGCGCGGGTCCCGGGTACGGGCCAGCCGCGCCTTGGTCCAGTCGATGCCAAGGCGATTATGGCATTCACCCTCGCTGCAGCCAGACAGCATCACGCCGTCCGCCAGGTTGCGGGAAAGCACATAATCGATGAAGGACGGGGGCAACATCCCGGCGCAGGGTATCGTTACGGTCGCCGTTTCCCTTGAGTCCATCCGCGACGTGTCGTAGCCGGGCTTGCAAGCAAAGACGATCACCCGATGATCGCCGGTGAGGGTTCTGGCCGCGGCATCGACCCGGTCGCGCAAATCCGCCACCGTAAACTTCGGCAGGTCGATGCCGGGAATCAGTTCGCTTGCCCGGCGAAACGGCATGGCGGTCGGACAGGAGCCAACGCAAATGCCGCAGGCGACGCAAAGATCGGGATCGACCACCGCCTCGCGGCTGAAGGGACGGCCGTCGCTGCGCGGGCGCATGTCGATCGCCGCGAACGGGCAATCCGCGGCGCAGCGGGTGCAGCCGTTGCAGTTGGCGAGATCGACGACAGCCGCTTGTTCCTTTGTCCGCCGCATTGGCGGCAGCCAAGGCAGGACGACGAACAGCAGAGTGCTGAGCGCTATCAGACCCCAGAGCGCACCATTGCCGAGAATGTCTATCAGCGGGTAGGCGGGCAGATAGAACCAGTCCAGTCCGACCTGCGACGGCACGAGAGATAGATCGGCCGGCGCCTGGCTCTCGGCCGGCTTGACCAGCGACAACACCAGCAGCATCGCCAGGGTGCCGGCGGCCAGCCCGCGCGGCGGATGGATCGAAGGGCTGGTGACGCGCAGCAGGTGGATCCAAAGGATGAACAACAGGAACAGCGGCACGAAGATGTGCATGAACACCATCAAGGTGAAAAAGCGGTCGTCCAGATGGGCCGGATCGAGAAAGTTCCGTGCAATGGTACCGCCGATAATCGGCAGCCAATCGAACCATTCGGTAGTGGCTATTGCGATGTATTGCGCCAGCTTGTCCCAGACCAGCCAGTAGCCGCTGACGCCCGCCGCATAGACCATCCACAGGATGGGCAAGCCGGTCAACCAGGTAAACCAGCGCGCGCCGCGATAGCGGTCGAGCGAGAACTCTCGCAGCATATGGACCATCATCATCGCCACCATGCCGTCCGAGGCATAGCGGTGTAGGCTGCGCATCACGCCACCCACATAGAAATGTTCGTAGGTGATGGTTTCGAGCGAACCGTAGGCTTCGGTAATGCCAGTATCGAAGAAGATATAGATATAGATCCCGGTTGCGGCGACGATCCAGTAATAAAAGAACCCCAACGCCCCCAAGTGATAAAGCGGATTCCAGGCGGGTGAGAAAATGCGGTCGAACAATGCTTCCAGCCAGGCGAATCCCAGGCGCAATTGATGTTTCACGATCGCCATGACGGTGAGGTTTTCCTTCTAACTTCTAATTCGAAACATAATCTAAATTGCGGTTGCCGCCAGCTTCATGAACGAGCCCTGAGATGCAGGAGTAGCTGGCTGATGAAGAAGAAGGCCATCAGCCCGATGCTGAGCATGCCGATACCCAGCCCAATGAAGAAGGACCAGTCGAAACGGTAGGCGTCGCGGTCCGGGTCATAGAGCGTACAGAACAGCCGGATGCGCTCGACGATATTGTCCATAGTCACCAGAGACGCGGCCTGTCCGGCGCGCAACCTTTTCAGCGGCTCGACCACCTGTGGCACGGTAAGATCGGTACCGTAGATCTGACGGACGATGCGTCCGTCCTTGTCCAGAAGCGTTGTCTGGGCCAGATGGTCGAATCCCTGCGCCGACGGGTAAAAGATGAAACCGGTCTGTTCGGTCAGCGCCAGCACGGTTTCGGCATCGGCGGCGAGAAAATGCCAGTTCGGGAAGTTGATGCCCTGCGACCGCCTGAATGCCCGCAAACGTGACGGCTTGTCGTTACGCACGTCGAAACCGATGGTCAGCACTGAAAAACTATCCTCGCCAAGTGCGTCGATTGCGGCTTCCACGCCGTCGGCCAGAGACTGGCTAATGATCGGACAATAATGGGAGCACGAGGTATAGATCAAACTGATCAGTACCGGCCGGCCCCCGAAGTCGGCCAGATCGACCGGCCTGCTCTCGCTGTCCTTGAATCGGTAATTGGCAAGCTGACGACCGATCGCCGCGCGGCTGATTTTCAAGGCGGTCTCGTCGTCGAATTGGGGTTCGCCCGCGGCAGCCGGCAAGGCGATCTGGGCCAGCGCCATGATTGCGGCGGCTATAATCGACTTGGTCGTCAATCCTTTTCTCCTCAGCCCAGGATCCACGGGTCCAGTATGGCAGCTGCGAGCAGCAGGCCCAACTGGATCAGGGAAGCGAAGAAATTGGCCATGGCGGTCTTGCGTGAAGGGGCCGTGACCAGCTGAATGCTGCGGTGGATGAACCAGGCCCCCCCGACCAGCGCTGCGGTCAGATAAATCCAGCCAAGCCCGTAGAAGGCCGGTACGACCGATGCGGCGGCTACCGCGATCGTATGAGCCAGCACGATCCAGGCCGCCTTACCGTCGCCGACTACGACAGGGAGCATAGGCACGCCGGCTGCTTTGTAATCGTCGTGTAAGGCGATCGCGAGGCTCCAGAAATGAGGCGGTGTCCAAAGGAACAGTACGACCGCCAGCCAGATCGGTTCGGCGGACAGGGTCGGATTGACGGCGGATGCGCCCGCCAATACTGCGAAGCTGCCCGCCAGTCCGCCCCATACGATATTCCACGCGGTTCGACGCTTCAGCCAGACCGTATAGACGACGCCGTAAACGAAGGCGCCGAGAAAGGTGTGGAGCGCGACCGGAATATTCAGAATCAGCGCCGCACTTCCGACCGAGATGACCAGCATCGCTCCGATGGCCCAAAGCCAGGGGAGACCGGGCCGGAAGCGGCCGGTCACGAAAGGCCGATTGCGGGTCCGGGCCATCCTGGCATCGAGATCGCGCTCCACGTAGTGATTGAAGGCACCGGCGCTGGCCGAAGATAGCAATACGGCCAGCGCCAGGACGGCAATCTGCCATCCCGGAGGCGCCTCCCCCGGGGTAACAGCGAGCCCGGCCAAAGCGCAGACGGCGATCATGATGCCGATTCTCAGCTTGAGCACCGTATATATCTGTCCGGCCGTGGCTCGCATGGTTATGCTCCCTTACCCCTGTTGGAAGACGTCAGCTCAGAGGCCAGACCTCTGAGAGATACTTCCAGTTGACCCAGTAGTAGAGGAAGAAGGCGGTGAAGAAGATGGCCACCAGCGTCATTGTGCCGGGCAGTTTCAAAGTCCCTTCACTTCCGTAACTGGAGGCCACTTCGCCGCCGCCGATCCCGATAATCGGGTTGGTCTCGGCGGCGTTGTCCTCGCGCTTCTTGCCAAAGAACACCGAGGCCACGACGATGACACAGAACAGTCCGCCACCGACCGCCGCCAGTACGGCGGACAGCCCGTTCAGCGTCATCATCAGGAACGCGGTGTCCGGATAGCTGAAGGACAGGCCCAGCTCGGCCGCGTCGGTGAAGTAGCTGTCCCAATGTCGCCGGGACACACCCAGCGTACCGGCACCCATCATGAACAGCGAGATGCCGGCCACGCCGATGCCGAACAGATAGGGCTGCCATTTCGCGAGGGTCGGGAACATGATCTCCTTGCGCCAGATCAGCGGCACTACGAGATAGGTCATGCCCATGAAGGCCAGCGTCGTTCCCGCAACCACCGTGGCATGGAAATGGCCCGGCACATACAGCGTATTGTGCATGATCAGGTTCAACTGCTCGGTGCCCATTACCACGCCGGAAATGCCGCCCAGGAAGCCGAAATAGACCAGGGAGGTGAACATGGCGGCGAAGGCCGGATTGCCCCAGGGCGCCTTGCTTAGCCACTGGAACCAACCTTTGGTAAAACCGCGGCGGCGCTGCGCCGCCTCGACTGCGCCTGGTACACTCAGCCCGTGGATCATGCTGCCGACCACCGCAAGGTATATGGCATAACTGGTGTTGAATATCTTCCATTCCGAACTGATGCCGGGCTCGACCAGAAGGTGATGCGCCGAGGCAAGTTGCAGGAACAATATATACAACAGAAAGGCCATGCGGCTGACCTTCTCGGACAGCGGCTTGGCACCCAGCAGCATGGCCGCGATGCAGTACCAGACGGCGACATGGGCCGCCACGTTGATTTGCTGCGACGAATGCCCCATGGCCCACCAGATAATCTTGTACATTATCGGGTCGATATCGCCGATCAGCCCCATGGACCAAAGCATGGTCGGGATCAGGATGATCGCGCCGGATGCGATGGTGAAGACTGCAATGATCGCCGCCGTCATTGCGCCGAAGGTCACCAGCGGGATCGATCCCTCATAGGTTTTCTCATCCTTGGCGATGACCAGGGTGCCGAAGAAGATGAAGCATGCGATCAACGCGCCCACGGCGAACAGGATGATGCCGAGATAGAAATGCGGCTCAGCCCGCATCGGTACGTAGGAGGTGAACATCACGGTGGAATCGCCTTGCATGACGGCGATATTGGCGAGTATCGCGCCAATCACCATCAATCCGAAGGCGAGCCAACCCAGCTTCGGTGTTGCGAGCCGGCATTTCAGCAAAATTGCTGAAGCGAAATAGAGGACCGCGACCTCGAAGAAGATGATCCAGAACAGCAGGACGTTCAGGCCGTGCCCGGTGAGAACGAGATAGAACCAGTCATCGGGCAGCAACTGGACCGCCGGCCAGCGCGTCAGGGCGACCATCAGCCCCTGGATACCGCCGATCAAAAGAAAGACCACCGCGAACACGGCATTGGCCTTGATCAGGTTCTGTGCGGGGAGATGGACGGGAAGCCCGGTGTCCGGACAGGTCCGGAACAGCGAAGATACTGCAGAAGAAACTGCCATTTTCCGTACTCCCTCTATTCGACCACGTGGATGCGGCCGACCATCGTGTGGTGCCCGATCCCGCAGAATTCGTTACAGATTACGCCGAATTCGCCCGCCTCGTTGGGCGTGACGGTCATCACCAGCTCATAGCCGGGATGCACCTGGACATTGATGTTGGTCGGCTGCAGAGAGAAGCCGTGCTGCAAATCCATCGACGACAGATGAAGGCGGTAGGATTTACCCTTTTCAAGTTCCAATACTGGCCACCACTCATAGGTACGGGCCAGCATGTAGACGTCGCTTTCCGCGGGCGGGCGGACCACCGGAATGCCTGAATCGCCTTCTTCGCGGACTTGGAATTCTTCGACCATCGCCTCGGTCCGCTCGGCAAACTTGTCTGGACTGATCTGATAGGCTTCGTTCGACAGGTTCTGATCACCGATCGAATGCCAGACGATCATCGTGAAAAACATCGTCAGCGCCCATACCAGGCAAACGGCAAGCCACGTAAGTTCTTGCCAGTGCAGCGGCTGTTTCCACCATATGCGTTCTTCAGGGGGGAATATTGCCATGTCATGTTCCTCCGGTTATTGGGCCAGCGGAATATTGGCGACCTCGACAATGCCCCATACCACGTACAGGACGGCGGGAATGGCCACGCCCAGGGCCAGAAGCAGGAAATGGTTGTCCAAGAGTCGCTGCATGAAGGGGAGGGGCTCATCGGCACGACCGCCCGAGCCTCCTCCGGACCCGGGGGCAGTATTGGTTGGATTTTCACTCATTGCACCGTTCTCCCTTGCGTTGTTGCCTTCCGTGCGGGCCTGCGGTGTCGGGCGGACAGGAAGGGTCTGGCCCGGCGGATGGAGCCGCAGCAGAGTAATGATGAACCTATGTCAAGATTCGCCAACTGCCCTTGACACCTATCAAGATGGCAACCACGACGGGCGTGACGGAATGCGGCGCTGGCCCTATAAAAGAGGGATAACTATGATTGGAAACTGGAAGCCTGTTGGGCCTCCGTAAAGAAGCTTTGAAAAATTTGTTCGCCGGGGGGCTAGCGCGCGAGACTGATGGACGCGAAAGATCTCGAGATAATTCAAAGAACCCGTCTGTTTGCCGGGCTTAAACGCGACTCCATGCAACATCTGCTGCAAGGTTCGGTGCCGCGGCTTTATGCCAAGAATCATATGCTGTTCGAACAGGGCGACGAAGCAACGGCGTTCTATATCGTGCTGGAAGGCTGGGTGAAGGTGTTTCGGCCGTCGGTGTCAGGCGACGAGGCGGTATTCGGAGTGTTCACGGCCGCCGAAACCTTTGGTGAGGCCGCCATGTTCATTGGCGGACGTTATCCGGCGGCTGCCCAGGTGGTCGAGGAGAGCCGCCTTATAACGGTTCATTCCAAGGCTTTCCGCGACCAGGTCGACAAACATCCCGACCTTGCCTTCCAGATGCTGGGTGTTATGTCCAGGCATCTCCATTCCCTGGTAAACCAGGTGGAACAGCTGCAAACCAGATCGAGCGCACAGCGCCTGGCGCAATTCCTGGTTTCCCTCGCGCCTGTGCAAGAGGGATCCGCGGTGGTGATCCTTCCTTACGACAAATCCCTTATTGCGCATCGGCTCGGAATGAAACCCGAGAGCTTGTCGCGGGCCTTCGCCCGCCTGCGCGGGCAGGGCGTTTCGACGGACGGCAACCGAGTTCTCGTCGACGATATCTCCCACTTGCAGGAATATGGTGAGGAAGGTCCGATGCGCGAACGCATGGCCGATCATTGACCCGGGATTCTCAACAAGACAGCACCGGGCACTGCTGGCGGGCAGCCCGGGCTTTTTTCCCAATCCTAACTGCTTCCTGAGAGCGATATCCTCGGGCGCGTCAGGATCGGCCAATAGGTTACCGCGAAGATCAGGAAGGCGGCTATCCAAGCGGCGCCCGATATCAGCATCGATTCTTCATACAACTGGGCAGGGCCGGCGATCCGGATCACCGTGGCCAGACTGACCAGCAGATAGGCGATGACGATGGCGGTTGAAACCTTCAATTCGCGGCCGGTATGGCCCAGCGCGGCCCTGGACATGACACCCAGGGTCAGGCTGCCGATCGCGCCGACCGTCAGCGCGTGGATCGCCGTGGCCTCGGAGGCGATGTCGGTGGTCAGCGCGATGCCCTTGAAAATCAGACCGAAGGCCAGCCAGCCATAACCCAGATGAAGGACCCACAGGATCGGCGAGCGCAGAACCTTCACAGTTCGCCAGCCGATCATACGAATTCCGATCGACAGGCCGGCCAGCACGGCGATCACACCGGTCGCGGTCGAGCCCGGCAAGGCCATGTCGGCAATGGCCATGGCGACAATCGCTAGAATCGCTGCGAGGTCGCGCTTGTCCGAGGTGCGTGGCAGCGGCTCTACGCCCTCGCGCCGCAGCGCATTGGTGGTGAAGGCGGGGACAACGCGACCGCCGACGACGGTAACCAGGATCAACAACATATCCAGACCCAGCATATGGGCAGGGTAGGGCAGGTCCAGATAGTGCATCAGGCTAGCTCCGAACATTGCCGCCAGCACCGGCAGGAACAGAATGTTGCGCTTGGACCAGCCCGACAGCAGCGCGTGCCCCACGAGGGCCGACAGCATCGCGATAAAGGCCAGTTCGGGCAGCGCAACTGCAAGCGGCGGCAGCAGAGCGGAAAACCAGCTGGCCAGCCTCGCCGCCAGCCACAGGGCAAACAGCATTCCCAGCATTCGCCCCCGCACAGGCTGTCGACCGGTCCAGCTTGGCACGGCGGTCAGCAAGAACCCGGCAACCACGGCCAACCCGTAGCCGAAGATCATTTCATGGGCGTGCCAGATATGGACAGGGATCGCTATGGTCAGATTCTCCGGCACGGCATCTACTTCGAGCAGATATATCCAGATCATCCAGGCGCCCATGGCGAGAACCGCCTGTATGCCCGCGCCGAGAAAGAAGGGCCGGAAACCGTATTCCAGGAAGACCGGTCCGCTTCGTTTGGCCGCTCGCGCCGCTTCGATTCGCTCGTTGCTCATGCCGTGATTTCCGTGATGCGCCCATCGGGCAGGACTAGCACCGCCCGCTGTCCACGAAAGGCGCGGAGCAGAGATCGGGCTTCCGCTGGAGGCGATATGGCGAGCGTCGTGGCCAGGGCATCGGCTTCCGCCGCACTGTGCGCCATGGCCGTTGCCGACAGGCAACCGGTGACGCTATAGCCGGTTGCCGGGTCGAACAGGTGGTGAAAGCGGCCGGTGGCTTCGAATTGGCTACCGGTGCCGGCCGAAGTCGCGATCGCTCCTCCGCTAAGCGACAGTTCCCTTATCGTTTGTCCGGGGCGCCGCGGGTCCGCGATGCCTAGCGTCCAATTGCCGCCATCCAGCGCGCGAATTTCCCCGAGATCGACGAGCACGTCGGTCATGCCGGCGTCGCGCAGGATGTCGGTGATGCGGTCGGTGATATAGCCTTGGGCGAGTCCGTTCAGGGTGATCTCCATGCCGCGGCGGGCCAGCATGACCCGTCCGTTATCCAGGTCGATCCCACGATAGTCGACCAGTGCCCGCGCCCGCTCGATATCTCTCGGGTCGGGGCCACCGGGCGCCGCGGGCCAGATGGCGAAATGGTCCGCATAGAGCCGCCATAACGGTTGCACCGTCACATCGAACGCGTCGCCGCTCAATTTCCCATAGCGCCGGGCCTCGCCCAGCAACAGCCGGAAATCATGGGATGGGTCGTCTAACCGGCCCTCGCGATTGAGATGCAATATCTCGCTGTCGCTCCGGTACAGGCTGAAGATTCTCTCCAGCCTTTCAATCTCCCCCACACAATATCCCACCATTTTTCGCGCCACCGCGTCGTCGCGGTGGCGCATAACCATGCGCGCCTGCCCGCCGAGGGCTCTTCCGCGCCATTCCAGTACCGGCGTTTTCGCCTGTCCGCGCGGCAATCCCAGCAGCGCGGCCGCGCCGGCGCCGGCGCATATCGTCAATGCCCGGCGACGGGTCGTGGGCCGGTTATTGCGCATCGGCTTCTCCAATCGTCGCTCGCGCCTCGGCCCTTGCCTCGCGCCGTTTCCGGCGGTCTATCAGGGGCGGGCAAGTGGTGTCATCGTAATAGATGGTCTGGCAGTTCAGGCAGTAGATGCATTCATTCGGATTGATGTTGCCGTTCGGATGGATCGCCTGGACCGGGCATTTGGTCGCGCAGATATTGCACTGCCGGCCGCAATGCCAGCGACGCTTCAGCCATTCGAACATGCGGATGCGCGCAGGGATCGCCAGGGCGGCGCCCAGCGGGCAGAGATAGCGGCAAAAGGCACGCTCGATGAACAGCCCGCTGCCCAGCAGGGCGAGCACGTAAAGCAGGAACGGCCATTCGCGCATGAACCGCATGACGATGGCGGTCTTGAAGGGCTCCACCTCGGCGCCGGCATAGGCCATGTCGATGGCGTTCAGCGATACCGCGAACAATCCCAGGAACAGGATATACTTGATCGGCCATAGCCTTTCATGCAGGCCAAAGGGCACGCGGAACTGCGGTATCCGGAAGCGCCGGCCGATTCTGTTGAACAGTTCCTGCAGTGCGCCGAACGGGCAGAGCCATCCGCAATAGGCCCCCCGGCCGCCGAACAGCAGCGACATCGCGACGAACACCCAGAGAATGAAGATCAAGGGTTCGAGCAGGAAAAAATCCCAGCGGAACTCGGTACGCAATGCGCCGGCGAAGGTAAGCACGTTGAGCACCGACAATTGCGCCACGGCATACCAGCCGAGCCACAACAGGGTCACTGTCAGGAAACCGTAACGCAGGATCCGGTATAGCCTCTGCCGCTGCGCCACCAAATCCTGCAAGAAGAATATGGCGCCGAGGAAGGCCAGCATCGCCAGCAAGAAAACCACGTCCGGCATGCGATCCAGCCAGACGTTCCGCCACAGGGCTGCCGATGGTCGGGTGATCGGCGCTACGGCCGTGACCGGCAAATACTGTTGGGGGATTTCATATGTGAGCGCATGGGTCGCGAAAACCGGAGCGCCCGCCGGTCCGTCTGCCTGCACGATCAATTCCAGACGCCAGGGCCGCGCCGGATTGAAACCGCTGCTGCCGGGTATGGCGAACAGGGCGGTCTCGCGAAATTCAGGCGCACCCGCCGCATACAGTTCTTCCACGCGAATGTGACTGTCGCGGTCGAACCGGAAAGTATTGGATCCCTGAACAAGCTGGATACGATCGAACTTGCCGGTCTTGATATAGGCGGTTCCCTTGAAGGAAAACCGTCCGCTGGCTGCCAGAAAGATCAGGTGCTCCCCTTCCGCCAACTCGCCGGCCAACCGGTTGAACAGGCGCGCGCCGAGCAGATTGCGGCCGATCCGCGCCGGCGTTGCCAGGCCGGCCCATAGCTCAATAAACAGGCTTTCCGGGTCACCGCCCGAGGCCGGATCGTAGAGCCGCACGTCCTTTTCCCGGAAAGGGGCCTCGGCGTCACCCAGCGTGAGGCGCATTTTTCGCAGCGACCCGTCGCCGGCCAGAGCCGGCCAGTCCAGTTCCTCAAAGCTGGTGAGATCGATCCCGGAGCCGTCCGCGTCCAGGATGCCGCGGCTTTGCCCGATGGCCCTGGCCGACTGAAAAATCGCATCGGACATGAGAAGCGACGAGACGGTCGCGCCGCTGACCGCGTCGATGGCGTCCGGGTTCTTGCTGGCGCGGCGAACGATTTTTGCCGGGTTTCGCACATCGCGGCTGGTGAATCTGGTGACAAAGGCCTCCAGATCTTTGCTGGAAACGCCGATCGCCAGAATCGGTTCGTGATGTTCGATGATGACGGCTCCGGTAATCGTGCCGTTCATGTCGATCCCGGCCAGGATATCCAGCTTCTTGCCGGAAAGGCCGAGCGACTGGACCACCGCATGGGTGCGAAACAGATAGCCGATGATGTCGCTGTCTTTGTATGCGGGGATGGCCGGCGGCACGCCCTCCATCGCCCCGAAATGGGTCGCGCCGGGGAACGCCATGTCCAGCATGTCGGCCGGCAACTCCTCCGACGCCCGCACCGGATTGCCCATCACTGCAACCGCCAGCAGCAGTCCCAGTCCCAGCAAAATGGCGACAAAGGATTTCGGGCAGGTAGCAGAACCTGCTCTTTCTTCTCTGTATGAAGGGGTGGCCGTAACCGCCGCCATCTTACCAGCCCTTGCCTGAAACCCCTAAGGTTTCGCCAGTTTGTGCGTGAATGTCACAATCCAGACAAGCGCTTCCGCCGTCATTGACTGAAGTCAACCGGTGCCATGGCGGGCCTTCACCTGTTGACAACTATCAATGCGGCATTGGGACCCCGGTGGCAGATTTGCATGCGAAGATCCCCGAAGATTGGAGAGTCGCTATGAAGATGTTCCTCCGCGCAAGCTTTATCGGAACGGGACTTGCCTTCGCCCTGGGCGGCGTTGCAGTAGCCGCCGAGCAGCCGAAACCCGAGGACCTGAAGAAACACGAGACAACGCCGGGTGGGCAGTACCAGCCAAGCCTGGATGTTCCGGCCGATCAGCCTGGGGCAAAGCCCGGCGTTCCGGTCCTGACCGCCGAACAGTTCGGCCAGGCCAACAAGCTTTATTTCGAGCGTTGCGCCGGCTGCCACGGCGTTTTGCGCAAGGGCGCGACCGGCAAGCCGCTGACGCCCGACATCACCAAGGAACTGGGCGCCGAGTATATCAAGTCCTTCATTACCTACGGTTCGCCGGCCGGTATGCCCAACTGGGGCACGTCGGGCGATCTGACCGAAGGAGAGGTCGAGTTGATGACGGCCTATCTGCTCAACGACCCGGCGACGCCGCCGGAATGGGGCATGGAGGCGATGGAGGGCTCCTGGAAGGTTGTCGTCCCGGTCGACAAGCGGCCGAAGAAACAGGCCAACAAGCTGGATCTGGACAATCTGTTCTCGGTCACACTGCGCGACGCCGGGCAGGTTGCCCTGATCGACGGCAAATCGAAGAAGATCGTCTCGGTCATCGATACCGGTTACGCGGTGCATATCTCCCGCGTGTCGGCGTCCGGCCGTTATCTCTATGTGATCGGCCGCGACGCCAAGATCAATCTGATCGACCTCTATATGGATCCACCGCAGACCGTGGCGGAAATCAAGGTCGGCCTGGAGGCCCGCTCGGTCGAAACGTCGAAGTTCAAGGGCTGGGAAGACAAATATGCGATTGCGGGTTCGTACTGGCCGCCGCAATACGTGATCATGGACGGCGATACGTTGAAGCCGCAGAAGGTCGTTTCCACCCGTGGCATGACTGTCGATACCCAGGAATACCATCCGGAGCCACGCGTCGCGGCGATCGTCGCCTCGCATTACCGGCCGGAATTCATCGTCAACGTCAAGGAAACCGGCAAAGTTCTGATGGTCGATTATTCCGACCTAAAGAACCTCAAGGTGACCACGATCGGGGCCGAGCGCTTCCTGCATGATGGCGGCTTCGATTCGACCGGCCGGTATTTCCTGGTCGCGGCCAACGCCCGCAACACGATTGCGGTGGTGGATACCAAGGAGGACAAGCTCACGGCGCTGATCGAGACCGGCGCCACACCGCATCCCGGCCGCGGCGCAAACTTCGTGCATCCGAAATTCGGTCCGGTCTGGGCCACCAGCCATCTGGGCGACGAGACGATTGCGTTGATCGGCACCGATCCGGTCAAGCACAAGGACAACGCCTGGAAGGTGGTGCAGAGCCTCGAGGGCCAGGGCGGCGGGTCGCTGTTCATCAAGACCCATCCGAAATCGACAAATCTGTGGGTCGATACGCCGCTGAACCCGGAAGCCGAAATTTCTTCGTCGGTCGTCGTGTTCGATATCAAGAATCTCGACAAGGGCTATGAGGTCATCCCGATCGGCGAGTTGTCCGGTATCTCCGAGGGCGTGCGCCGCGTCGTCCAGGGCGAATACAACAAGGCCGGCACGGAAGTCTGGTTCTCGGTGTGGAACGGCGCGACGCAAGAGTCGGCGATCGTCGTGATCGACGACAGTACCCGCAAGGTGAAAGCTGTGATCAAGGACAAACGCCTTGTGACCCCGACCGGCAAGTTCAACGTCTACAACACCCAGAACGACGTCTACTGATGCGGAACGTCCGGGCGGGACAGCTTGCGGTCTCGCCCGGACCGCCAGACTCGGTAGATCCGTGTCGACATTTTCATCGGCGAACCACACGCCAGGGGGTGGTTATGACCGAGATGCAGGAGACGAACGGGAAGGCGACGGCCACGCCCAGATTGTTGCTTGCCGTCGGGCTCGCCTTAGGGTTCGTGTTGCCGGCCCTTGGCGACGAGCCGCCGCGTGCCCGCCAGAACGAGCTTCTCTACCTGCTGGAGCAGGACTGCGGCTCGTGCCACGGCCTCAGGCTGAAGGGCGGACTCGGCCCGCCGCTTCTGCCGGCAGATATTGCCGGCACATCCGACGACGTGCTGATTGACGCGATACTGCTCGGCCGGCCCGGGACCCCCATGCCGCCCTGGGACATCGAGATCAGCGCGCCCGAGGTGGCCTGGCTGGTCGGCCGGCTGCGCAGGGGGGAAGTAGCCTATGACAGGTAATCCGGCCCGCGCCGCGATACTGATCTGCCTGATCGGGATTACCGCCGCCTGGCTCGCGGGTTGCACCGCGGCGCCGCGTGCGACCGGCGACATGGGGGTCATCATCGAGCGTGCCGCGGGCCGCCTGGTGGTGATCGAAACCACGGGCTCGACGGTTCTGGCGCGGGTACCGGGTCTCGGCGACACCTCGCACGCCTCGGTCGTCTATTCGCGGGACGAACGATACGCCTACGTCTTCGGGCGCGACGGCGGGCTGACCAAGGTCGACATCCTCGAGGGCCGGGTGGTCAACCGGGTGATTCAGGGCGGCAACAGCGTCGGCGGCGCGATCTCCCAGGATGGCCGACTCGTCGCCGTGGCCAACTACGAGCCCGGCGGCGTGCGGGTGTTCGACGCCGAGACGCTGGCGCAGGTCGCCGACATCCCCGCCGTTGCCACCGACGGGTCGACATCGAAGGTGATCGGGCTGGTCGACGCGCCGGGCAATCGGTTCGTCTTCTCGCTGTACGACGCGGGCGAGACCTGGATCGCCGACATGGCCGATCCGGCGGCGCCGAAGCTGACCAAGTTCACGGATATCGGCCGGCTGCCCTATGACGCGCTGATTACCGGTAACGGCCGCTATTACATCGCCGGGCTGTTCGGCGAGGACGGGCTGGCGCTGCTCGATCTGTGGAACCCGCAGGCCGGCATGCGCCGGATCCTCGACGGCTATGGCCGCGGCGAGGAGCCCCTGCCGGTCTACAAGATGCCGCACCTGGAGGGCTGGGCGGTGGCCGGCGATCTTGCCGTGCTGCCCGCGGTCGGCCGGTACGAGGTGCTGCTCCTCGACATGGCGTCCTGGAAGGAGGCCGGCCGCATCCAGGTGCACGGCCAGCCGGTGTTCGCGGTGGCGCGGCCGGACGGGCGGCAGGTGTGGGTCAATTTCGCCCATCCGCGCAACGACACGGTGCAGGTCATTGACCTCGTAAGCCGCAAGATCGTGGCCACGCTGAAGCCCGGAAAGGCCGTCCTCCACATGGAGTTCACGCCGCGCGGCGAGCATGTCTGGGTCTCGGTCCGCGACGAGGACAAGGTCGTGGTCTACGACACCGCGACGCTGCGGCCCGTGGCGGAACTGCCGGTCGAGAAGCCGAGCGGCATCTTCCTGACCGCGCGGGCGCACAAGACCGGGCTGTAGCGATGAACATCGACGCGTTCGGAGCCCTGGAACGAGACTTGCTGGACGATTTCCAGAAGGACTTCCCGCTCGAGCCGCGGCCCTACCGGGCGATCGCCGAGCGTCTCGGCTGCGATGAGGCCACGGTGCTCGACTTGCTGCTGCGCATGATGGAGGCGGGTTTGGTATCGCGGGTTGGGCCCGTTTTTGCGCCGCATCGCGCTGGCGCCAGCACGCTGGCCGCGATCGCGGTGCCGGCGGAGCGGCTCGACGCGGTGGCGGCGCTGGTCAGCGGATATGACGAGGTGAACCACAACTACGAGCGCGAACACAGTTTCAATCTGTGGTTCGTGATCTGCGCGCCGGAGGCGGGGCGTGTCGCCGAAGTGCTCGACGAAATCGCCTCCAGGACCGGCCTTTCGGTCATGGACCTGCCGCTGGAGCAGGCCTTCCACATCGATCTGGGGTTCCCGCTGCAATGGAGCTGACGGCACGAGAACGCGACCTGATCGCCGCGGTCCAGGATGGCCTGCCCCTGGACCCGCATCCCTATGCCGCCGTCGGGCGGACGGTCGGGTTGAGCGAGGACGAGGTCATCGACGGCCTGCGGAGGCTGATCGACCACGGCGTGATCCGGCGCCACGGACTGGTGCTCTCGCACCGCGAGCTCGGCTACCGCGCGAATGCCATGGTGGTCTGGGACATCCCGGACGATGCCGTCGCGGAGATCGGCGAAGCGCTGGCGGCGCTGCCGTACGTGACGCTCTGTTACCGGCGCCCCCGCCGCCTCCCGGACTGGCCCTACAATCTGTTCTGCATGATTCACGGCCGCGACCGGAGGACCGTCGAAGCCCTGACCGAGGAGGCCGCCCGAGCCGCCGGCGCCGGCGACTGCTCCCGCGCGGTGTTGTTCAGCACCCGGCGCTTCAAGCAGCGCGGCGCGCGTTATGTGCACTGCGCGCCGGCCGAGGTCTGACGCCGTGGACGCGCGTGACCGTATACTGATCGACGCCCTGCATGGCGGATTCCCCGTCGTCGACCGCCCCTATGCCGCGGTTGCCGAAGACCTCGGCATGACCGAGGGCGAGGTCATCGACCGCCTCTCGCGGCTGCTGGAGGCGCGCACGCTGACGCGCTTCGGCCCGCTGTTCGACGCCGTGAACCTGGGCGGGGCCTTCACGCTGGCGGCCATGGCGGTGCCGCAGGAGCGGTTCGATTCGGTCGCCGAAATCGTCAACGCCTTTCCCGAAGTCGCGCACAACTATGCGCGCGAGCATGAGCTCAACATGTGGTTCGTCGTCGGCGCCGAGCGGCCGGGGCGTATCCGGGAGGTCCTGGACGAGATCGCAGACCGCACCGGGCTCGCAGTGCTGGACCTGCCCAAGGAGGAAGAGTTCTTCCTGGAACTGAGGCTGCCGGCATGAGGGTTGCGCCGGACAGGACCGGGGATATCGCGCTCGATCCCGTAGACCGGCGCATCGTCGCCGCGACCCAGGCCGGCCTGCCCCTGACGGCGCGCCCCTATCACGCGGTCGCGCAGGATCTGGGGCTGCCGGCGGCAGAGGTCATGCGCCGCATCACCCGTATGTTGGAGACCGGTGCGATCCGCCGCATCGGCGCGGTGCCGAACCATTACGCGCTCGGCTGGACGGCCAACGGCATGTCGGTATGGGATTTGGCCGACGCGGAGGCCGGCGCGGCCGGACGCCTGCTCGGCGCGCTGGATTACGTCAGCCACTGCTACCGCCGGCCGCGGTGCGTGCCGCGTTGGCCCTACAATCTGTTCGCCATGGTGCATGGCCGCAGCCGCACGGAGGTCGAGCACAAGATTGCGCAGATGGCGGCCATGCTCGGCAATCGCGACCGCGGGCACGACGTGCTGTACAGCACGAAGATCCTCAAGAAAACCGGACTCAGGATCGCCGGGTAGGAGAGGGACCATGTTCCGCCTCAGCCAGTTCATGCAGGAGATCCGGACGCCGACCCCGGTGCGGCGTGCGAAGCCGCCGGGGCCGGTGGTGATCTGGAACCTGATCCGGCGCTGCAACCTGAACTGCAAGCACTGCTATTCGCTGTCTGCCGATTCCGATTTCCCCGGCGAGCTCAATACGCAGCAGGTCTTCACGGTGATGGACGACCTCAAGGCCTTCAAGGTCCCGGTGCTGATCCTGTCCGGCGGCGAGCCGCTGCTGCGGCCCGATATCTTCGAGATCTCGGCGCGCGCCAAGGCGATGGGCTTCTATGTGGCGCTGTCGACCAACGGTACCCTGATCGACGAGGGCACAGCCGACCGCATCGCCGAGATCGGCTACGACTATCTCGGCATCAGCCTCGACGGCATCGGCGCCGTGCATGACCGCTTCCGCCGCCAGGAGGGCGCGTTCGACGCCTCGATGCGCGGCCTTGGCCTGTGCCGCGAGCGCGGCATTAAGGTCGGCGTCCGCTACACCATGACCGAGGGCAACGTCGAATCGCTCAACGGCATTCTCGACCTGGTCGACGGCGAGGGGATCGACAAGTTCTACCTCTCGCATCTGGTCTATGCCGGGCGCGGCAACCGCTACCGTGCCGACGACGCCGCGCACCGCACCACGCGACGCGCGATGGACCTGATGTTCGCGCGCTGCTGGGAGTACGTCGCGCGCGGCGAGGCCCGCGAATTCGTGACTGGAAACAACGACGCGGACGGTGTCTGGTTCCTCAAGTGGGTCGAGAAGAATCATCCGCAACGCTATGAACATATTCGAGAAAAACTCGAGGCGTGGGGCGGTAACGCGTCGGGTGTCAACGTCGCCAATATCGACAATCTGGGGACTGTGCACCCCGACACCATGTGGTGGCACCACGACCTCGGCAATGTCAGGGAACGGCCGTTCTCTGAGATCTGGCAGGACACGTCCGATCCGATCATGGCCGGGCTGAAGGCCAGTCCCCGCAGGATCAAGGGGCGCTGCGGCGCCTGCCGGTATTTCGCGATCTGCGGCGGCAATACGCGGGTGCGGGCGCAGCGGCTGACCGGCGACCCGTGGGAGGAGGACCCCGCCTGTTACCTCACCGACGCGGAAATCGGCGTTGCCGGCGGAACGCGGGTGGTCAACCGGCCGTACAGAGGCAAAAGCGATGAAGCGTCTGTTTTGCGCTAGCCTTTTTCTGCTCGGCATCGCCGTGCCGGCCGCGGCCGACTCGGGCGAAGCCGAGCGGCTCTATGCGGAATTCTGCGCCGACTGCCATGGCGCTGACCGCCTGGGCGGCATGGGGCCGGCCCTGCTGCCGGAGAATCTGCGGCGGCTGCGCAAGACGGCGGCGGTCGGCGTTATCGCCAACGGCAGCCCCGCCACCCAGATGCCCGGCTATGGCGAGAGACTGAGCACGAAACAGATCGACGCGCTGGTGGCGCTGATCTACACGCCGCTGCCGGAAGCTCCCGGCTGGGGCATGGTGGAAACGGCGGCCAGCCGCATCGAACATGTGGCCGCGACCGAACTGCCCGACACGCCGCTGCACAAGGCCGACCCGCTGAACCTGTTCGTCGTCGTCGAGGGCGGCGACCATCACATGACGGTGCTGGACGGCGACCGGTTCGAGAAGCTGGCCCGGTTCCCGACGCGCTACGCGCTGCATGGCGGGGCCAAATTCTCGCCGGACGGCCGCTTTACCTATCTCGGCTCGCGCGACGGCTGGGTCGCCAAATACGATCTGCACAGCCTGCAGCTCGTCGCCGAGGTACGCGCCGGCATCAACACCCGCAACATCGCGATCTCCGGCGACGGGCGCTATATCGCGGTAGCCAACTACCTGCCGCACAACCTGATCCTGCTCGACGCGGCGGATTTCTCGCCGATCAAGGTCATTCCGGTCAAGAGTCTGCAGAGCAAATCGTCGCGGGTCAGCGCCGTCTACGCGGCCGACCCGCGCAAGAGTTTCGTGGTCGCGCTGAAGGACGTGCCGGAAATGTGGGAGGTCTCGTGGGAGGACAAGCCGCCCAGCCGCTTTGCAGGCTTCGGGCACAGCTATGAGAAGGGCCATGAGGAGGCCTTGATCGCCGGCCGCTTCCCGGTGCGCCGTATCGAGCTGTCCGGGCCGCTCGACGATTTCTTCTTCGACCAGCCCTACCGCCACGTCTTCGGCGCCTCGCGCGATGGCGGCAAGGCGGTGGTCGTGCATATGGACGTCGGACGCGAGATCGGCGAGGTGCCGCTGCCGGGCATGCCGCATCTCGGCTCCGGCATCACCTTCGACTACGGTGGCCGCCGCGTGCTTGCGACGCCGCACCTCAAGGAGGGCAAGGTCAGCGTCGTCGACATGAAGAGCTGGGAGGTGGTCAAGGTGATCGACACGCTCGGCCCCGGGTTCTTCATGCGCAGCCACGCCAACAGCCGCTATGCCTGGGTCGACGTGTTCTTCGGGCCCAACAAGGACGCCGTCCACATCATCGACAAACGGACTCTGGAGATCGTCAGGACGCTGCGCCCGGTGCCCGGCAAGACTGCGGCCCACATCGAGTATACGAAGGACGGCCGCTACGCGCTGCTCAGCATCTGGGACATGGACGGCGCGGTCATCGTCTACGACATGAAGACGCTTGATGAGGTCAGGCGCATCCCCTTCGTACGCCCCGTCGGTAAATACAACGTCTGGAACAAGATCACCCGCGACGAGGGCACGAGTCACTGACTCCTGACCTCTTACAGCGTCGGCTTCGCCTCCTCGCAATGACGATCACTGGTGCCCGAACTTCAGGCTTCATGCTATCACGGATCGTCGCAAGTAGGGGGGCGGGAATGCCATACGTGAACGCCGACGGGGTGCGGCTGTATTACGAGGAGGCGGGCAGCGGGACGGCGATCGTCTTCGTCCACGAGTTCGCCACCGACCATCGCGGCTGGGAGCCGCA
>CAJHYK010000544.1_pt1 | contig 20320 bp, 17 predicted proteins | sample 9198691 | NCBI WGS metagenome assembly CAJHYK01 (sample SAMEA7708355, study PRJEB35096) | sediment metagenome | biome: marine neritic benthic zone biome [ENVO:01000025]; feature: sediment [ENVO:00002007]; material: shallow marine sediment [ENVO:03000034] sea grass bed [ENVO_01000059] ...
GATGGCGGCCAAAGCTGGGAAGCGACGCGCCCGGTCAATAACCTGGACATCGTCACACCGCCCGAACAGGTGGTGTTCCGCCAGGGCGCCCAGATCGTCGTGCTGCCGGACGGAACGCTGGTGGACGCGTTCTTCCGGATTCTCTTCAATCAAAGGACGGGCCAGGTTTCGCTGGACCAGGCGATCTTCCGGTCGAGCGACCAGGGCCGGCGTTGGGAGAGGCTGGACACCGTAGTGAACACGCTGTTCGCCGCGGGCGCCCGAGATCTCGAACTGAATATCCCGGTGCGTGACGCCAGCCAGATTCCGGATATCGCGGTCAATAGCGAAACCGGCGATCTGTATGTCGTATGGCAGGACAGCCGCTTCAACCCGGCCGGACGGGTCGGCGTGGTGATATCCCGCTCCACCGACGGCGGCTCCACCTGGTCGGATCCGGTTCGCGTGAACAACGTTGCCGACCCCGCCATACAAGCCTTCCTGCCGGCTGTATCCGTCAGGGATGACGGCAGCGTGGGCGTCCTGTTCTATGATTTCCGCAACGACGTTTTCGGGGACGCGGTGCTGAGCACGGACGTGCATCTGTCGTTGTTCGATGCCGATCTCAATTTTCTGGCTGAAGAGCGTCTGACCGACGAGTCCTTCGACATGCGCCAGATGGTGATAACCGGCTCGCGCGGTTATTTTCCGGGTGATTATGTTGGACTGGATGCCGCGGAAAACGATTTCGTCGCGGCCTTTACGGTGACCAACGACCTCGGTCTGCCGGTCGAGTTTCCGCAGGACAATTCGGGGCTTCGGGTCGATTCCAACAATCGCCAGGACATCGTCTTCCGGCGCGTAACGCCGTAAGCGTAAAAACCCACTCGACCGCACGACAGGTCAGCTGCGGGCAGGCAACGTCGGGGATTTCCCGTCGATGCCTGCCCCGTTGCGCCGCACACCCGCCTCGGTCCATCGAGGGTGATTACGGCCGCGATAGCGACGACTTCAAAGATTTGTGGCCCCTGCCCGCCGCCGCCTGCTATATCAGGCGGCGGCAATGGGATATCGGGACAAAGCATGACCGGGGATATTCAGGATTTCAGGCAGCTGCTGGCCAAGGTGGCCGATGGCCACGCGCTGGACGAGCAGGAGGCGGAACGCGCCTTCGACATCATGATGTCGGGCGACGCCACGCCATCACAGATGGGCGGCTTCCTGATGGCGCTCAGGGTGCGGGGCGAGTCCGTGGAGGAAATCACCGGTGCGGCGCGGGCGATGCGCGCCAAGGCGAGCCATGTGACGGCGCCGGAAGGCGCAATCGACGTGGTCGGCACCGGCGGCGATGCCTCCGGCACCTACAACATCTCGACCGCCACGGCGATCGTCGTTGCCGGCTGCGGCGTGCCGGTGGCCAAGCATGGCAACCGGGCCTTCTCGTCCAAGTCGGGAGCGGCGGACGTGCTGGGTGCGCTGGGCATCGATGTGGAGGCCGAATTTGATCGCGTCGAACAGGCGATCCGCGAGGCCAATATCGGCTTCCTGATGGCCCCGCGCCATCACGGCGCGATGCGGAATGTAGGGCCGACGCGTGTCGAACTAGGCACCAGAACTATTTTCAACATCCTCGGCCCTCTGTCCAACCCGGCCTCGGTCAAGCGGTTGCTGGTCGGCTGCTTCTCGCGCCACTGGATCGAACCGATGGCGCGCGTGCTGGGCAATCTGGGCGCCGAGCGCGCCTGGGTGGTGCATGGCAGCGACGGGCTGGATGAACTGACCACCACCGGTCCCAGCCATGTCGTCGAATATTACCAGGGCGCCGTATCCGCCTTCGAGGTCACGCCAGACGATGCCGGCTTGCCGCAAGCCAGGCCCGAAGAGCTGAAGGGCGGCACGCCGGAGGAAAACGCGGCGGCGCTGCGCGGTGTGCTGGATGGCGATGCCGGCGCCTATCGCGATATCGTGGTCTATAACGCGGCCGCAGCCCTGGTCGTGGCCGGCAAGGCCGCGAGCTTACGCGAGGGCGCGAAGATGGCCGCCGACGCCATCGATTCCGGTAAGGCAAAGGCCGCTTTGGCCAAACTGGTTTCGATCACCGGCGTCAAGCCGGCGCAGGCATGAGCGACGTCCTGACGAAAATCTGCGCCGACAAGCGCAACCATATCGCCGCCGCCAAACAGGCCTGCCCAACGGCCGAAATGGAAGCGCGCGCCGCCCAGACCTCCGCACCGCGCGGTTTTGCCGACCGGCTGGCGGATGCTGTTGCGGCCGGCCGCTACGGGCTGATCGCCGAGATCAAGAAAGCCTCGCCCAGCAAGGGACTGATCCGCGCCGATTTCGACCCCCCTGCCCTGGCCCGCGCCTACGAAGCGGGCGGTGCCACCTGCCTGTCGGTGCTGACCGACGAACCCTATTTCCAGGGCCATGACGAATATCTTGTGGCGGCCCGCGCGGCCACAGCCCTGCCGGTGCTGCGCAAGGATTTCATGCTCGACCCCTACCAGGTCTACGAGGCCCGCGCGCTGGGTGCCGACTGCATCCTGCTGATCATGGCGGCGCTGGAGAATGGGCTGGCGGCCGAACTGGAAGCGCTGGCGCACCGACTGGGATTGGATGTGCTGGTCGAGGTGCATGACGCGGCCGAGATGGAGCGGGCGCTCCGGCTGAACTCCCGCCTGATCGGCGTCAACAACCGCAATCTCAAGACGCTGACAGTCGATATCGCCACCACCGAATCCCTGGCCCCCATGCTGCCGGCCGACCGTATACTGGTCTGCGAAAGCGGCCTCTATACGCCCAAAGACCTCGCCCGCATGGCGCGAGCCGGCGCGCGCTGTTTCCTGATCGGCGAATCGCTGATGCGCCAGCAGAATGTGGCGGCAGCCACGGCGGCGCTGCTGGCCGATCCCCTGCCCGCCTGACCGCTAGACGAAGGACTCTGCAAAGTGCCCGAATTCACCCATTTCGACAAAGAGGGCAAGGCCCTGATGGTCGACGTCTCCGGCAAGGACATCACCGAGCGCACGGCCACGGCCGCCGGCAGCGTCCTCATGCAGCCGGAAACGGTGGCCAGGATCCTGGAGGGCGGCGTCAGCAAGGGCGACGTGCTGTCGGTCGCGCGGCTGGCCGGCATCATGGGCGCCAAACGTACGCCCGATTTGATCCCGCTCTGCCATCCGCTGGCGCTGACCTCGGTCAAGGTTGACCTCTCCGTCGATGAGGCCCGCAATGCCGTCGACATCACCGCCACCTGCAAACTCAAGGGCCGCACCGGCGTGGAGATGGAGGCGCTGACCGCGGTCTCGGTAGCGGCCCTGACGGTCTATGACATGTGTAAGGCGGTGGATCGCGGCATGCGCATCGTGGATATCCGCCTGATACACAAGGCCGGCGGAAAATCCGGCGAATTCAGGGCCGATTGATGCTGGCCGTCGAACAGGCCCTGGAGCGCATCCTTGGCGCCATGGCGCCACTGCCGGCCGAACAGGTCAGCGTCGCCGACGGGCTGGGCCGCGTGCTGGCCGAGGATATCGTCGCACGGCGCACTCAGCCGCCGGCCGCCGTGTCGGCGATGGACGGCTATGCGGTGCGGGCGCACGACGTGGCGGAGAGTCCGGCCACGCTGAAAATCGTCGGCCAGGCCCCCGCCGGAGACGCCTGGCACGGCAGCCTCGGCGCCGGTGAGGCGGTGCGGATCTTCACTGGCGGCCCTGTGCCCGACGGCGCCGACACGGTCATCATGCAGGAGAATACTCAAGCCGGCGACGATACGGTGACGGTGCTGGAAAGCGCGCCTGAGGGCCGCTTCGTAAGGCCGGCGGGGCTCGATTTCAGCGCGGGAGACGTGCTGCTGCGCGCCGGACACCTGCTGACGGCGCGCGACGTCGCGCTGGCGGCGGCGATGAACACGCCCTGGATCATGGTCCACCGCCGCCCGCGTGTCGCCATCCTGGTGACCGGCGACGAAGTCGTCATGCCGGGCGATCCCATCGGGCCGGACCAGATCGTCAGCTCCAACAGCCTCGGCATGGCGGCGATGGTCAGGGTGTTCGGCGGCGAACCCTATATCCTGGGTATTGCGCCGGACGACCGCGAGGCGCTGGCCGCGATGGCCGCCGGGGCCAAGGGCGCCGACCTTTTGCTGACCAGCGGCGGGGCCTCGGTCGGCGACCACGACCTGGTGCAAAGCGTGCTGGGCGAGATCGGCTTCGAACTGGATTTCTGGAAGATCGCGATGCGGCCGGGCAAGCCATTGATCTTCGGCCAGGTCGGCGAAACGCCGGTACTTGGCCTGCCAGGCAACCCGGTGTCGGCGCTGGTCTGCTCCATGATCTATCTGCGCCCGGCGCTGGCAAAAATGCTGGGGATGGAGGCGGCCGGGGACGAACGCCCACTGACCGCCCGCCTTACCGAACCGCTTGCCGAAAACGATGAGCGCCAGGATTACCTGCGCGGTGTGCTGGCGAACGACGATAACGGCGAGTTGCTTGTAACCCCCTTCACCCGGCAGGATAGTTCGATGCTGAACATGCTGGCCCGGGCCGATTGCCTCGTCGTCAGGCCGCCCCGGGCCCCGGCGCTCGCCACCGGCAAGCGCGTTCCCGTGATCCCCGTTCCCGGCGGGCTGGCCAAGGCCTGACGAAAAAACCACTGTCGAAGCCTATTTCCCCTTGACCGGAGAAAAGAACCAAACTAGAACATGTGCATATGTTTTGGTTTTGTTCTATATGTGGTGTTTCGTCGATAGGAAGCCACTAGAGCGAAACAGCAGTCCACGCGAAGCTTCAGGCTTTGTAACCAAAGGCCAGCCGGCCCTGACGACGGAGAGCCATCGATCAGCGCAATGCCGCCACGACAGAGGGGCAGCATGATCCAAGGGGTGACAGAGAGATGCTGACACGCAAGCAGTACGAACTTCTCAATTTCATTAACGAGCGACTCGATGAATCCGGGGTATCCCCTTCATTCGACGAGATGAAAGACGCTCTCAACCTGAAATCGAAATCAGGCATCCATCGCCTGATAACGGGCCTGGAGGAGCGCGGCTTCATCCGCCGATTGCCGCACCGTGCCCGTGCGCTGGAAGTGGTCAAGCTGCCGGACAATATGGGCGGCGGCGCCAAGGGCAATGTCGTGCGCCCCGATTTCAAGGCCGCGCCGTCGGCCACGCCGCTGGAAGGCGACAATATCAGCCTGCCGGTGCTGGGCAAGATCGCGGCCGGCACGCCGATCGAGGCATTAAGCGATCATTCCGACAATGTCGAAGTGCCCGCTTCGATGATTGGCGGCGGCGAGCATTACGCGCTCAAGGTGGAAGGCGATTCGATGATCGACGCCGGTATCTTCGACGGCGATACGGTGCTGATCCAGCGCTGCGATACGGCGGAAAACGGCATGATCGTCGTCGCCCTCGTTGATGATGCCGAAGTCACCCTAAAGCGCATTCGTCGCAAGGGCGCCTCGATCGCCCTGGAAGCCGCCAATTCCGCTTATGAGACCCGCATTTTCGGCCCCGACCGCGTCAAGGTCCAGGGCCGGCTGGTCGGGCTGATGCGGAATTATTAGGCGGTCCTGATCTTAGTCACCCCTCCTTTTCCGCCGTGACGACCAGGGCCTTGCGCCTTGGTACTCGGCGACCGTACGAACCCGGATTTCCCTGTCATCGAACCATATGGCGGTGGCGCCATGGCGCCAGAGGTCGAAGCGGTCGATGACGAGCAACGGCGCCGGACAGCGTCGGCGCACGGGGCGCCGGCTGACCAGTATATCGACGATACGGCAGTCCTCGTCATGGGCCAGCCCGTCGCGCAGCAACGCCACCGTGCGGCCCCCGGCCCGGTATATGCAGCCAAGACCGTCGCAGCGCAGCCGGCCATCCGCGCTGATCCCGGTTTCCGGCCAATAGAGGCTCGTCCCCTGCCCTTCCTGTTCCAGCCAGTCTTCGGCGGTGCGCCTTTCCCGCCGGGACTCGGAGAGACTGAGACGGCCATCGGCCGTACGCACGGCCATCAGGCTGCCGTCGTCGGAAACCAGCATGTCGGGCGCCTGCTGCATCCACGGGCTCGCCAGGCCGGCCACAAGCCCCAGCACCCCGGCATATCGCCAACGCCGCCGCCACAGGCAGAGCCACAGCCCGCCGAGCGCCACAGCCACAAGGCCAGCCACCGGCAGTGCCGCAACCGGGTGCACCGCGCCGGGCCAGGCGGATATCCCGCCGGCAACCCACAGCAGACCGTCGATGCCCCAGCCCATCAGGGTCAGCGGCAGGCCTTCCAGCCCCAACGGCATCAACAGGGCGGCGATCACCGCCCAGGGCATGACCCACAACGCCGTCAGCGGCACCGCCAGCATGTTCGCCGGCAGTCCGTAGGCCGCGATCCGTCCGAAATGATGCAGGGCGATCAGGCCGGTGGCGAAGCTGGCAATGACCGTGGTGGTGGCGACCCCGACGGCATATAGTCCGATTCGTGCGGCAAGTCCCTGGCCGGCGACCGTACGGATTGTCCGGAACCGGTCGCGGGAGGCTTCGTAGAAGGCGACAAGGGCGACGACGGCGGCAAACGACATCTGAAAACTCGCCCCCAGCATGCTTTCCGGCGCGATGACCAGGATAATCATCGCGGCCCAGGCGACGAGGCGCATCGAAATCGCCTGCCGGTCCAGCAAGACCGCCAGCAAGACCAGTCCGGTCATGACGAACGCGCGCTGGGTCGGCACCGTCGCGCCGGCCAGCAGCAAGTAGGCGAAACTGCCCGCGATGGCGGCGACCGCCGCCCATTTCTTGATCGGCCGGCGCAGAGTCAGCCGCTCCGACAGCGCCAGCAGTGCGCGCAGGCCGAAGAACAGCGTGGCCGCCACCAGCCCCAGATGCAGTCCGGATATCGCCAGCAGATGCGCTAACCCGGAGTCGCGCATGGAACCGAGCGTCTGCTGCGATATGGCGCTGCGGTCGCCGGTCATCAGGGCCGCGGCGATGGCCCCGGACTCGCCCGGCAGTGCGGTGCGAATGCGTTCCGTCATATGCAACCGCACCGCCGCCATGAACAATGTCGGTGACCATCCCTCCTCCGCGTCGTTTTTCTCGGCCGGCCGCACCCGGCCCATGGCGAATCCCACCGCGCCAAGACCCTGAAACCAGGACCGGCGCTGGAAATCGTATGCGCCCGGTGCGGACGGGGCCGAAGGCGGGGAAAGCTTGGCGAAAACATCGATCCGGTCACCGATATCGACGATATCGCCCCGGCGCAGCTTGACGCGGGCCAGCGCCGGGGTCGCCGACGCCGCCACGCCCTTCAGGGAAAGATGCTCCAGCGTCACGCGCGGGCCGTCCGGCCGCAGTTCCACGCGCACCACGCGCCCGGTTACGCCGGCCGGCCCGTAAGGTTTTGCTAGAACCGGGGCCGCCACCAGATGGGTGCGCAACTGGGCCGCCGCGAATCCGCCCGCCCCGAAGGCCAGTCCCAACAGAATCAGCGCCAGCATCAGATTCGCGCGCATGCGCCAGGCCAGAAGCAGCGTGGCGGCGAGGACGAAGACCCCGGTCATGGCCGGCGGTTCCCGGGAAAGGCTGAAATAGACGCCGATCCCTACGCCGAAAGCCACGGGCGCCCAGAGCAGCCAGCGCTCACGCTCGCCGGCCACGTTGTGCGCAAGCCCTTCCGCCAACCTTCCCCAGCCCGTCATGGTTTACGCCATCCCCGTTTCCCGACATTGCGTCAAAACGATTTTGCCGCAATGCCCGTCATTGTGCTACATCCCGGCCCGGCATTGCGCCACCCGTTAGACCGCTCGAGGAGTCGAAATGTCCGTCGTAACCCGGTTCGCGCCGTCACCCACGGGGTTCCTGCATATCGGCGGCGCCCGCACGGCGCTGTTCAACTGGCTGTTCGCCCGCCACCATGGCGGCCGCTACCTGCTGCGCATCGAGGACACCGACCGCGAACGTTCAACGCCGGAAGCGATCCAGGCCATCCTCGACGGCTTGCGGTGGCTGGAACTGGACTGGGACGGCGACGAGATATACCAATCGGCCAATCAGGCGCGCCATGCAGCCGTGGTCGAGGAATTGCTGGGCAAAGGCCTTGCCTATCGCTGCTACACGACACCGGAGGAACTGGCGGAAATGCGCGAAAAGGCACGCGCCGAGGGCCGGCCGCCCCGCTATGACGGGCGCTGGCGCGACCGCGACCCGTCCGAGGCTCCCGCGGGCGTCAAACCCGCGATCCGCATCAAGGCGCCGCAGGAGGGTGAGACGGTGATCCGCGATCTGGTGCAGGGCGAAGTGCGAATCGCCAACGACCAGCTTGACGACATGGTGCTGATGCGCGGCGACGGCACCCCGACCTACATGCATTCCGTCGTCGTCGACGACCATGACATGGGCGTGACCCACATCATCCGCGGTGTCGACCATCTGACCAACGCGGCGCGCCAGACCGTGCTGTACCAGGCGCTGGGCTGGGATGTGCCGGAATTCGCCCATGTGCCGCTGATCCACGGGCCCGACGGCGCGAAGCTGTCCAAGCGGCACGGCGCATTGGGAGTCGAGGCCTATCGCGACATGGGCTACCTGCCCGAGGCCATGCGTAATTACCTGCTGCGCCTGGGCTGGGCCCATGGCGACGAGGAGATCATCGGCACCGAACAGGCCATCGAATGGTTCAGCCTGGAGGCGATCGGCCGTTCTCCGGCACGCTTCGATTTCGCCAAGCTGGAGAATCTGAACGGCCACTACATTCGTGAGGCCGAGGATACCCGTCTCGTCGAACTGATCCTGCCGCGCCTGGCTGAAACGCTTGAGCGCGACATAGACGAGGACTGCCGCGATATATTGCTCGTCGGCATGAGGGGACTGAAGCAACGCGCGAAAACATTGGCGGAACTATCGGATAACGCCGTGTTTTATTTGCAGGCGCCCACTTATCCTCTGAAAGTCGAAAAGGCTGCAAAGCTGCTCGCCGGCGACGGCGCGGCGATGGTTCTCGAAGTCGCGGCCAGGTTTGGCGAACTCGACAAATGGGAAGCCGGCGCGCTGGAAGATATCGTCCGCGCCTATGCGGAATCGAATGGGCTCGGTCTCGGCAAGGTCGCCCAGCCCCTGCGTGCTGCCCTGACCGGCTCCAACATTTCCCCCGGCATCTTCGAAATCATGGAAGTGCTGGGCCGCGAGGAAAGCCTGGCGCGGCTCAACGCCGCCCGTACCGGCTGATTATTGTAGTCCGGATTTGCCCCGGCTGCGTTGCCGGAGTATAATAGTGCAACGCGGAAAAGTGATATTGCGACGCAGCAATTCCGGCGATGTCGACGTCGGAAAGACCGCCACATGATAACAGAATGCGAGGCATAACATGACCGAGGGATCCTCTGCCATTAAACCCGGCGTTACGGGCGATATCGTCACTCTGAAGGACCACCGCAGCGGCAAAAGCTTCGAATTTCCGGTTGTCGATGGTTCCGTTGGCCCCTCGGTCGTCGATGTTCGTAAATTCTACAGCGAGACCGGCTATTTCACCTACGATCCGGGCTATACCTCAACCGGTTCCTGCGAGTCGAAAATCACCTATATCGACGGCGACGAGGGCGTGCTGCTGTACCGCGGCTACCCGATCGAGGAGCTGGCGGAAAGCAGCTCATTCCTGGAAGTCTGCCAACTCCTTCTGGAGGGCGATCTGCCGTCTGCAAAAAACAAGGAAGCCTTCGAAACGCACATCACCTATCACACGATGCTGCATGAGCAGCTGCAATATTTCTACCGTGGTTTCCGGCGCGACGCCCATCCCATGGCGGTGATGGTCGGGGTCGCCGGCGCGTTGTCGGCCTTCTATCACGATTCCACCGACATCTATGACGAGAAGCAGCGCATCGTCGCGTCTCATCGGCTGATCGCGAAGATGCCGACGATCGCTGCCTGGGCCTATAAATATTCGACCGGACAACCCTTCATCTATCCGCGAAACGATCTGTCCTACGCCGCGAACTTCCTGCATATGACCTTCGCCACACCCTGCGAAGAATATAATATCCGGCGTTCGGTGGCCCGCGCCATGGACCGCATCTTCATTCTCCATGCCGACCACGAGCAGAATGCATCGACCTCAACGGTGCGCCTCGCCGGCTCGTCCGGCGCCAATCCCTTCGCCTGTATCGCCGCCGGCATCGCATCGCTGTGGGGGCCGGCGCATGGCGGCGCCAACGAGGCGGTGCTCACCATGCTCGGCGAGATCGGCACCAAGGATCGGGTTCCCGAGTTCGTCAAGCGCGCCAAGGACAAGGACGACTCCTTCCGGCTCATGGGTTTCGGCCATCGGGTCTACAAGAACTACGACCCGCGCGCCGCGGTGTTGCGCCAATCCTGCCACGAGGTATTGGAGGAACTGGGCGTGCAGCATGAGCCGCTGCTCGATCTGGCCATGGAATTGGAGCGTATTGCCCTGGAAGACGACTATTTCGTCAAACGCAAGCTGTTCCCGAACGTGGATTTCTATTCGGGCATCATCCTGAGAGCCATGGGCTTTCCAACCTCGATGTTCACCGTGCTGTTCGCGGTGGCCCGCACTGTTGGCTGGATTGCCCAGTGGAAGGAGATGATCGAGGATCCCCAGCAAAAGATCGGGCGGCCCCGGCAGCTCTACACCGGCCACGTGAAACGCCCATTCATTCCCGTAAATAAACGGGGCTGACGGCAGCGAAACGAATTAATAAAAGCGGCCGTCCGGTTGGAGGCCGCTTTTTTCGTTCCTTCCTGTCGCGGATCATGCCCGTTCGATCAGCTCGATCTTGTAGCCGTCCGGATCCTCGATAAAGGCGATCACCGAACCGCCATGCTTCATCGGTCCGGGCGGGCGCGGGATGTTCACGCCTTCCTTTTCCAACTGCGCGCAGGTTCCGTAAATATCGGGCACGCCGATCGCCAGGTGGCCGAAGGCGTTGCCGAGGTCGTAGGGCTTTTCCTGCCCCCAGTTATGGGTCAGTTCGATGACCGCGCCCTCTGATTCCTCGCCGTAACCGACAAAGGCCAGCGTGAATTCGCCCGACGGATAATCGGTCTTCCGCGTCAGCTTCATGCCAAGCAAACGGGTATAGAAATCAATGGATTTGTCTAAATCCTTCACCCGAATCATGGTGTGCAGAAACCGGAACTTGCCGGTATCGATGTCTTTGCTCATTCTTCTGTCCTTCCTGCGGTCAGTAGCCTGATTTACCCGGGACCGTTCATGTCCCGGATCCGGCGATGATGTCAAGTACCGCCTGCGCGGCGCGGCGGGCGGGCGCCTCGCCGCCGAGGCCCAGTTGCGCCAGGGCCGGCTGCACCGCTTCGGCCTGCGCCTCGCCATCCGGCCCTAGCATCCGCTCCAGTGCCGCCGCCAGCCGGTCGGGCCGGCAATCGCCCTGGATCAGTTCCGGCACGATCTCGCGGTTCTCGATGATGTTGACCAGGTTGCCGAAGTCCGTACTGAGCATCCGGCGCACAATGAAATGGGTCAGCGGGGCCACGCGATAGGCGATCACGGTCGGCACGCGGGCGAGCGCCAGTTCCAGCGCCACGGTGCCCGACGCCGCCAGTGCCGCGTTCGAGGCGGCCATGGCGTCGTATCGCTCGGCCGCCCCCTGCACCACGATGGGTGATCCCGGCCAGCCGGCCGCCAGGTCACGGACCGTGGGCGCGACCGTCTCGATGGTGGGCACCACCGGTCGCAGCCCGGGATAACGTTCCGCCAGCAAGCTCAAGGCCAATCCGAAATCGCCGGCCAGACGCCCCACTTCGCCGCGCCGGCTGCCTGGCAGGACGCAGATGACGGGGGCGTCGGCGGCGATGCCGTGGCGCGCCCTGAATGCCGGCCCGTCGCCCTTTTCGGCGCCGGTCTCGATGACCGGATGGCCAACGAAACTGCAGGGCAGCCCGACCCGTTCGAACCAGGGCGGCTCAAAGGGCAGCAGCGCCAGCAGGTGAGTGAAATCCTGCGCGAATCCCTTTGCGCGCCAGGGCCGCCAGGCCCACACGGTGGGCGCCACGTAGTGGATGCGCGGGATAGCCCGGTCGGTAACGCGCCGAGCCACGCGTCGCGTGAAATCCGGGGAATCAATGGTCACCAGCGCATCCGGCGCCGCCTGGTCCACCGCCGCCGCCGTTTGCCGGATGCGGCGCAACAGCTGCGGCAAATGGGGCAGGATTTCCGCGATCCCCATGACCGACAATTCCTCCATGGGGAAGAGGCTTTCCAAGCCCTGCTCGCGCATCATCTCACCGCCGACACCGGTGACCGCCAATTTTCCGCCCGTCAATTCGCGCAGGGCAGCGATCAGCCGCCCGCCCAACACGTCGCCCGACGGCTCGCCGGCGATCAAGAAAATCGAGGGCGTTCCGCTCATTACCCGCGGGCCACGCCGACAACGAATATGTCGGCGTTGTCGGCTGCGCGCACCAGTTCGTCGACATCCAGGATGATCGTGGAGTCGGCTCCCACGGCGATGCCTCGCAGGCCCGCTTCGGCGACTTGACGGATGGTTTCCGGGCCAATGGTCGGCATATCCACGCGGGTTTCCTGGCCTCGCTTGGAAAACTTGACAAGAACGCCGCCCTTTCCGTCCCGCTTCAACGCTTTGCAGCGCTCGATCAGCGCATCCGTACCCTCTACGGCCTCGACTCCCAGTACAATCCCCTGCTGCACCACTACCGCCTGTCCGATATCCACGGCGCTGAGCGCCGACAGAACCGCCATGCCGCGGGCGATGTCGTTTGTCGCCTGATCGTCGGGGACGACGCTGCCAATAGGGCCCTCCGCCGCTGTCAGTTCGGGCAGCACGTCATGCGCTCCGATGACCCGGTAGCCCTCGCTTTCCACCTCGTCTATGACCGCGCGCAACAGGCCGTCGTCACCGATTCCCTTGCGCCCCAGCCTGGCGAAAAACTTCATGACACGCAGGTCCGGCCGCAAATCCAGCAGCGAGGGCCGGCGCACCCGCCCGGCCATCACCAGTTCCTCGATTCCCTGTTCCTTCAGGATCGCGAAGCCATGGCCCGCCGCGCCCATGCGAATCCATTCGTGGGGAACCTGTTCTATGATTTCCGGATCCGCCTGCCCTTTCAGGGCCAACACGAAGAAATCGCGCCCGGCCTCGCGGCAAGCCTCGATCAGCAGTTTGGGCAGGCGGCCACCGCCTGCGACGATGCAGAGCTTACCCGTCATTCTCCGGCTTCGGAATTACCAGACCGCGCTTCGAGTCGCCGCGAATGAAGGCAGCAACCTGCTGTACGACCGAGTTGTCGGCGAAGTCCCCGGCTACCTTGTCCAACCGTTCCTCCAGCGTACCCTCGCTGGCAAATAGGTCGCGATAGGCGGCGCGGATGCCGTGAATGGTGTCGCGGTCGAAACCGCGGCGTTTCAAGCCGATAATGTTCAGGCCCGAAAGGCTGGCCCTTTCGCCCATTACCGAACCGAAGGGAATGACGTCATGCTCCACCCCGGACAGGCCGCCGATCATAGCGTGTTCGCCGATCCGCACAAACTGGTGGACCGCGGCCAGGCCGCCGATCACGGCGAAATCGCCGACCGACACATGGCCCGCCAGCGTCGCGTTGTTGGCCATGATGACATGATTCCCCAGTTGGCAATCATGGGCGACATGGGTGCCGATCATGAAAAGACCATTGTCCCCGACCCGGGTCTCCATGCCGCCGCCCGCAGTGCCCGGATTCATCGTGGCATGTTCGCGAATAATGTTGTTGCGGCCGATAATCAGCCTTGATTTCTCGCCACCGTATTTCAGATCCTGCGGCGGCAGGCCGATCGACGCGAAAGGATAAATCTGTGTTCCGTCCCCGATGTCCGTCAGACCGTCGACCACGACGTGGGCTCTCAGAACAACGCCGTCGCCGAGGGTGACATCGGGGCCGACCACGCAATAGGGGCCAACCGTCACATCGGCGCCGACTTTCGCCGCCGCATCGATAACCGCCGTTTCATGGATCGATGCCATTCAGCTGTCCACCAGCATCGCGGCGAAGGTCGCCTCGGCGACCAGCGAATCCCCGACCATGGCCTTCCCATCGAACTTCCATACAGCACCCCGGTTCTGCTTCCGGGTCACATGGATGCGCAGCATGTCGCCCGGTACAACGGGCTTGCGAAAACGGGCGTTGTCGATGGTCATGAAATAGACCAGCTTGTTCAGCGCCTCGTCGCCCATCGAATGCACAACCAGAACGCCCGCGGTCTGCGCCATCGCCTCGACGATCAGCACACCCGGCATAATCGGACGCTGCGGGAAATGACCCTGGAAATGGGGCTCGGCGACCGTCACCGCCTTCTCGCCGACCGCGCTTTCACCCATAACGATTTCGACGACCTTGTCGATCATCAGGAACGGAAAGCGGTGCGGGATCATCGTCATAATCGCGTTGACATCAAGTTCCGAAACTGGATCAGGTTTATCCGTCATCTTATTAATCGCTCTTCCCTTTTTTTGCCAACTTTCCAAGAATCGCAACTTCCCGGAAGAACTGCTTCAGCGGTTTCGCCGGGGTTCCCATGACCTTTTCTCCGGGCGCGATATTCTTCAGGATGCCGCTCTGCGCTGCAATCTGCACGCCCGATCCGATTTTCAAATGGCCGGCGATGCCGCCCTGGCCGCCCATAATCACCAGGTCTCCCAGTTCCGAACTGCCCGACATGCCGACCTGAGCCGCGATGACACAGGCCTTGCCAAGGCGCACGTTGTGCCCGATCTGGACCAGATTATCAATCATGCTGCCCGCTCCGATCACCGTATCCGGTCCGGTGCCCCGGTCAATCGTGGTGTTGGCGCCGACCTCGACATCGTCTTCGATAATGACCCTGCCGAGCTGCGGCACCTTGACATGCCCTTCCGGGTCGATGGCAAAGCCGAAGCCGCGCTGGCCGATACGGGCACCCGGATAAATATGCACCCTGTCGCCCAGCAGGCAGTGCGACAGGGTGGCGTTGGCGCCGATGATGCAGTCTTCCCCGATCCTTACCGCATCGCCGATTACGGCATTGGCTTGTATCAGGCTGCCCCTGCCGATCTCCGCACCCGACCCGATAACCGCGCCGGCCTCGATTCGCACGCCGCCGCCGATTACCGCCGACTTATCGACGACGGCGGTGGGTGCGATTCCCGGCTCTACCGGCGGATGCGGATAAAAGGCCTGCGCGACAAGCGCGTAGGCCTTATAGGGGGTCCTGCTGATCAGCAGCCGCATTCCCGGCGGGGCCTGGTCCACCATATCCGGGTGGATGACACAGGCCCCCGCCGATGAACCGCGCAGGGCTTCCAGATATTTCCGGTTGTCGAGAAAGCTGACATGCTCTGGTCCCGCCATGGCCAGCGGGGCAACGTCTGCGAACGTTTCGTCCGGGTCCGTCCCGTCCTGCAATTCGGCGCCGCTCCGCCGGGCCAGCTCCCGCAATGATAACGGCCCCGCACACTCGAAAAATCGGGGGTCCGCCATTATTCCGCGACGGGCGGTATCGTCACCTTGGGCAGCTTCTGGTCGAGCTGCTTAATGACATCGTCCGTAATAAAGAGTTCCTTGCGGGCCTTCAGAATCAGACTATTCGGCGTTCCCGCCTTCATGACGATATCAACACCGCGTTGTTCAGCAATCGCCTGGAGAATCTTGTCCAGCTCTTCCTCGATCGCCCTCAGGCCTTTGGCCTGCATCTGATCCAGCGCCCGGCGGTAGGAGTTCTCGGTCTGCTTTGCCTGCAGCTGCTTGCGACGGAATTCCTGGACCTTGCCCTCGAACACGTCCTGCGCGAGAACGCTCTGCTGCTGCTCCAGCTCCTTGGCTTCTTGTTCAAGGCTGGTCTGCATCTTCTTGATTTCCGCCAGATAGGCTTCCCGCTGCTTCACAACCTGGTCGTTTACGCTCTTTCCCGCCTTCGAGTTCTGCAGGATGCTGGAATAGTTGATTAACGCGATCACCGGCGCCTTGCCGGGATTCTGCGCAATGGCATGCGGCGCGGCCACGATGAGCAGCCCGCTCATAACCGCCATGATCGCGAGAAACTTGCTAACGTAGGTCATTGTTACATCAATCCTGTCTAGAAGCGTGTTCCGAAACTCAGCCGGAATACCTCTGTTTTGTCGAATTCTTCCTGCTTCAGTGGCCAGGCAAAATCCATACTAAGTGGGCCGACCGGCGATTTCCAGGCGATCCCGACGCCCCAAGACGCCCGCAATGAGGGTTCGTCCACAACTTCGGCGAATTCCGGATCCTGATCCGGGCTTTCATCGATATCGGTCAAGGAGCCGGCATCGCTGAACAGGATACCGGTGATCCCGAACTCATCCGGCAACCCTATGGGGAAACGGAACTGCAAGGAACCATAATATACCTGTTTGCCACCAAGCGCATCGCCCGTCGCCAGATCGCGCGGACCGACGCCGGAACTCTGGAAGCCGCGCAAGGTACTGCCGCCCAGGAAATAGCGGTCGGTGATCCTGACGCCCTCGTCATCGAGGTCATGGATGATGCCCCCTGTCATCGTGATGCTGGCAACGACATCCTCGCTCACCGGATAGTAAACACCTGTACTGAGCCTTCCGCGCACATAGTTCAGATCGCCGCCCACACCCGCATAGTCCGTCGACAAACGCGCGAAAAATCCCTTTCTGGTATCGATAGCGCTGTCGCGCCGGTCGTACATCAGATCCTGCCCGACCAGCGAGGTCAGCGTGGTACCCTCCTGCTGACGAATGGCCAGCGATGCCGTGGACGGCACATTCTCGACCTGGTCCTGTTTTATGGTATAGCGCAGGCGTTGCGACCAGCGTTCGTTGATTTCGTATCCCAACCTCAGGCCGCCGCCGGTTCGGGTGCTCCTGAACGAGCTGAAATCAGAATTGTCATTGGTGGTGTGGAACAGGTCGATACCGGCCTTGAGATTGCGACCCAGGAAATAGGGTTCCGTGAATCCGATATCGAATTGCTGGCGAATTTTCGACACGCTGATGCTGGCGCGCAGATCCTGGCCCTTGCCCAGCAGGTTGCGTTCACGCAGCACCAGGTTGGCCAGCACGCCTTCGGTGGTCGAATAGCCGGCGCCGAGGCCCAGTTCACCGGTGGACTGTTCCGCCACGTCCACCTTCACGACCGTCTTGTCGGGGGTGGAACCCGGTTCGTTGGTGACGTCGACGCGAGAGAAGAATCCGAGATTCCTGATCCTCTGGCGTGACCGGTTCAGCTTGGCGGCATTGAACGCATCGCCTTCCACCACCCGAAATTCGCGACGAATGACCCGGTCCAGGGTACGCACATTGCCGCCGATATCGATCCGTTCAACGAAGACGCGGGGTCCTTCCTGGATTTCGAAAGTGATGCCGATGGTGCTGTTTTCGCGGTCGCGCACCACATTGGGCCGAACGTCCACGAAGGCATAACCGAGATTCCCGACTTCCGTGGTCAGCGCCAGGATCGAATTTTCCAATTCGCCGGCGTCGTACCAGTCGCCCTCATCCACCGTGATCAGGTCTTTCAGCGGCTCGGGTTTGATATCGGGGATTTTGGAAACCACATCCAGCTTGCCGAACTTGTAGCGCTCGCCCTCCTCGATCGTGAAGGTAATGAAAAAGGCGTCCTTGTCCGGGGTCAGTTCGGCGACCGCGGATAGCACCCGGAAATCCGCATACCCGTTCTTCAGATAGAAGCGGCGCAGGGATTCCTGGTCGAAGGCCAACTGGTCCGGGTCGTAGGTGTCGGCCGGGCTGAAGAACCGGTACCAGGCCGATTCACGGGTAAAAATCTCACCCTTCAGGGTGCGGTCCGAATAGCGCCGGTTGCCGATGAAGCTGATCCGTTCGATTTCCGTCAGCGGCCCCTCGGCGATTTCGAAGACGAGATCGACGCGATTCTGCTCCAGCAAAATGACCTTCGGTTCGACCGTGGCCCCGAAGCGCCCGCTTCGCCGATAGACGTCGAGAACACGTTTGACGTCGCTCTGTACGCGGGTGCGCGTGTAGACGACACGGGGACGGAGCTGGACCTCCTGCTCGAGAATTTCGTCCTTTACGCGGAGATTCCCCTCGAACGCGATGCGGTTGATAATCGGGTTCTCGACAACCCGGACGATCAGGAAGTTTCCTTCGCGGCGGATCGCCACATCGGCGAACAGGCCTGTGGCGAACAGCCTTTTCAACGATTCATTGATATCGTTGACCCCGAAGACATCGCCCTGGCGGATCGACATATAGGAAACGATGGTCTCCGGCTCGACGCGCTGGTTACCTTGCACCACCACGCCTTCAAGCCTGGCGCCCGGCACCGTCGGCGCGCCGGCGGGTGGCAGTTGCGGGATGCCGGCGGGGGCCTCGCTGCCTGGCGCCGCGGGTCCGATGACCGGAACGTCAGGACCTTCCTGCGCACGAACGGGGGCAAAAACCGATAATGTGAGGCCAAGCAGGCCACACATCGCAATGACGGAAATACGCAACAGTTTTGCCTCCCCCTCCGGGGCCTTATCCGGTTTTTATATCGGTCTGGAACGACCAATCCTGGAATGATCCGAAGCTACAACACCCGATGCAGCAGATCGTTGACGGTAACGAATATCATGAGGCTAAGTACCAAGGCCAGCCCGATTCTGAAACTGTATTCCTGGGCCCGTTCCCCCAGCGGCCGGCCGCGCACCGCTTCGATGCCGTAGAACATCAGATGCCCACCGTCGAGCACCGGGATCGGAAACAGATTGATCAGGCCGAGCGAGACCGAAATCATCGCCATGAATTGCAGGAACCAGTCGAATCCGCGCTTCGCGAATTCGCTTGATGTCTGAGCGATCATAATTGGGCCACCCATCTGGCTGCTATCGCGCTTGCCGGTAATGATCTGACCGATCGCCATCAACGAACCCGTTGTCAAGTCATAGGTCCATTTCGATGCCGCTCCTACAGCCTCAATAGGGCCGAATTTAACTACCTTTGTGGCTCGATCGGCCTGCACGCCCAGAAGGCCTCTCTCTACCGTGTTTCCGTCGGGCAGTTTGCCGACCTCCTTCTTCGGGATCGCGGTCATGGTCAATTGTCGCCCTTCCCGCACCACGGTAACTGCGAGCGGAACATTCGGCGAAACAGAAACGATGTCGTAGACATCCATAAAATGTTCGATCGGCGCCCCGTCGATCTCCACGATCAGATCGCCCGTCTGCAGTCCGGCCGCCGCGGCAGCGCTATCCTTGACGACACCCGTGATCAAGGCCGGCATCGGATCACGGATACCGAGATCGCCGATCTTTTGCGTTGTTTTGTCGATCATCCGGGCCTCGATGATATCCGTTGTCGCCGGCAACGTCATGACCGCGCCATTGCGCTCGATCTCCAGGATGACGGTCTCGCCCGGCCGCATGGCGATCCTTCTGCTGATCTCCTCGAACCGCGTCACGTCTGCGCCATCGATGCTCAGGATTACGTCGCCGATACGCAGTCCTGCCTTGTCCGCGGCAGAATCTTCCTCAACCTTTCCGACTTCCGGCGGCGTGAAATGCTGACCGATGAAAACGAAACTGCCGGCCATGACGATGATCGCGAATATATAATTTGCGGCCGGACCGGCGAAGACGATCCAGGCGCGCTGCGACAGGCGTTTCCGGTCGAAGGAGACCTTCTTCTCCTCCTCCGTCATCTCGCGCGGCGGCTCCGCTTCGTCGGCGCTTTCCAGCGCATGCTCGCCGAACATCTTGATATAGCCGCCGAGCGGGATCGCGCAGACCTTCCAACGTGTGCCGGTCCGGTCGTTCCAGCCGAACAGTTCGGGGCCGAAGCCGATGGAAAAGACATCCACCCGCACCCCGTTCCAGCGCGCGACCAGAAAATGGCCCAACTCATGCACGAAGACCAGCGGGGTCAGCAGCACCAGGAACCAGAACAGCGCGACGCCGAAATTCGCGAAGATATCCATCTCTCTAATCCACCCGCCGATTCATGTCGTTTTCTCATCGATCAGGACGCCGGCACGCCGCCTTGCTTCCGCATCGACCTCAAGCACCACATCCAGTGAATCCGCCGCGCGATGCGGCAGGTCCGCTAGTATATGGTCAACCAGCCCGGCAATGTCGAGGAATCCGATGCGTCCGGCCAGGAATCCCGCAACCGCCACCTCGTTGGCGGCGTTAAGCACGGTCGGCGCCGTACCGCCCGCGCGCAGCGCCTCGCGCGCCAGCCCGAGCGCCGGAAAACGCTCCATGTCGGGCTCCGCGAAATCCAGGTTGGCCAGCGCCGCGAGATCCAGCCGCTCCACCGGCGCCGCCATGCGGTCGGGCCAGGCCAGCGTATAGGCGATTGGCGTGCGCATGTCGGGCTGCCCCAGCTGCGCCAGCACCGA
>CAJHYK010000091.1_pt1 | contig 19424 bp, 38 predicted proteins | sample 9198691 | NCBI WGS metagenome assembly CAJHYK01 (sample SAMEA7708355, study PRJEB35096) | sediment metagenome | biome: marine neritic benthic zone biome [ENVO:01000025]; feature: sediment [ENVO:00002007]; material: shallow marine sediment [ENVO:03000034] sea grass bed [ENVO_01000059] ...
AATGTATGTAAGCGGTTAGCCCGGCGCCGGGCATTTCGGCCTCAAGGGCGACGGCCGCAATCCATGCCGCCTGGGAAAATCGGCGCAGCATATCCGGCGACTGCGTTTCCCTCGCGAGGGTTACCAATTCACTATCCAGCCGCGCTTCGGCCTCTGCCTTTCGTCTGTCGATCATGCTTCCACCTTTTCCGCCGCCTCCATCAGAACAAATTCCCCTGCTTCGGCCGCCGCGAGCAAAGCCGAGAGAGTTCGGTATGCATACGCTGCTTGAAGTGGGACAACCCCGTTACCGGTGAGGCGCAATCGGTCCACCCGATGGGCCAGCCCATCAGCCACTCGACGAACAGCGGGTTCAAGCTGCGGCGCGCTTTCGAGGATGGCGGGCCATCGGGGGTCGGCGGGGCCGGGGGCGAAAAGCGGTAAACCTGTTCCTGCAGGTCCGGACCACCCGCGCCGCGCTGCTCTCGCTTGCTGTTCGCGCCGCCTGTCAGAGATTTCGGCGTCGCCCACTGCCTGCTGGCCGCCGTCAGCGTGTCCGCCACGCCGCGCGTCACCCGCTCCCCCGCGCTCTCCGAATCCTCGCTCCGGGCCGTGGGCCACATCAACGCTTGTCCCGTCAGGTGGGACGGGTCCACCATTCCCGGGTGTTCGCCATATATGGCTCGCGGCGTATGCCAGGGGTCGCCTTGCCAGGACGAACAGCCGCTCCCTTCGGTGGCCGGCGCCAACTTCCGCCGCTGAGAATATTCCAGCCGCAACATGGCAGCCCATTCGCTCCAGTGCCGGGACCAGGACGGCGAGCTGCCCGTCGGCGTTCCCCGCGACGTTCTCGCGGAAGAAAGTAGAAGCCCCGCTTTGGTCGAAGATTTCGAGAACCCGGTCGAGCAACCAGCGGTCGTCGTCGGTTCCCTTGCGGCTTCCGGCAACGCTGTTGGGCTGGCACGGGTCTCCGCTAGTGACAATATCCACGCATCCGCGCCACGCTGCAGCGTCGAAGCTGGCAACGTCATCCCAGACAGGCGCCGGATCCAGGGCCGCGTCTTCCATCCGCGCCACGAGGCAGGCCGCGGCGTAGGCTTCCCGCTCGACGTAACACACGGCGCGGGCCCGGGGCTCGGCGGCGTGGAGTCCAAGCTCGAGGCCGCCGGCGCCGGAACAGAGGGACAGGACGTTGAGGGGACGTGCAGCCACATCACGCCTCCACCTTCTCCGCCGGGGCGCATTTCTATGGTCTGAGCGCCGCTGGCGGTAATGGTGACGCGGCGCGTCGAACGGGTGCGTTCCACCGCAATGCGGCCGGCGCTCTCCAGCCGTGAAATCAGCTTGGCGGCGGACGATATGCTGGCCAGATCGAACCGCTCGCATATCTCTTTGTTGCGCGGGCAGGGCAGGCCTGTCTCGGCGCAGTCGACCAGCCAGGCATAGAGGATTTCAAGGCGTTCCGGGGGGATCTGCGTCACAACAACCTCCCCGGCCCCGCCGCATGGCCTTCTGTCGCCGTATACGTCGCCCCGGCGCGCTTTACGCCGTCCAGCCATGCCTGAGCCTCGGCGCGGTGCTCACGGCACGCATGGCGCGCCCGGTCGCCCCAGCGGAAGCCGAACGGCGCGCGGGCCGTGCAGCCGGGTGAGAAGCAGGCGGGGCTGGTCAGGGGGTGGGTCATACGCCGCACATCCCTTCGCACTCGTTGGCAAACATATTGATCTGGCCGTTTTCCTCTGCCGTCGACAAATCCGCCTGGTCGAGCGGCACCAGCGAGCGGTGCATGAACTGCTTTTCGCGCATGCCCAGCAGCGTGCCGCCCTCGCGGATTTTCCGGTCGACCTCGACGGTTTCACGCCATTCACCAGGGCTGTTGTCGCGCATGTCGCGCCAGTGCGCATCGCTGTGGTAGGGACAGCCGAGGCAGGAGGATTTCTGCGGCGCGGAATAGCCGTTGCGCTCCAGCCAGGTCAGGCAATCCCAGCGGTTCAGGCGCTTTTCGATCAGCGGCCAGCGGTTGGTCTGCCAGCGATAGCGCGACGGTTTCATGCGGACCGCCTCGTCGGTCGATATGCCGATCCAGACCTCGCAGCTATCGGCCGGGATGCGCTGGCCTTTCTCATAGCCCAGCAGCTCGCGCTGTTTCCAAGCGATCGGCTCGACCTTGTATTCCTTGGTGCATTGCCGCCGATTGATGCCGCCGCCCGAGGTAAAAAACGGGGCTTGCGCCATCCGCTTTTCGCTCTTCCCGCCTGCCTTCAACAACAGATCGTCGCGCAGATTGCCGCGCTGCACCACATGCACCGGGAACGGCAGCACGTTGCCCGACATCAGCCAGGCCAGATGCTCGTAAACCGCCTTCGGCTCCCATCCGGTATCGGCGAAGATCGCGCAGTCCGGCATGTGTTCGAACTCGCCATGCGCGGCCATCAGGGCCATCGTGGTCGACTGCACGCCGGCGCCGAGACTGAGGATGCGGAGTTTCGGCACGCTCATAGCTCCATCGCCTCCTGCCGGCTCTTGTCCAGATTACCGAAGCGCATGAGCGGCCCGTCGAAATAAAGAGACACCTTGCCCACCGGCCCCTGGCGCTGCTTGGCGACGTACAGATCGGCCATGTTGCGCACGCGGCTCATGTGCTCGGCCCAGTCGGCAAAGCGAATATCAAAGGCCTCCTGCGCCTCGCCGGTCTTTTTCATCGGCTCGGCCTTTTCCACATAGTAGGCCTCGCGGTAGACGAACATGACGACGTCGGCGTCCTGCTCGATCGATCCGCTTTCGCGCAGATCGGCCAGCGTCGGCCGCTTGTCCTCGCGCTGTTCCACCTGCCGGCTGAGTTGCGACAAGGCGATGACCGGCACTTTCATTTCCCCGGCAAGCTGCTTGAGGCCCCGGGTGATTTCCGATATCTCCTGCACCTTGTTGCCGTAGCGCCGCGCCTCGGCGCTGGAACGCATGAGCTGCAGGTAGTCGACAATCACCAGATCGACGCCGGCCTTGCGTTTGGCACGTCGCACCCGGGAGCGCAGGGCGGAGACGGTGAGCGCGGAATCCGCGTCGACGGTCAGCGGGATCTCGCGCAATTCCTCCTGGGCCGCGATCAGTGCCCGGAACTCGGCGTCGTCCAGCTCACCGCGGCGGATGCGCTCCGACGGGATGCCGGCAAGGCTGGCCTGTTCCCGGGTCGCCAGTTCCTCCGCGCTCATTTCCAGCGAGAAGAACATGCCGCGCCGGCCGGAGCGTGCGGCCCGGGTCGCGATGTTGAAGGCGAGCGCCGACTTGCCCATGGACGGGCGCCCGGCGATGATGATGAGGTTGCCTGGGTGCAGTCCGGCGGTCTTGCGGTCCAGATCGATGAAGCCTGTCGGGACGCCGGTGACCTCGCCCTTGTTCTTCCACGCAGCCTCGTGCATGGCGAGCGCGCGGGCGCCGGCGGCGTGCAGGGTTTCCACCCGGGATTCGTTCGGCGCCCGCATTAGGTCGTCGAGCTGGCCGTAAGCGAATTCGGCGATCCCGTCGGGCTTGTCGTCAAGCCCCGTCCGTTCCGCCATGCCGGCGATGTTCTGGCCGACTTCGATCAGGCCGCGCAGCGTGGCCAGGTCGCGGATCTGTTCGGCATATTGCTTGACGTTGACGACGCTGATGACGCCGGCCGCCAGCTCATAGAGATATTGCCCGCCGCCCGCTTCCGTCAGCCCCTCGTCGGCGTCGAAATGCCGGGCCAGGGTCTGCGGCCCCGCCGCCTTGCCGCTTTCCATCAACCGCGCGATCGCCTCGTAGATGCGGCCATGCACCGGCTCGTAGAAATGCTCGGGCAGCAGGATATCGGCCACCCGGTCATAGGCCCGGTCGTTGGTCAGCAGGGCGCCCAGCAGCGCGGCCTCGATTTCGGCGTTGTGGGGCGGCGGCGCACCGGCCTGTTCATGCAGGGGCGTGACGTTGCTCATTCCGCGGCCTCGGCGAACAGCCCATGGCCGGCATGGGCCTTATGGTTTACCCACAGAACCTCGGTGCGCGCCCGGGCACCATCGGCGAGGGCGGCACGCTCAAGACGCGCCCAACCGGCCAGCGCATCGTCATACATCGCGCTGGGATATCCCGACAGCACCACCGCGCCGCGCAAACCTTTGAGGGTGTCCAACAGTTCCTCGTGGTCGGCATCGGTCATTTCGTGGGCGTAGGCGTGATACCGGACCTTGCCCCGCCGCGATTTCTGCGAGCGCGTTGCCGGCAGGTAAGGCGGGTCGACGTAGTGCAGCGTGTCCAGCCCGTCATGCTGTCGCATCACATCGGCGGCGGGGCGGCATTCGATCACCACCCCGGCCAAGCGCCTCACGATCAGGGCCAGGGCTTCGGGATAATTCACCCAGTCCTGCGCCGGCGTGGTGCTCGACCGGTTGGAATTGGCGCGAAACCCGGTCCTGATTTCAATGTTGTGGCCGTCCGAACCGAATCCCATTTGCGAGCGCACGACCAGCCGCCTGGCGCGTTCCACTGGGTCGTCGGTTTCCTCGTAGGACAATTCGAACTCGCCCCGGGCAAAGGGTGTCAGCCGCAACGCTTTGATCAGTTCGCCGGCGCGGTCCGACCGCAGCACGCGGAACAGATTGACCGCATCGCCGTCCAGGTCGTTGTAGATTTCGCCATAAGCGCGGGGCTTGCGCAGCAGTATCGACGCCGCGCCGCCGAACGGCTCGACATAGATCCGGTGCGGCGGGAACTGCGCGATAATCCAAGGTGCCAGCTTCCACTTGCCGCCATGCCATCGCAAAACTGGGCGGGTCGGTGCGTTCATCCCGCCCCCGCCCTTCCCGCGCGTTCCAACTGGTCGGCAAAGCGGCGCAGATAGTCCGCGGCCCGCAGGGATTCGGCGAAGCTGAGATTGAACGGACGCAGAAACGCCGCGCTTTCAACTGTCACGCAATGCTCGTTGCGGCTGACTAAAGGGGGGTGCTTTAGGGGGTCGAGCGCGATCATGCGGCCCTCGCCTGTCGCATCGCTGCGGCGTAATCGGCCAGCCACAGCGCATCGGCCGCATTGTCGTCTTTCGGTTCCCATCCGCGATCGCGCGCGGCCTTTATCATATCGACCTTCTGGGCCCGGCCGGATCCTGTTGCATGTTTCTTCACGGTCGCGTTGTTGCATTCCAGGCAGCGTATTTTCTGGCGGTAGGCGATCATCTCGACCATGGCGCAGAAGCCGAACAGCATCCGTCCGGTGTTGGCGTTGCGCACGGCCCCGGCGAACGGCGCTTCGAACACGATCATGTCGGGCTGGTGGACCGTGATCAGTTCCGGCAGCCAGATACCGAACTGGTCCATCACCCGGCCGATGTTGCCGGCATAAGCCTTGAAGCTCTTGGATCCCGAAAACCGTTTCGGCATGGCCGCGCCCGCCTCCTGTTCCATCGGCGTCGGCGCCGGCGCATAGGGCGGCATGGCAACGGCCCAGCCTGTCGTTGTGGCCAGGTCCAGGGCGAGCAGGCAGGACATTTATTCGGCCGCAGCCGCGACCGCATCCAGCCAGTTCAGTTGTTCGCCGGGCATGAGCGCGTTGTAGCATTCGCGGAAGTTATCGATCTTGCCGCGGCGTTCGTCGTCGTCCTCGATGCAGGCGATCCGGCGGGCCGCGTTGAAATCGGCCAGCGTAATGCCGGTATCCGCCTTGAAGGTCTGGCGCAGCTCGCGCATTTCCTCCTTGATGTCTTCCATCTGGGTCTCGAGCGGCCGCAATTCGCGGTCCAGCTTCTTGATCGCGTCAAGGCGCGCGCCAACGTTGTGTTCCTTGTTGGCGGATTCCTGGGTCAGTTTTTCAGCCATGATACCTCATTGGAAAAGGGCCGGAGCCCGAAGGCCCCGGCAGTTGGGAAACAGGGAGTTGCCCTTGCGGGCCTGGTGGGCGCGGACGGGGTGGCCGCATCGTTTGGAAAAGTCGACCAGGGAGGAAAACGCCCGCGCCCGTGGCGACGCCCGGAAGGCGCCGGCAGAGAGGCGGGTGGAGCGGCGGCCAGTGCTTTGCGAGGACCAGAACCGCCGCTCCGGCCAGCGGGATTGCTGGCGTCTGGTGTGCTGGTTAAAGCCCGACAAGTTCTTCAAGCCTGTCGAGCAGTTCGGATACGCTGCCGTTGCAGGATTCGATTTCCTCCAGCGCGACACCGATGGCGCCGATGCCGATCGATGGCTTTGGCTCTTCCTCGTCGACACCGGCTATGGGCGCCTCGCCCGCAAGCCGCCGCACGATATCCCGCAGCCGTGTCTCCGCGCCCCGGTATGCCTGGCTGGCCTCGTTCGTTCTCCGCAGGATTCTCGACAGGTCGGATTCGGTTTGCAGCGGCTTTGTCCGCGCGACCGGGTGCACGTTGTAAGCCTCCTGCGCACCTTGCGACAGGGGACTGCCTTGGCCTTGTTCCATGTTCATTTTCCTTTCCGATGGTTGGTGGCGGGGTTATGTTCGTCGAAGAACATCATTCGCATGCGCTCCTGAAAAATCGCCAGCAGGCCCAGAATTGCAGAAAGGCCGGCGGAAGCATCAAGAGCGTGGATACGGGCTCGTTATTGATGACAAGGGGGCCGACAAAAACGACCTTCATCAATTGAACGCCCATAAACAGGAACGCCAATGCCGCGAAGACTTCAATGACTGGCTTTACCGTGTTCATCATCGCCGCCGCCTCCGCAGTTCGGCGAACTCGCCGATCCGGTTTTTCGGATACCCGGCCTTGGCCCATTGGCTGCGCTGCCAGCTGGTCATGGTGGCGACGATGCGCTGCCGGGCCGTCTCGTCCGGGTCACGCAATTCCGCCCGCCGTTCCCGGTTGGCGGCCTGGTTGATCTGGTTCTCGCGTGCACGGCGCTGGCGCGGGGTGATATCGCGTTCGGCGGGCGGCCGCGGCAGGAACGGACGATTACTCGGGAAGGCCGGTTCTGCGCCCCGGATCATCGCGGCAAGGGCGGCCGCGGCCGCATGGTCAAATCTCAATTTGAACATCATCGCTTCCCCATCGTGGTTTTCTGGACGTTCGCCTTGAACACGCGAAGGTGCAGCGGGTCATTCGACATCGGGATGAACTTGCGGGGCCTGCCGAACAGGCGGCGGAGGAACTTGCGGAGGGTCATATCTGGATCCCCTTGGCGTCTGCGGGGAAGATGCCTACAACCGCGATCTGTTCGCGGGTGCCATGCCAGAACCGCTTGCCGCATTTAGGCGTTGGGCATCGACAAACGACCGTCTGGTGCTTACCTTCTCCGTGCTCTTTGTAGCGTGGCCTTTCCACACGGAAGGACATGCGGCAGCGCCCGCAATGCTCTTTCATCAGCATCAGCACGCCCCCTCGAACAGACACGCCGCCAATCCCGGCGGGGCGATACTCAGCAGCACCCAGCCGCCGATGATGGCCATGCAGCCATAACACCAGACGCGGAAAATTCTCTCGGCGGGGGTCAACGTTCAGTCCTTCCCGCGAGCCAAAGGCGGCATCTGAGGAACGCCAGACGAACCCGTTGTCGGTACAAGCCGAACAAGCGACGGATGGTCTTTGCGGAAGGCTTCGCGGTCTTTTTCATATTTCGCTTCCAGTCTGGCGACTTCACGCCGCAGGTTTTCTATCCGTTCCTTCCTCTGCGCGATGGCGATTTTTTTGATGCGCTCGAACTCTTCCGCCGTCACCTGTCTCACTTCGCCGTTGGCGTAGGCCCTCACGCGGCGCTCGATCAGCCCGACCCTGCGACCGACAAGCCAGTGCAAGGTTTTCTTCGGCTGGCCGATATAGTCCTGAGCAATCTCTTCGAGATAGCCCGCGGCCTCGTTTATGAACGTGCTATTTGTCATGTCCTGTCCCTCGGCTGGTTTTGCCAAGCCCTTGGCCGATTTCCCCGACATTGTGGCTCTCCTTTGCGATATCGTTTTCGACATCGCCGCGAGGCACACTGAAAGCGGAGTTGTTCTTATGAAGAGAGGCGACGGGTCCGATACCCTGGGAGGCGTGACGGACCTGTCCCTCGTCAGACTGAAACGTGATATTCGCCGGCTTGCGTATGACATACGCTGCACCGCTGGAAGCCACAGCCACGGCAACCGGGCGATCCGCACGGCCCGCCTTCTCGACGAGCTTGGCGACCGGCTCGGAAATGTGGACGACGCGGCAGTCCCGCAATGACGGCTCGAATTCATCCCATATCACCGTCATGGCTTCGCTCCCGCGGGCAGGCCGTTCACCATGTTGGAACGGATGGCGTGGATATATTGCTCGGCCGAAATACGGCAGGAACTCGACACAACGAACTCCGGCATGTCGTACCCCCGCTCGACCCAGTAGCATGCGATATCCAGCGCCAGCCGGGTTGCGCCTTCGCGCGTGCAGTGATCTCTGGTCATGCGACCCTCCGCACACAATGCGAGAAAGTTAAATGATTTTCTCGCGCGTTAACCATCTGTTCACCATATTCCGCCTTATACTGTTGCGGGCATTCATGAGAATGCCGGCAACGAAAACGATATATGCGGAGGCGGAACATGGCGGATCACCTGCGGTTAGCGGTGGACAATTCAGGCGGCGGCTTCGTCGTCCGGGCCAAAAAGCCTGGGATCAAGCGTTACGCCCTTGTCGGCGCAAATCTCACTCAACTTCTGGTGAATCGAGAGGCTGTCGGGGAACCGGCCGAACGTCCGCCAGTTACTTACCCGGGTCGGCCGCATGCCAAGAGCCTTAGCAACCGCCGTCGTGCCTCCAAGAGCATCAATGGTATCGGCAACAGTCATCATGCGATGCAAAATAATCCAAGTTGTTTGGATTTGTCAACAGGCTTGAATGTTGGACAGATAAGCGGAACGGAAAATGGCATAATTCCGCCCATGACAATGATCGCTCAACCGATGCCGGAAAGGCACCCGCGCCATATCGAATCCATCGCCGCGCGGCTTCTTGCCCTTCGCTTGGCGCACGATCTCTCGCAACGAGAATTTTGCGATCGGGTCGGGATTGGCACCACGACCTATAATAACTGGGAGCGTGGAATCAGTCGGCCGGAACTGGATAAGGCGATGCAGATATGCGATGCGTTCCAGGTTACCCTCGACTGGATTTACCGGGGGAACCTGGCCGGCATGCCCTTCAATGTTGCCGAGCGGCTCGAGAGAGGCCGGAAAGCGGTGGGGCAGTGACATGGCTGCCCGCCGTACGAGGAAACGGATATTTGTGGCCGTCCTGATCATGATGGCCATCGGAACCGCTGCAGCCTATACCATTGCCGGCAGCCCTCAGGAGGCCCCGGGTTTTTCGAGCGGCGGCCGGGACTATCCCGGCGTTCCGCAAGGATCGACAGGGCCGGCAAAGACCGTTGATGATCTTTCCGATCTGGAAAGGGAAGCCTTGGGCGGGATTTCCGGTGCGGGCCTTTCCGGCGCCCCCTTTAATGGCCCGACCAGAAAGCCGCCATTACCGGCGCCGCAACCTCAATCTCCCTGATTGTCATTCCCGTTCTGCCGGCGCGTTAGCCACGATTCTGCCCTCCTCAACAAAGCGTGTCCAATTGAGTTGGATTTTTTGCTTGCGTACTCCAAATTGATTGGATATATATAAGCCATACCCACGCAACGACGCGAAGGATGTGGCGATGACCCTCATAGAGAAATACAGCAACGGAATCGAAATCTGGCTGGTTGGCCGGGACTTTCTCGTCTACGGCGCCCGCGACAATGGCGACGCCGTGATCTGCCCGTCTGAGGGTATGGCCCGTGAAGTGGCCGGCAGCGCGATCACCTGATGAATTCGACGCCGACATCGCTGTTCACTGCGGAGCGGACAATCCTGTCCCTCTGCGACTATAGCGGCGTCTGGTGTCAGCCCTACAGGGAATCCGGGTACAAGGTGATGCAGGTAGACCTTAAACATGGCGACGACGCGAGGCTCTGGCCGTCCAGACCATCGGACAACCCGCGCCTGCCGAGAGAATTTGCCGACATTCAGGATGTTGGCCCTGTGCATGGCATTCTCGCTGCGCCTGTCTGTACGGCATTTGCCGGATGCGGCGCGCGTCGACTGCGCAGCGATGAAGAAATCCGCGACGGGCTGGCGCTGATTGATGCCTGCGTTCGTCTCGCATGGGTGCTGAAGCCGGAATGGTTCTGCCTTGAAAACCCGGTCGGCAAACTGCGGCGCTGGCTTGGTCCGCCACTGATGACTTTTCAGCCCTGCGACTATGGCGACCCCTACACCAAGAGAACGTGCTTGTGGGGCTGGTTCAATCCGCCCGTCAAATCGCCGGTCGATCCCGTCGAGGGATCCAAGATGTGGTCCAACTACGGCGGGAAATCGGAACGTACCAAGGAACTGCGCAGCGCGACCCCACAGGGCTTTGCGCGCGCCTTCAGGGAGGCCAACCCATGACCCGCACCCTCGCCCTGACCCTGGCCCTTCTGGCCGGCGGCTGCGCGTCCGACGAGCTCAACGCCTTCGCGTTTCCCGACCGCATCGTCATAACCAGCCCGCTGGCCGATTTTGCGCAGAACCACACAGAACGCGCGATGCTCGCGGGCCATGAATACGGCCATATCGTGCTGGGCCATGCCGATGATCGGTTCGTCACCGACCACGAGCGGCGCGACCGCGAGCTCGTCGCCGACGCGTGGGCCCTCAAGGCGATTGCCGAGGCGGGGCTGGATACCTGCCTGATTCCCGATTTCTTCCGCCGCATCAAGGCCGAGCGGCCGCGCGCCAATGCCATCGACCTGCGCATCGCCCTGGCCGAAGCGGCTTGCGAAAGGAACGCGACATGACCTATTCGACCCCCGCCCTGGCCCAGTTCGAGGCCGAACTGCCGGCCATCCTCCGGGACCACGAACGCGACATGCTGCGCCACCGGGCCGCGGAATACGAGCGCGACAAGCTCGTGTTGTTCCGCTGGACCTATCCGCCGTCGCGCGATGCCGTGCGCCGGGCGATACACCGTCCCGACGATCCGCGAGTAACGAAGGCGCTTTGCCGGGCGATCTACGCGGACCTTCAATCGGCCCGGCGCCTGCCGCGGTACATTCAGTCCAAGGCTATGCGGATTTCGGTTTTGCGCGAACTGTTCGCCTGCGAGTGCTGGCTTTATCGGAACCAGCGGCGCGCGGCGATGATGCAGGCGGCGGAGTAGCGATATGTACACCGAGGCAGAGGCCAAGACAAAGCAGTGCTGCGGCCCGATGACGTGCGGGATCTGGGTCAACGGTGGGCGTGAACGCTTGTGCGCCACTACCGGCTGTATGGCTTGGCGGTGGCGGCGCAAGTCTGCACTCGACCACCGCAACCGGATCATTTGCGAAGATACGCAAGCCACGGAAGAACCAGACCCGCGCCCGGACGGCGTTCCCGAAAACTGGATATGGCACCCCTTCAACAATGGAAACGGCCATGTAGCCCGGTGGACCGAGCCGGAACCGGAGCCGCGCGGCTTCTGCGGCCTTGCAGGCAAGGAGTAGCGAAATGATGAACCATCTTGAACACTACATCACCCTCGCGCTGGAAGAAGCTGGCGTTCCGATATCATGGGATATGCGGCGCGAGATTGCGGACCTTGAACGCGTGATCATTGATAAGGCCGTGACCGAGGCAATCCAGCGGGTCGCTGCTGGCGAGGGCAAGGAGTAGCGATATGAGCGAGCTACCCAAAACCCTCAAGCTGTACTGCGTTGACGATACCATTGCCATCATGAATAGGAATGGCAAAGAGGTCGTCCATTGGATGGGCTTCGATTCCTCCTATCTGCCCTTGACTGCCCGCAAAAAACTAGCCCGCCGCCTCGTGGCCTGCTGGAACGCCTGCGCCGGTATCTCGACTGAGGATTTGGAAAAGGGCGAGCGCGATCACGGTCCCCTCACCATAAGCGGGCTGGTTGAAGTGGCGAACGAAGCCGAGGAATTGGAGCGGCTTTTGGGGGAGGTAAAGGCATGCTTACACGACAACCTTGACGCTCTCGACTACATCGGTGAAGGGCAATGGCACGAATACACGGGCGATCTTGTGATGAAAGAACACCAGTGGAGTGCCATCAATAGCGCGCGGAAAGAGTTCTGCGATCTCTTCGCCAAGCTCAACACACGGAAGGGCGGGTGATGGTCAACCTTATGGCGTTCCTGGCTGTGTTTGTATTCGGTGCCGGATTTCTAGCGGTGTTCATGTTCGCCGCCTTGCTGTGGCGTGGGTATGTTCTTGCAGTGGTATGGGGGTGGCTCGCCGTTCCGCTGTTCGGCCTTCCTGAAATAAGCACCGCCGCCGCGATAGGGCTTTGCGCCCTCGGGTCCCTGTTGGTGCCGAGTTCCTTGAACACCGACAGCAACGACGACAGCAGCAGCGGCGAGAAAGCTGCCAAGGCCGTTGGTATTGTCATGCTTTGGCCGGCCCTTGCTCTACTGGTCGCCTGGATTGTCAAGCCATGACCGCCGACATCATCCCCCTCCCCTCCAAACTTCGCCCGGTCAAGATCGAGCGCGGCGACCGCGTGGAGCATCGCGAGTCCGGCAAGCAGGGTTTTGCATTCAAGGTCGACGGCCGCCGCATCACGGTCAGCCGCAACGGCGAGCGGATCGTCGGGGATATCGGGGAATGGAGGCCGGTTTGACCGACTACGAAAAAGCCATCCGCGACGAACTGGAAAGCGACACACAGAAAGAGGAAGCCATGAGCGAAGTACAGAAGAAAACCGGCGAGCTGGTCGAGGCCGTGCCTGCCGACCTGCCGGCCAATGTTGATTCCGGCGCTTCCGCCCTCATGCGGATGATTGAAAAGGCAATGATGGATCCAGCCTTCGACGTTGCGAAGATGGAACATCTGCTTGCCGTCAAGGAACGCTGGGACGCGACCGAGGCGCGCAAGGCATTCGTCGCGGCGAAGGCAGCCTTCAAGGCGGAGGCGCCGAAGCTGACCAAGAACAAGCAAGTGGCGTTCGAGAGCAACAAAGGCGGAGCGCGCACCGACTACCGCCATACGACGCTTGACCATGCCGCCGACCTCCTGTCTCCCGTCCTGAGCAAACATGGCCTTGCATATAGCTGGGAAACGGAACAGGCCGAAGGCGGGCTGATCAAGGTCACCTGCATCCTCACCCATGTTCTCGGTCACAGCGAGCGCGTGACCTTGCAGGCTGGGCCGGATCAGTCCGGCAACAAGAACAACATTCAGGCCGTCGGTTCAACCGTCACGTATCTGGAACGCTACACGCTGTTGAGCGCGCTCGGTATGGCAACCGGCGACATGGACACCGACGGCGTGGGGCCGGTTGATCTGATCTCCGCGGAGCAGAAAGAAACCCTCGTCAATCTGATGAAGGAGGTCGATGCCGACGTGCCGAAGTTCCTCAAATATCTCGGGGTCGACAATATCGACCAGTTGCCGGCGGGCGGCTTCAACAACGCCGTCGGCGCGCTTGAAGCCAAGCGGAGGGCCAAGAATGAAGATTCATGACGTCGAGCAGCGCAGCGACGAATGGTATGCGCTCCGCGCCGGGCTTCCAACGGCCTCCGAATTTTCCAAGATCGTGACCAGCAAGGGCGAGGCGTCGAAATCCGCATCCGGCTATGCCTTGACGCTCGCGGCCGAGCTTTTCGCCGGCAGGCCGGTGGACGCATGGGAGGGGAATGTCTGGACGGAACGCGGGCGGGAAATGGAACAGCGCGCCATCGACCTGTACGAGTTCACCCGCGAACTGGACACCGAGGCAGTCGGATTTGTCACGGACGACAAGGGACTGATGGGCTGCTCGCCGGACCGGCTTGTCGGGGCCGACGGGCTGGCGGAGGTCAAGTGCCTGAAAGCCGAGAACCACATCAAGGCGATCCTCTACCACCAGAAGCACGGGCGCTACCCGCCGGATTACGTGCAGCAGGCGCAGGGTCAAATGATGATCTGCGAGCGCGCGTGGTGCGATATCGTTTTCTATCATCCCGAACTGCCCATGCTGGTGATCCGAACGGAACCGGACAAGGATGTTCAATATGCGCTGATGGACGCCATTCCCAAGCTCTGCAAGGAACGGGATGAGGTTGTCGCCGCATTGCGCCGGCAGGCCGCGCCCGTTGAAAACACCATCCTGGGGGCGGCATGACGGATATCCCCCCCCTTGTGTTCGACTGGGATGGCGAGGCGATGATTCCCCGTTCCCCCCGCCTGGCCGACAAGCATTACGTGGTCGGCGAGTTCTACAGGATGGTCCCGCACGAGGACCGATCGATGCGCTCGCACCGCTACTATTTCGCGTCGGTCAACGAGGCATGGAAGAACCTGCCGGAACATCTGGCCGAGCGATTCCCCACCGCTGAGCATCTTCGCAAATACGCGCTGATCCGGGCCGGCTACCGTGACGAGCGCAGCATCGCCGCGGCGTCGAAGGCCGAGGCCCAGCGCGTGGCGGCGTTCATCAAGCCGATGGACGAATACGCCATCGTCCGCGTGTCGGAGGCGGTGGTGACGGTCTACACGGCCAAGAGCCAGTCCATGCGCGCCATGGGGAAGAAGGCGTTCGGGGAATCGAAGGAAGCCGTTCTCGACATCCTGTCCGCCATGATCGGCACGACGCCGGCCACGCTGGCGGCAAACGCGGGACAGGCCGCATGAAACGCTCCCCCCTCAATCGCCGCACGGAATTGAAGCCTAGGCGCTCCCTGTCGCCGTATCAGAAGGCGAAGGTTGTCAAGCGCCAGGACGGCATATGCAAATGCGGCTGCGGCGAGCCGCTGGGCGACGATCCGCGGGACATAGATTTCGATCATATCCATGAATTGTGGGAAGGCGGATCGAACGACCTCGACAACTTCGCGGCGCTGAAAAAGAAGCACCACCTCGTCAAGACATCGCGCAAGGCGAAGGAACGGGCCAAGTGCGACAGGCTGGCCAAGGCCGGCGGGCGCCGGAAGCCGACGGCCGCGGAACGCGAGCTGGGAAGGCTACTGCAGAAGGAAAAAGCATCGTGACCGCCAACTGCAAATGGTGCCCCGCCAAGTTCGAGCCGACGGTGCGCGGCGGCCGGGTGCAGGAGTTCCATGCTCCGGCCTGCCGCCTCGCCTACCACGACGCCGCCCGGAGGTTCACAGAGGCGCTGATCGCCGACGGCTACCTGACTGTCGAAGCGCTGCGCAAGTGGGCCGAGGGCAACGTAAATGACGGGGGAAACCCCAACAAGGCAATACAGGAAGCGAGGACGCGATAACCATGGCCGATAAAACGAAGATCGAATGGACCGAGGCGACGTGGAATCCGATCCGGGCGCGCAACAAGGCGACGGGCGGCGTCGGCCATTTCTGCGTCCATGTCTCGGACGGCTGCAAAAATTGCTACGCCGAGCACATGCAGCGCCGCTTCCGCAACAAGGTGCGCTATGCCGCGCAGGACCGCGACAAGGTGGAACTGTTCCTCGACGAAAAGGTGCTGACCCAGCCGCTGCGCTGGCGCCGCCCCCGCATGATCTTCCCCTGTTCCATGACCGATTTGTTTTACGAGGGCCATCCCGACGAATGGCTCGACAGAATCTTCGCCGTCATGGCGCTGGCCTCGCAGCACACCTTTCAGCCGCTGACCAAGCGCAGCAGGCGGCAGCGGGAGTATTTCGCCGGGCACCAACTGCGCGAACGGATATCCGCCATGCAATGGGCCGAGATAGAAGATCGCGTGGACCCACTCGACCGGCGCCGCGACGATCTGCGCGCACTGGCAATGGATGTCGATGGCGACGACTGGCCCCTGCCCAACGTCTGGCTGGGCGTTTCGGTCGAGGACCAGCAGCGCGCCGACGAGCGCCGCGATGACCTGAAAGCTCTGGCCGATAGCGGCTGGACCACATGGGTCAGTTACGAGCCGGCGCTGGGGCCGGTCGACTGGTCGGGCTGGGATTTCATCAAATGGCTGGTCGCCGGCGGCGAGTCGGCCCAGAACAAGCCGGGTCGGCCGGCGCATCCCGACTGGTTCCGGTCCCTGCGCGATCAATGCCAGGCGGCGGGCGTGCCGTTCCATTTCAAGCAGCACGGGGATTTTCTGCACGAAAGCCAGCGCGATGCAAACAGCCGCATGCTTCACAACGCATGGCAGGGCGGTGGCACCGACGGAGAGGATGGCTGGCACACATGGCCTGATGGGTCGGCCAGCCTCCGCATCGGCAAGAAAGCCGCAGGCCGCCTGCTGGACGGGCGCGAGTGGGACGAAGTGCCGGAGCGGGTGTCATGATCGCCATAACCTTCGAGGTCCACGCCCAGAACATCGAGAGGATGTCATGACCGAAACACCCGCAGCCAACGGCCACAGGATACTCATTACCAAGGAGGAGATAGAGCGGATGACCACCGAAACACCGGCCACCAGAGACGAGCTTGACGAGCGGCTGGCGCGGGTTGTGCAAATGCCTGCGCATGATGGTGATGGATATGGATATGGCGGAGATTTCTTGCTGGTTATCGACGATCTTGCTGTCAATTTCGGACCACGCGACGGTGATGTAGCAAAGCAACTGGCCAGACTGTGGAACGCCGCCGCCAACATCAACGAGGGAGGCGAGTGATGACCTGCTGCACGAAATGTGGTCGATCCAACGTCTATGTCTGCACAAAGGATGATTGCCCAATGGGGGAAGAGCACGAAGGATATGAAGATGCGATGCAATATGTTGGGGAACTGAAGGTCTCTGTAGAGCAGCAACGAGAGCGCGCCGAACAGGCCGAGGCCCTCGCCGACGATCTGGAAAACCAGTGCAATGAACTGAAGGCAGGGCTGGAACAGGCAGAGGGACGGGTGGCGGAGTTGGAAGTAGAGAATTTAAGTATTAAGGCATTAAATGCCGGGCTGTCTAAAGCCGAGGATGTCTGGGCAAAGGGATTTGTTGAGAAGCAGGCCGAGCGCGACAGGTACAGGGCGGACTGCGCGGCGAAGGACGCGGCTTTGCAAATGGCCGTGGCTCAGTTAGAGGCCGATCATAACAGTGAAGTTGCTGCCGAAATGTTCGGGGGTGAACTAGACCCCGCCCGCGCCATAGCAATCAACCGGCATGATGTCGCGGAGGCTTGTCGAGAAGCCCTCTCCGACCGCCCCGGCGGCAAGCTGCTGGCCAACTACGAGATGGTGAAGAACAAGCTGCGCGTCATGTGGCGAGACGATTGCTTGGCAGCCAAGACTGCAAAGGAAGCATTTTTCAAGGCGCTGGAGGACTGACATGTCCCTGCCGATCGACATGCCACCAATTGCGCGGGGCCAAGAATGATTTATGCGGTCCAGGGCCTGAGGGGTACGCCGATCAAGATCGGCTATACCAAGGATGCCGAAACGCTGCGCTCGCGCGTCAGCACACTTCAGACGGCCTACCCCTACCCTCTCGGCGTTCTCAATATAATTGACGGGACCACAAAGCACGAGAAGGCCCTGCATGCAATATTGGACGACTTCCGGCTGATGGGCGAATGGTTCGAGGCATCGGCCTTCGTGCTGCATGTGATCGAATCATTCCATTGGGAAGATATCGCGGAAGTTCTCAGCCATGTACGGCGGGACTGGCCCGCGGAAAGCGATGATGAAACCCTAGTCGTGTCGGAAGCCAGTATTCCTGGAATTTTCCAAATCAACGGGACCATCATACCGTGTGCGCGAGAGAGCGGATCGGCTCCGCTGTTTTTCGAGAAAACAGTGAACAATAAAAGAGCACCCGTTCAACGCTATTACGTCGTATCGGATCTTCGGCGATGGCTGCGGGAAAATGGCATCAAATACGGCGTTAACTGGTTTACGGCGCAACTCGCCGTCAAGCCCATCAAGGAAATCAGGCAGAATAATTGATATGTCCATGCTCCTGACAGCACAGGCAGCGGCGGAACGACTTGGCGTGTCCGTCAAGACGCTGCGTCAGCATGTGCGACAGGGGCACATCAAATACGTGCTTGTCGGCGCGCGCACAAAGCGGTTCACTGTGGCCGACCTGGAGGCATTCATAGAACATCGGAGGAAAGAGGAATGTCCGTCTACAAAAGGCCGGACTCGCCATGGTGGCACTACGACTTCCGGTATCAGGGTGTACGATTTCGTGGCCGAACGGAAGTCCCGAAAACGGAACCCCGGCGCCGGGCCGAGCGCGTAGAGGAAGACAAGCGGCGCGAGGCGCCAACCCTGCTGGCCAAGCGGAACCGCAAGGAGATTACCTTGAACGAAGCGTTCAGCCGGTATTATGACGAAGTGGCCAAGTTCCAGCCCAGCGGCGCGGATACGGATCGGATGCTGGAAAATCTTCTGTGGCTAGGCAGGGATCGGCTGCTGTCCGAGCCGATCGATTCCCGACTGGCCGAATATGTCGCCATGCGCCGCGGGCAAAGGGTCCGGAAGACAGGCCGGCTGGTTTCCAACGCCACCGTGAACCGCGACGTGCAACTGTTGCGCAGGGTCTATCGCCGGGCTGGCGATGCTTGGAAATTCCCAGTGGTCATGCCGGATTGGAAGGCGCACCTGTTGCCCGAGCCCGTGGACCGCGAGCGCGAGTTGACGGAAGTGGAGCAGGATGCTCTGGCGGCGTCGATCCGCCCGGACTTCTGGCCTCTGGTCGAATTCGCGCTGCTGACCGGAATCCGGCTTTCCAACCTGATCAGGCTCACATGGGCGGACGTGAAGGTCGATCATATCGAACTGCGGGTGAAGTCGAGGAATCCCGGCGGCAAGATCCACCGCGTTCCCGTCACGCGCGTCATGCGGCTGTTACTGGCCGAACAGCGGGCCAATCACCCGATCTATGTTTTCACCTATGTCTGTCAGCGGTCGCGGGGGAAACGCAGGAGGGGGGAGCGATATCCGTTCTCACGGAATGGCTGGCGCAAGGCTTGGGGGGATGCGCTGAAAGCGGCGGGGATAGAGGACTTCCGGTTTCACGATCTGCGCCACACGGCCGCGACCAGGGTGGCCCGGCGGCATAGAAATTTAAAGGTGGTGCAGAAGATGCTGGGCCATGCAGATATCGCCTCGACGGCCCGCTATGCCCATGCCACCGAGGATGATGTCCGGCAGGCCATGGACGCCACGCATTCGGGTGATTTTGGTCACGAATCTCCCCACGGCGACCACGCCAGCAAGGTCAGTGACTTGAAGGAAAAAGAGGAATCGGCATAGCCATGGTGCTCCCAAAGCAGGCACTCTACCAGGCTGAGCTACACCCCGAGACGCAGAAAACTAGGCGTTTTGCCTTGGTTGCGCAAGGCTGGAAATGAGAACGAAACGGCACCGAATGGACTGACATGGCCCCGTTGTGGCCACAAAAGTCCCCGCGGTGCACAGCAGAAAGCGAGGATAGAATGTACCAGGAAATGGCCAACGCCCACCCATCGCTGAAGCGCGGCAAGGTGTGGTGCCGTACATGCCGGAGAGAACGGGACGTTGACTCCGCCCATGCGCTGGCGAACGGATGGCCGAAATGCTGCGGCTACACCATGACGATTGATCACCCGGATA